>Ga0116173_1000864_pt1 | contig 26625 bp, 18 predicted proteins | sample AD_UKC085_MetaG_FD_89800 | JGI IMG/M metagenome (GOLD analysis project Ga0116173, IMG submission 89800) | Active sludge microbial communities of municipal wastewater-treating anaerobic digesters from USA - AD_UKC085_MetaG | ecosystem: Engineered > Bioreactor > Anaerobic > Digestate | place: USA...
ATCGTGATAGAACTGGTTATATTCCTTAGCAAGATCATAGCAGTAATTAGCCACCAGTGCAGGGCTATATCCAGCTGCAGCTTCCGAGACAATATCAGTGAACTTCCGGAGTAGCTTTACAAGTCCGATTTCTTTTTCAGTTATTTTATGATCTGATAAAATCTCATTGTCATACTTAAGGCCCATTTCTTCACCTTTCCTTAACACTGACCGGATCCTTGCATATGTATACTGGATAAAAGGACCTGTATTGCCATTAAAATCAATCGATTCCGCTGGATTGAAAGTCATGTTTTTTCTTGGATCCACCTTAAGGATGAAGTATTTCAGAGCTCCCAGTCCTATTTTCCGGAATATCTCCTCCTTTTCCTCTTCAGTAAATTCAGAAAGTTTTCCGAGTTGCATGGATACCTCCTTTGCTGTATCCTTCATCTCAGCTAAAAGGTCATCAGCATCAACAACAGTCCCCTCGCGCGACTTCATTTTTCCCTCAGGGAGTTCCACCATCCCATATGAAAAATGATACAAACCATCAGCCCAGGAATAACCCATTTTTTTCATAACAGCCTTAAGTACCTGAAAATGGTAATTCTGCTCATTACCAACAACATACAGGCATTTGTCAAATTTATATTCCTGTTGTCTGAGAACAGCAGTACCCAGATCCTGTGTCATATAAACAGCTGTTCCATCTGAACGAAGAAGCAATTTATGATCCAATCCCTCATCTGTAAGATCAACCCATATTGAACTATCGTCGTTCCTGTAAAGAATATCATTATCCAGAGAAGAAAGGACGATTTCACGACCTATCTTATATGTCTCAGATTCGTAATAAATCTTATCAAAATCAACACCAAGGGCTTTATAGGTTTTATCAAAACCCTCATACACCCACGAATTCATCATATTCCACAGCTCCAGAACATCCTTGTCACCTGCTTCCCATTTAATAAGCATTTCCCTTGCTTCTTTTATCAGGGGAGCATCGTTTTTAGCTTTACCAGGCTCAACTCCTTTTGCCATAAGTTCTTTTGCTTGAAACATATAAAGTTTTTCAAAAAGAACATAATATTTGCCCACAAGATGATCTCCTTTTATCCCGGATGACTCAGGTGTCTCTCCATTTCCGAATTTCTGCCAGGCAAGCATCGATTTACAAATATGGATGCCTCTGTCATTCACAATATTAGTCTTCACAACATTATGTCCGCAAGCCTGAAGGATCCTGAAAAGAGAAAACCCAAGCAGATTATTCCTTATGTGACCTAGATGAAGAGGTTTATTTGTATTTGGAGATGAGTATTCGACAAGGATTGTCTCCGGTTTTGAAGTACGGCATCTCAAAAGCAGATTTTCTTCCTGTGCCAAATCACGAAAACAGGAAATCCACCAATTTTCTGATACTTCTAGGTTCAGGAATCCTTTAATGACATTATATCCTGATATTTCAGGGGATGACGATTTTAAATACTCACCTAAAGTTTGTCCTGTCTTTTCAGGAGTATTCTTCGAAAACCGTAATAATGGAAAAACGACCAGGGTAAAGTCACCTTTAAACTCTTTCCTGGTTTCCTGCAACTGAATCAGATCTTCCCCTATCTCAGCATTATAAAGAACACTGACAGCCTCTTTTATACTCTTTTTTAAAAAGCCCTCCATACTTGGTAAGTTTAAAGATAGCAAATATAATATTTTAATATTTGGCCTTCATTAAAAACCCTCAAAGCTGAGTGCATATTGAAAAAAATGCTTCAAAATGTATTAATCAACATTTATTTTTGACAATTGGGGATTTCTTTTTGATGAAAATGATGAAACAAATAAAAAGTTATTATATTTTTGATACAAAAATTATTTATATCACCTAATTATTTTTTTGTCAGGTGGAATTAAAAAATGTATATATAGAGTCCACAACAAAAACTCCGCAAGTAGATCTTAACTATTTGAGTGGAGAATTTATTTTTGCTGGTAAATCGATTCCCGAGAATCCTGCGAAATTATACGAAGGTATTCTTGAATGGGTACAGGAATATATTAAAAATCCTCGTCAGACAACAAATCTCCGGCTTAATATTGAGTATTTCAATACAGCTTCAGTAATCTGGATTGCTAAAATAGTAAAAGTCCTTTGTTCAATGAAGTATCCTGAAAATACTCTGATAATCCATCTGTATTTCGATATAGAAGAGTTTAACAGTATGGAAACTGAAGATTTCAAGGAAGCCCTGAGCCCTGTAATGGATGTGATTGGTTCTCCCATAATAAGTCTTGGAATAAAAATATACGGCACCGACGACAAAGGCACAATTCTAAAAGAATCGATGGTGTTCGTTTAGCAACTGCTTCTTAATCCAGGCATTTTAAAATAATTCATTATCTTGTTTTTTTGCTGTAATTTTATTACTCCAAATAGTTTATTACTATGCGTGTAATAGTTATTATATTGTTTTCAATATTAAATATCATGGAATTATTCTCTCAGGGCAGACAAGGTGACAGGGAAGCTTATGCAGCAGGCAGATTCTATTCTGCCGATAAATCAACTCTGACGAAGGACATTTCCCGGCTCTTTGCTGATTGTAAAAAAACTACAGAAAATAATCAGGTCAGGGCAATCATAGTTCCCTATGCAGGTTATGTTTACTCTGGCAAAACAGCTGCTGCAGGCTTCTCAGTAACACAAAAGAATGCTCCATACAAAAATATATTCATCATTGGCTCAAGCCACATTAACTCATTTGACGGTGCTTCAGTTTATAATACGGGTGACTTTATAACTCCACTTGGCAAGGCAATAGTTAACCACGAGATAGCTGACAAGCTCAAGGCTGATCACAAGGTCTTCCGCTTCCCGGAGGATGTTCATCTAAGAGATCACAATCTGGAGGTACAGGTCCCGCTTATTCAATATTATTATGATAAAACTCCTTTGATAATACCAATAGTTATCGGCACTAACAATACAAAGAGAATAAAAGAAATAGCAGAAGCGCTGAGGCCATGGTTTACTCCTGAAAACCTCTTTGTAATAAGCAGCGATTTCTCCCACTACCCTTCCTATAAAGATGCTGTTGAAAACGATAAGCGGACAGCTGAAGGAATTGTAACAGGGGACCCGGATAAATTCCTTGCAGCACTTAGCAGGAACAGTTCAAGAAACATTCCGGGGCTGGCAACAAGCATGTGTGGATGGACATCAGGACTTTGCCTTCTTTATCTTGCACAGGACAATAACAATCTAAAGTTCAACACAATTGATTATTGCAACTCAGGTGATTCACCTTATGGGGCAAAGGATGAAGTAGTCGGATATCATGCGATATCGCTTGTCGATATTTCAAGAGCTTCTCAAGACAAACAAGCGAATTCGACAGAGTTCTCCTTCACAAAAGAAGAAAAGGATTTGATGTTTTCAATTGCAAGAAAGAGCATCAGTACAATGCTTAATGAAAAGAAAAGAATCTCTCTTGATCAAAGTACTATGCCTGAAGCATTGAAGAATAAATACGGAGCCTTTGTGACACTCAAAATAAAAGACAAACTCAGAGGGTGCATTGGAAGATTCATTTCTGAAGATCCGCTTTATGAAGTAATAAAACAATCATCTATCTCTTCAGCTTTTGAAGATCCGCGTTTCTCTCCACTTACAAAATCAGAATATGACAAAACAGATATCGAAATAACCGTACTGGGGCCTTTAAAAAGGATAAAAGATATAAATGAGATAGTGCTTGGGAAACATGGGATCTACATAAAAAAGGACTTCCGGACAGGGACAATGCTGCCACAGGTAGCAACTGAAAATAAATGGACTGTGGAACAATTCCTGGGATATACTTCAAGAGATAAAGTCGGAATAGGCTGGGATGGCTGGAAAAACGCAGAACTGTATATATACGAAGGTCTGATCCTTGAAGAAAATGGTAAATAATTATGTATCATGTTAGTGGAACAGTCATTACTGTTTCCCTCCTCTACCTGATAAGCTGGATATTTTGCAAAACCGGAATATTTACAAAAAGTATCCACAGGAAGATATGGAACAGTGTTCTGGCAGTTGTATTTCTTTTCACTGCACTTGCCGGAATATTAATAGCCCTTCAGATTAATTACAAATGGGAAATCCGGATCATTGGTTCAATACTAAAGTGGCATGTAGAGACTGGTGTCTGCTTAGGAATTACCGGCTTATTCCATTTTTTGTGGCATTTATCCTATTATAAGGAAATCTTTTCCCGGAGAAGGAAAAGCAGCGATTCAATCATTCCTGATAATGTAACAACAGATCCCGTACACATCATACCAAATCTGTTTGTAGTCGGTTTTACAAGTACATCTGTTCAAATCCTCCTTCTCAGGGAGTTATTGAATATTTCAGGCGGCTATGAGCTTATTGCCGGGATCTTCCTGGCCTCCTGGCTCATGGCATCTGCAGCAGGATCATATATCGCCGGGAGATCAGAAATGAACAATATCCCCAAAATTAACCTGATCTTCTCGATTGCTCCTCTTGTCTCATTACTTATTATGTTTCTCCTGACAAGATTATTTCTGGAAACCGGTGAGACTCCCCTGCTATTCAAAAGCATAATTTTTACTATAATTCTGCTTGCGCCATTCTGCATTATTTCCGGATATACATTTATTAAACTTCTGTCTTCTGCCAAAACAGCCTGTTTGCTTAGTCCTGGCAAGTCTTTTTCCATTGAAACAACAGGTGGGATATTAGCCGGCCTTTTACTGTCAATATTTACCTCAGGCATTATAAATACTTATAAACTCCTGATTCTAATAATACTTCTCACATTTGCATATGTCACACTTACTTTCCTGACTAAAAAGAAAAAGATTAAAATTTATCTGAAGATCTTTTTTACAGTTGTTGCCTTTATAATAATTATTTCTGACCCCGACCATTTTTTTAGGCAGATCCTTCTGCCAGGCATAGATGTGACACTTACAAAAGACACTCCTTACGGGAATATTACAGAAGGTTTCTACTCGGATGATAAGAGCATTTATTATAATCAGAGGCTGCTTTCATATAATGATGATGTAGCTGAACGAGAGGAAGACATTCATTATGCGATGCTCCAAAAGGAAAATCCAGAAAAGGTATTACTGATTTCCGGGTTTACCGTATCACGAATGCAGGAAATATTCAAATATAATGTGAAAGAGCTCCACCTTATTGAAAGGGATCCTGTACTTATAAAATCAATTGTTCCGGAGAATTTTTCCGGAAATGAAAAACTTATTATTGAAAATACGGATGCATTTACATATGTTAAAAAACCGGGAAAGCTTTTTGATGTAGTTATACTTTTATTGCCGCCTCCTTCAACTCTTTCACTTAACCGTTTTTTTACAACCGAATTCTTTGATTATATAAAAACCCGGCTTACTGTTGATGGAGTATTTATGTGTTCGCCCGGACCTGCATACAGCTATCAGAACAAGGAATCAATAAATCTCTATTCATCAGTATTCAACAGCATGGCTGAAGTATTCGAAAATGTTTTGCCAGTTGCTGGCAACAAACTTTATTTTATCGCTTCCGACGCTGATCTCTCAACGAACTTCTGTGAAATTGTCAGAAGAAAAGGTATCGATAATATTTACGTTGGCCCTGATTATCTTGATGATACTCTAACAAAAAACAAATCAGCTGAAACCCTTGCTTTAATTGATCGTAATATTAAACAGAATCATATCGCCTATCCTATTGCATGCTTTCATTTTCAATCACTTGGCTTTAGCATGGACGCAGGTGCGAAGACGCCTGCAATTGCTTTGATAATACTACTCTTCGTACTTCCTGTAGTGTTAATTAAAAAGAATAATTTAATAATGTATTTCAGTGCGTCAGCGCTTGCCGGGTTTGAAATAATTATTCTTTTGATACTTCAACTGGCAGCCGGAAATATGTATCAACTTACCGGACTGGTTCTTGCTGCTTTAATGTCTGGTCTTGCTTTTGGAGCAGGTACTAATCCATATTTCCTGAAAAAATTATCATTGAAATTAAAATCAGTCTTCCTGCTTGTGTTTTATCTTCTTGCTGCAGCTACCTTTGGTTACATCCTCCAGTTAAGAGGAACCTTTCTTCCCGTAATTTTGATACTGATTCTTGTCTTTTTGCCATCATATCTCACTGGCCATATATTCAATGAATTAACAATGCATCAAAGATCTGTTTTAGCTTCAGGATCAACCTATAGTGCTGACCTAATAGGATCTGCATCAGGTTTTGTACTTATGTCTGTAATTATTGTACCTGCTTTTGGCATAACGATTTCGATTATCTCGCTTGCAATCCTTATTTTTACAGGAATTATTTTTGGAACTGCATCAGGAAGCGAATGATCATTAATACATGGATTTGATGGGAGAAAAGGATTTTGACATAAATAAACGTTCATTTCTTAAGAAATGCCTGGCCCTTTCAGCTGGTATTGCTGCTCTACCTCATACCTGTTTAGCAGGAACATTCGAATCGGAAGAAGAGCAGGCATTGAAACTTAGAGAAGCAATGTTCCAGGAAACGACTCCGAGGGGCATTATGTGCAGGATATGCCCTAATGAGTGTGTACTCAAGGAAGGAGAAATCAGTAAGTGTAATAACAGGACAGTCAGAAATTCAAAGTTGCTCACAATGGCTTATGGAAATCCTTGTTCTGTAGCCATTGATCCTATTGAGAAAAAACCCTTGTATCATTTTTACCCCGGCACCCGCGCATACTCAATAGCTACTGCCGGATGCAACCTTGCCTGTCTTAACTGCCAGAACTGGTCAATCTCGCAATCCAGTCCTGATAAGACAAGAAATTTTGACCTTATGCCTGAAAAAGTTGTAAATGAATCAAAAAGAAACAATTGCCGGTCTATTGCATATACCTATACGGAACCTGCTACATTTTACGAATATGTTTATGAAACTGCAGCAGAAGCACGAAAAGCAGGAATTAAGAATATTCTTAAATCAAACGGGTACATTAATCCTGAGCCATTGAAAAAATGGTGTCAAGTAATTGATGCAGCCAATATAGACCTGAAGGCATTCAATGACAATACCTACCTGAGGCTATCGGGAGGCAAGTTGCAACCCGTTCTTGATTCTTTAAAGATTTACAAGGACTCGGGAGTATGGCTTGAGATCACTCATCTTATAGTGCCCAGGTGGACAGATAAAACAGACGAGATAGCCGAAATGTGTAAATGGCTGAGCAACAATGGTTTCAAAGACACGCCTTTGCATTTCAGCAGGTTCCATCCCACCTACAAGCTTGAACAACTCCCTCCCACCCCTGTTGATATACTCAGAAGTGCTGCGAAAATTGCCTCCGGGGAAGGCCTCAATTATGTTTACATCGGCAATGTACCGGGGAATGAAATGGCAGACACCAGATGTCCTTCATGTGGGTCAGTTGTTGTTTCCAGACAAGGATTTACTGTTACATCAAATAATGTTACTGACGGAAAATGCAACAAATGCGGGAGGATAATTGAAGGTAAATGGAATTGAATGGAACAAACAAACAAGAATGAAACAATCAGAAGCTAAAATACGCATTGAAAAGCTCAGGCAGGAAATTAAAGATCATAATAATAATTACTATGTTTTGAATAATCCTGTCATTTCTGATTTCGAATACGATCTGCTATTAAATGAGCTTGAGACTCTCGAAAAGAAATTCCCGGCTCTCGTTACGGATGATTCCCCTACAAGAAAGGTCGGCAGTGACATAACAACAGAATTCAGGCAATATGAACATCAGTATCCGATGCTCTCACTTAGTAATACATATAATGAGAATGAATTAAGGGATTTCGATTCGCGGGTTGAGAAAGCAAGTGGTCAGAAGCCCGAATATGTCTGTGAACTGAAATTCGATGGAGCATCTGTCAGCATCACATACAGAAATGGATCTTTTTACAGAGCTCTGACCCGCGGCGACGGAACCAGAGGCGATGATGTAACACTTAATGTAAGGACAATTAAGACTATTCCACACAATCTGACAGCATCAGGCATCCCTGAAGAATTTGTCATGAGGGGTGAGATCCTTATATCTAAAAAAGTTTTCGAAAGATTAAATGAGGAGCGTAATTCAGAAGGGCTTCCCCCTTTTGCAAATCCAAGAAATGCCGCATCCGGAACATTGAAAATGCTTGATCCAAAAATTGTTGCTTCAAGAAACCTTGACTGCCAGTTCTATTTTCTGCTTTCAGAAAAACTGCCTCATGAAACTCATTATGACAATCTTATGGAAGCTTCAGAATGGGGATTCAAAGTATCAGACAGCACAAAGCTATGCAGGAACATTGATGAGGTTATATCATTTATTAACTACTGGGAGAATGAGCGTAAAACGCTGGATTTTGAGATTGACGGAGTTGTAATAAAAGTGAATTCATTGACTCTCCAGTCGCTATTGGGTTATACTGCCAAATCTCCACGCTGGGCTATTGCCTATAAATATAAAGCTGAACAGGTTTCCACAAAATTGCTATCTGTTTCATACCAGGTTGGAAGGACAGGAAATGTAACTCCGGTTGCTAATCTTGAACCTGTCTTCCTTGCCGGATCGACAGTTAAAAGAGCCTCCCTTCATAACGCTGATCAGATAAATCTACTGGACCTTCATCTAAATGATATGGTCTATGTTGAAAAAGGCGGTGAAATTATTCCAAAAATCGTTGGTGTTGATCATTCCTTCAGAACGGATCGCAGTGCGCCTGTCAAATTCATTACTGAATGCCCCGAATGTGCGACTCTCCTTGTAAGGAACGAAGGAGAAGCAAACCATTTCTGCCCGAATTACCTTCATTGTCCACCTCAGATAAAGGGCAGGATCGAACATTTCATTGGCAGAAAGGCAATGGATATCGATGGTCTTGGAGAAGAAACAATCGACCTTCTGTTCAGTGAAGGCCTGATAAGAAATTATGCTGATCTCTATGAACTGAAAACTGAACAGCTTGTGCCACTTAAACGTATGGGTGAAAAATCGGCAGGTAATATAATCAAAAGTATCAGGTCATCTCTTGACACCCCCTACCACCGTGTTCTGTTTGCACTGGGAATAAGACATGTAGGAGAAACTGTTGCCAGAATAATAGCATCAGAATTTACATCAATTGATGATTTGATAAATGCTGATAGCGGGCAACTTATGGACACAAGAGAAATAGGACCAAAAATAGCTTCAAGCATAATTGCTTTCTTTGAAGATCCTGATAATATTCATATTATAAATCGTTTAAAATCCTATGGTATTAGATTCACCAGTGATGAGAAGCCGGCATTTACAGGTGAACGACTCAAAGGTAAATCGATTCTAATATCGGGAGTTTTTAACAAACACTCCCGCGAAGAATATAAGAAAATCATAGAAAGGAATGGAGGAAGGAATGTATCTTCAATATCAGGAAATACTTCCTTTATACTTGCCGGAGAGAATATGGGACCCTCAAAAAGATCAAAAGCTGAAGAATTAGGGGTGCCGCTCATTAGTGAATATGAGTTCCTGAAACTAATCGGCGAAGAATAATTTGGTTGATTTGATGATGTACGCAAAAAAGAATTAGGTTTGCATAATGAAATTATTTGAAAAGACCAGACTGAAAATAGGAAATTTATTACTGGCTAATAAGCTTGCAAAAACCAGTAGAAAAGTCTATTACTCAGAGATAGGTCAGGTTAAGAATATTGGCATTGTATGGGATGCATCCAAGATCAGGGAATTTAGTTTCTTGTCGCGTTTCCATCAAAAAATGCATGAAGAAAGGAATATTGCAGTAAAGATAATAGGATATTATCCTGGCAAAGAACTGCCCGACCAGTACACTGCACTGAGGTATCTTTCATGCATAAGGAAGAATGAACTGAATATATTCTTTACACCTGTTTCAACTGAAGCTGATTACTTCATTAAAACAAAGTTTGATGTACTTATTGATATCAATTTTGATAACATTTTTCCGCTTAATTATATAACTTCGTTATCTGTTTCGAGTTTTAAAGTAGGATTATTTGATGCAGTCTCAGACAATAATAAATTTGATCTCATGATCGAACTTAAAAAACCCTACCAGATTGAGAGTTATCTCAATGAAACAATACATTATCTAGAAATGATAAAATCCGGATCACCACAAGCTTGATATATATAGTAATATGAAAAAATTCAAAGGCACAGGTGTTGCAATAGTAACGCCATTCAAGAATGATTCCAGCATTGATTTCTCAGCAACAGGCCGTATCCTGAATCATATTATTAAAGGAGGGGTAAATTATATTATTGTCATGGGAACAACAGGCGAAGCACCGACTCTTACAAAAGATGAGAAGCAGGCTTTAATCTCCCATGTTGTTGAAATAGTTGATAAACGAATTCCTGTTGTTATTGGCCTGGGAGGCAATAATACCCAGGAGATAATAAACTGCATCAGGCAAATGGATCTTGAAGGTGTTGATGCTATTCTTTCTGTAGCTCCGTATTATAACAAGCCAAACCAGCGTGGTTTATTTCAACACTTCAAGGAAATTGCAACCTGTAGTCCTATTCCTGTAATACTATATAATGTACCAGGAAGGACAGCCAGTAACATTACTTCTGAAACATGTATAGAGCTTGCTTATGAATGTGACAATATCATTGGTATTAAGGAAGCATCGGGTGATCTGGCCCAGATAATGAGAATAATAAAAGGTAAACCTGAAAATTTCCTCGTAATTTCCGGTGATGACATGCTCACAATACCTATTATTGCAGCTGGCGGCTCCGGAGTTATCTCAGTGCTGGCCAATGCCTATCCTGCTGAGTGCAGTGAACTCGTAAATAATGCTCTTAAGAATAACTTAAAGGCAGCCCGTGAAATTCATTTCAGATTCATGGAATCAATTGAACTACTGTTTTCTGACGGGAACCCGGCAGGTATCAAAGCATTCCTGAGCACTATAGGTTTATGCCAGAATAATCTACGGCTTCCACTGGTCCCGGTAAGCAAAACTGTTCTTTCAAGAATACAGAAAGTAGTAGAAGAACTAAAATAACCGTCAATCAGTATTATAGTCTGGCAGGCTGGTTACCGGCTTCCTGATGTGCACCATGACAGTGCTTGTATTTCTTTTTGCTACCGCAAGGGCAGGGATCATTTCTTCCGACTTTTTTATCAACTCTTATTGGTTCAGTCTTTCTTTCCCTGTCTGCAAGGGGTGCTCCTGAACCTGAATGGAACGTATCTGTTCTTGAAGTTTTAAGATTTTCTATCTGTTTGCGCCGCTGGGCTTCCTTAACCTGATCTGGATCCTGAATGGGGATGTAGCCTTTCATCAGTGTACTGACAACATCCTTGTTTATCCTGTTTATCATATTCTGGAACAGTTCGTAGGATTCAAACTTGTAGATAAGCAAAGGATCCTTCTGTTCATATGTTGCATTTTGTACTGATTGCTTCAACTCATCCATTTCCCGAAGGTGCTCTTTCCAGGAATCATCAATAGTAGCAAGAACAACAGTTTTTTCATACGACCGGGCAAGTTCCCTTCCTTCTGATTCTGCAGTAGCTTTAAGGTTTGTTACAACTTGAAATACTTTAACTCCATCAGATATTGGAACTACTACATTTTCATAAGCATGAGCCATTCGGTCATAAACATCCTTAAGCACGGGATAGGCCTGTTGCGAAATACTTTCCACCTTTCTTTTATATGTCTCGAGAACCTTTGAATAAACTTTTTCAACTGTTTCATCAGCACTGTTTTTCAGGAATTCTGCTGACGGAACAGGTGAATCCATTGAGAATGACCTGATCAGATCAAAATCAAAACCTTCAAAATCACCGGCTTTAGCATAAGTACCAACCATTGAGGTTATAACATCGTACATTGAATTAGCAATGTCAACACTAAGGCGTTCTCCAAGGAGCGCATGCTTTCTTTTTTTGTATATGACCTCCCTCTGGGAATTCATTACATCATCATACTCAAGAAGCCTCTTGCGTATGCCGAAGTTATTCTCTTCAACTTTTTTCTGGGCTCTCTCAATTGATTTTGTGATCATTGGATGCTGAATCATCTCACCGTCCTTCAATCCCAGTTTATCCATTATGCCGGCTATCCTCTCAGATCCGAAAAGACGCATAAGTTCGTCTTCGAGAGACACGAAGAACTGTGATGATCCGGGATCTCCCTGCCTGCCTGATCGTCCGCGTAACTGCCTGTCAACCCTTCTTGATTCATGTCTTTCCGTACCAATAATAGCTAATCCTCCCGCTTTTTTCACCTCTTCGGTCAGTTTTATGTCCGTGCCTCGCCCTGCCATATTTGTTGCAATTGTTATTGCCCCTGGCTTACCGGCTTCAGCAACTATTTCTGCTTCTCTCTGGTGCAACTTAGCATTCAGAACATTATGCTTCAATCCCTTCATCTTAAGCATTCTGCTTAATAATTCGGATATTTCCACAGATGTTGTGCCAACAAGCACCGGTCTTCCGGCCCGGTTCAATTTAAGTATCTCATTGATTACGGCATTATATTTTTCCCTTTTTGTCTTGTAAATTATATCTTCCTTGTCATCTCTTATAACCGGTTTATTCGTAGGTATTACAACAACATATAGTTTATAAATATTCCATAACTCACCGGCTTCGGTTTCAGCTGTACCTGTCATACCGGCAAGCTTGTGGTACATTCTGAAATAGTTCTGGAGAGTAATTGTAGCATAGGTCTGCGTGGCAGCCTCGACTTTGACATTTTCCTTTGCTTCAATAGCCTGATGGAGACCGTCAGAATATCTTCTGCCTTCAAGAATACGCCCTGTTTGTTCATCAACTATTTTAACCTTATTATCCATGACAACATACTCAACATCCTTGTCAAAGAGAGTCCAGGCTTTAAGAAGCTGGGTCATTGTATGAACACGTTCTGACTTTATTGAAAATTCAGTCAGAAGTTCATCCTTAAGCTTTAGTTTTTCCTTCTCAGATTTATCTGATTTTTCAAGGTCGGCTATTTTGGATCCTACATCCGGAAGTATAAAGAAGCTTGCATCTTCAACAGATGTTGAGATAAGATCGAGTCCTTTATCGGTCAGCTCTATCGAATTAACCTTTTCATCAATAACAAAATAAAGCGCATCCGTCACTTTAGGCATTTCCTTGTTATTGTTCTGCATGTAAAAATTCTCGGTTTTTTGAAGAAGTGTCTTGTTTCCCTCTTCACTAAGGAATTTTATGAGTGCATTGTTTTTTGGCAAACCCTTGAATGCTCTGAGCAGAAGCATTCCGCCATCTTCATTATTGCCTTCAGAAATAAGGCGTTTTGCATCTGCAAGCACTTGTGTAACAAGCCTTTTTTGAGCATTAACAAGTTTATCGACCTTCGGTTTAAGTTCATCAAACTGCTGGTTATCGCCTCTGGGAGTAGGGCCTGAAATTATCAAAGGTGTTCTGGCATCATCAATAAGAACGGAGTCGACCTCATCAACAATTGCATAATGATGTTTGCGTTGAACAAGGTCCTCAGGATTAATAGCCATATTATCCCTCAGGTAATCAAACCCGAACTCATTATTTGTCCCGAAAGTTATGTCGGCCATATAAGCTTTTCTCCTTTCGGCAGAATTAGGCTGGTGCTTATCAATACAATCAACAGTAAGGCCATGAAATTCGTATATTGGCCCCATCCACTCCGAGTCTCTTTTTGACAGATAGTCATTAACTGTTACAATATGAACTCCTCTGCCTGCAAGAGCATTAAGGAATACCGGCAGTGTTGCAACCACTGTTTTCCCCTCACCTGTTGCCATTTCGGCAATTTTCCCTTTATGCAGTGCCACTCCTCCGAAAAGTTGGACATCGTAATGCACCATATCCCATACAATCTCATTACCACCTGCAATCCACCTGTTTTTCCAGTGAGCCTTATCGCCTTTTACTATAATACTTTCTCTTTTCGCAGCAAGGTCTTTATCATATTGCCGTGCAGTTACAACAAGTTCTTCATTTTCTTTAAAACGCCTTGCTGTTTCCTTTACAATTGCAAATGCAACAGGCAATAATTCATCAAGAATGCTTTCAAGCTTTGAGTCAATATTCTTTTCTATTTTATCAATCTCTGTATAAATTTCCTCTTTTCTGTATACATCCTCTTCATCTTCAGCTTTTTCCTTAAGGGAACTTATTTTATTCTCATCATCAGCAATCCTGCTGTGCAGTTCCTTTTTCAATTCCTGTGTCTTGTCTCTTAGCTGATCATTTGTCAGATCCTTTATCTTAGCATATTCAGTATGAACTTTTTCGACATAAGGATTTATTTCCTTCATGTCCCTCTCATATTTATTGCCAAGGAACAGACCAAGAACTTTATTTATTACGTTCATCATTTAGCTTCTTATATACTTGAAATAATACACAAAATTAGTTTATTTTTCAGATAATATGTTCCCAAACCAGTTTCATATAAAAGAAAAGGCCATCTCTCAAGCTGTAAGAATTGCCCTCAGCCTCCCGGGGAAATGGGGCTAATACTTTACATATCACTAAGTAACACCTCTAACAGATTGCGAAACAAATAAGCAAAAGACATTTTTGATACAAGCTCTCTATCTTATGTATTACGCTGTTACTGATTTTTTATTATAAAAGAATTTATCTCGACAGAATGTATTTCAGAGTCCTGATTCCATTAGATTGATGAAGAACAATCAGATACAGTCCTGCCGGACATTCTGAAATATCAATTTTTATCTCCCTGCCTCCTTCTGAAATTCCTTGTCTTACAATTGATCCTGTTGAATTATATATGCTGTATTTAACAGGTTGCGTATTTTCTCCTTCCATCTGACTGATAGTTAAATATCCTGCACCAGGATTAGGATAGATTACAGGAGACACAGATTCTGTATCGTCTATTCCGTCAATTACAGGTCCGATATGAAGATCCTCAATTGCCCATCCCCAGCCATTCGCATAAGGGTCTGAAAATAATCTGAATCTTATTATCATCGGCTCACCTGAGGAAATATACGAGGAGACCCTTGGAAAAACAGTTCGTTTTACCATCATTGATCCCGTTCCAACAAATGTTGAATTGTTTCCCTCAATTGATCCGTTGTATGCCGCTAGCCAGGAACTATTTATCCTGCTGTCGTATCCATCGACCAGCGGGAACCATGTTTTACCGTAATCCTTTGAACCTTCAATAATCACATAATCATAAAAATATGTTGACCAGAAATCATATCCGTCTTCTCCGGGTTCAACAAGGACGAGCTCTTTGTAGCTTATTAACATTCCCTGGTCATCATATATGACAGGAGTCCTTAATGTTGCTATATAACCTATACTGTCGCCTGTCTCTTCAGGGCTTTCATATGGATGGGGAGTGTGAAGTCCGTAATTAGTGAATCCTTTGGGCTTCAGTATTTTCATGCCATCAAACAAGAAATCAGCCGATGCATTAAGAAAGTCCGTCGAATAAGAATACTCTGCTTCATTAATTTTCTCAATCGGAACTGTAAAGAACTCTCCTTCACAAGGGTATACTCTGCTGTTGGGGATCCGGGCTTTATCAATTGCAGTTATTCTGTAATTGAATTTATCCCCACCTTTTAGATTAAAAGACTCTGTTTTCAAGGCATTGCTAAAACTTTCCATGCCATCTGATTTAAGCCCGATAGAATGAAGTTCCCCTTCGTTAATTTTATATTCAAGAAAAACTGTATCGACTCCGATATTATCAGTGACATTCAACTCAAAAAATATCGTGTCGATAGTCTCAAAATAAAACATTTGCGGAGAATACTTAATTACTGGTTTTACAGTATCGATACCAATATAGGTTGAATAATGAAATTCATCGATACAGGATGGCATCCTGTAAATCCTCGAAAAGTTATCTTCTGCAAAGAAATGGTAATCAAGGCTGCTGCCGTAATAAGGTATTGTAAGGGAAGTTGAATAATAATTATCACCAGTCGGTGATATAAGAAATACTGTATCACGGTCAGCAGGATCATCATATCCGTTAAATGCATAAACAAGGCCTACCCTATCACGATTATAAATAGTATCTGATCTTATTTCAGCAGTAATAGTAATTTCTTCGAGTGATTCTTCGGTATCCTTAATCTCTTCATGAACAATCCTTGTATTTACCCAGCCCAGATCGCCAAGTATCGACATTGTCAATTTTCCAGGATCATGTATTGCTTCTCCAAGATTTGAGAAAGGAGTCATAAGCTGGTCTACTTCAAGTGTTTCTTTTTCATCGAGATGAGAAATACTTGATCCCGGATCGAAAATTGCGGGTGCATGCAGTTTAGCTCTTTTTCCTGAAGTATAATTACTCAGCAGGGGGCCATTGAAATATAATTCCCTGCTTGTATACTGCTTATTTAATTCAGGTGAAGGGTTTTTGAAGTAAGTAGTATCTGTCAGCTTTTTACCATCCAGACTCTCAACGAACGTATCATAAATAATAGGAATGGAATTAAACCCGTAGGAACCTGTCCATTTTCCTTTTACCATACTATCTACAAAACCCAGACCATGCATCAGTTCATGCAATACCACGGTTACCATATCGTATTTTGAGATTGGCGTAGCTCCATCCGTTCCGAAATACCAGGCAGCAGAACTGTTAAAGGTCAGTTCAATATCTTCTTCACCTTCTCCGTTATAATCTTCCCCTGCAATTTTTTCAGCAAGAGCGATCGGGTAATAGGCATAGGGATTAAGGGCATTAATACCCCATCCGGCAAGAAATGACGTTGCTGAAGAATTAGCAAGCACACTCACATTTGTCATAGCCTTCCAGGTCGCCTTGATCTTTATTGAAGTACCTTCCGGCAATAAAGTTGCGAGTATTGAAACAGCATAGTTAAAAGCTGCTTTAGGCGCTTCAGGGAAATCAATATAACTGACTGATATTAATGCCTTTTCATGATCACCTCCTTTCTGAAGGAATTGGTCCGGAGGAGGTATATATATCTTATTAACCTTATTGCTGGCATAAGATACCGAATTTACCGGCAATAATATTCCGGGATCCCGCATATTAATTGCAGAAACACTATTGAGCATCAAGGTGCCCAGAAGAAACAGAATCAGTCTTTTCATTAAGTAGCTGAACTAGCTTCAGTCTCTGCTTGTCCCCTGAGGCTCATAATATCCCTGTCGAACTGATACAGGTGATTTTTGGCACCCAGGTTAAGCTTATCAATAATTGCCTGAACTGAAGATTCTTCCTCGACCTGCTCAGTAACGAACCACTGAAGGAAATTATGAGTATTGTAATCCTTTTCTTCCAGGGCAAGTTCAACCATTTCATTAATACTGGCAGTCACAAACTGTTCATGTTTAAGGACTTCCTTAAACATCTCATCAACACTATTATACGTTTCCGGCGGTTTTTCAAACGAAGGAATCAGAGCTTTTCCTCCTCTTTCATTTATGTACTTTATAAACTTGAGCATATGCATCTTTTCTTCCTCTGCCTGGGCATACAACCATTGAGCAACACCGGCAAGACCATTAGTTTCAGCCCATGAAGCCATTGCAAGGTAGAGATTAGATGAATAACCTTCTCTTTCTACCTGTCGGTTACAGATGTCTTCCACTTTTTTCTTTAACATAATTGTAGGTTTTAAAATTATTTCATTATAACAACTGTTCGTCGAATATGTTTAGTTATGAAACAAAACCATTATCTAACTGATATCCAGATTGAAAGCTTTTTTAAACTCTTTCAGTTCAGGATATTTTGACTGAAGATAATTATATTTCTGCTCATCTGTATACAATATTTCATTATCTTCAATCTGATCCACAGATGTCTCGATTTCCAGGTTCCTGATTCTGAATCTGCTCAAAAGAAAATTGGAAAGATTTTGTTTATAATCCTGAACAAATATATCCTTTTGTGCAGCATTTGTAAGAAAGATCCTGATTGTATTATCTTCTTCAAGCTCCGTTTTTATTGATTTGAACATACTAATTATACGCGGCCCCTCATCTTTCAATTCATCAATGAATTCCTGCCAGGCAGTTGCAAGAGTATCAACAGTCAGATCAATTTTAGTTTCATCATCACTGGAGAGATTATCAGGAACTGAAGACATGTTCTGGAGATTGATAGCCTGAGGCTCCTCCGCGTCTGATATTATCTCCCTGATAGAGAAAGATCTGATTTCTTTTTCCACATGCGGTTGATGTCTTGAAACAGAATCAGGATTCTTCGACGAAACTCTTCTTTCGGGATTTTCAGATTCCCTTACAATTTCTGATTTAGAAGGCGGAAGGATAGTATCATCATTTAAATCCACCTGGGTTATCTCAGGCTTTTTTTTTTCCTGTTCACTGATGGAATCAGCAATAATCCTGTACATCTGGATTAATGCAAGTTCAACATGAAGACGGGGATTCTTGCTATTCTTATAGGTAATATCACAGTTACTTCCAATTTCAAGGGCTTTGTAAAGGAAACTTACCTGGCATTCCGATGCCTGTTCAGCATATCTTTGCCTTAAAGACGGAGTTGTTTCAAGCAGCTGCAATGTGGATTTGTCCTTACTGACAAGAAGATCGCGCAAATGACTGTTCAGTCCGGATATAAAATTATGCCCATCGAAGCCTTTTTCAAGAATCTCATTAAATGTAACAAGAATAGTCGAAAGATCATTTCTCAGGGCACCTCTGACAATTTTAAAATAATATTCACAATCAAGTACATTAAGATTCTCGATTACATCCTTGTAAGTTATTTTTTTACCACACAGGCTTACAATCTGGTCGAATATCGACAATGCATCTCTAAGTGCACCATCAGCTTTCTGGGCAATTATGTGGAGAGCCTCTTCCTCTGCCAATACTGACTCGTTCTGAGCTACATAGAGAAGGCGCTTCACAATATCCTCTATTTTGATGCGGTTAAAATCAAAGATTTGGCATCTTGACAGAATAGTGGGAATAATCTTGTGTTTTTCGGTTGTTGCAAGGATAAAAATTGCATGAGCCGGAGGTTCTTCAAGCGTTTTCAGGAAAGCATTGAAAGCTGAAGAGGAAAGCATATGAACCTCATCGATTATATAAATACTGTATTTTCCAATCTGGGGAGGGATCCTCACCTGTTCATTAAGGCTTCTTATATCTTCAACTTTATTATTTGATGCTGCATCAAGCTCATGGATATTAAAAGACCTCAAGGTGTTAAATGACTGGCATGACTCGCAGCTATCACAAGGATCTCCATTGTCCCTTAGGTTGAAGCAGTTTATTGTCTTTGCAAAAATCCTTGCGCATGTTGTCTTGCCAACCCCCCTTGGTCCGCAAAAAAGATAGGCCTGTGCAAGTAGATTACCTTTAATTGCATTTTTAAGAGTTTTTGTAATGGTGTCCTGGCCAACTACCATACTGAATGTGGCAGGACGATATTTGCGTGCTGAAACAATAAAATTTTCCATTCTCTATCCTAATGCAGCCTGATCGTTTTACTTTACAAATATAGTTAAAAAGGCTTCTGTAAAAGAGTGCCGTCAAAAATTAGCCAAACAATTACAGGCAACTTGCCGACACCTGTTTAAGTGATAATTTTCAGGTGATTATTTTTGATTAAAGGAAAAAAGTTGTAGTTTTGCGAGCCAAATTAATTTAATATTATATAATAAACTACTATGTTGAACCATTACGAAACCGTTTTCATTGCAACTCCCGTTTTGTCTGAGAATCAGATGAAGGAAGCGGTACAAAAATTCAAGAAGGTCATCACCGAAAATGAAGGTGAGATCATTCATGAAGAGAACTGGGGCCTAAAGAAGTTGGCCTATCCTATTCAAAAAAAATCGACAGGTTTTTATTACCTGATAGAATTTAAAGGCGAAGGAAGCCTTATTGAAAAGCTGGAAGTCCAGTATCGCCGTGATGAGAGAATCATCAGGTTTCTTACGTTCCGTATGGAGAAATATGCAGTTGAATATGCGGAAAAAAAGAGAAGACAAAAAGAATTAGAAAAAATAAAGGAGGAATAAGAAATGGCACAGAATGAATCAGAAATCCGATACTTAACGCCTCCGACTGTCGAGATAAAAAAGAAGAAATACTGTCGGTTCAAGAAAAACAAGATCAAATACATCGATTATAAGGATCCGGAATTCCTGAAAAAGTTTCTGAATGATCAGGGCAAGATACTGCCCCGGAGGATTACCGGCACATCGCTCAAATACCAGAGAAAAGTGGCAAAGGCTGTAAAAAGAGCCAGGCATATTGCACTTCTGCCTTACGTAACTGACTTGTTAAAATAGGAGGACATTAAAATGGATGTGATATTATTACAGGATGTTCCAAAACTTGGACAAAAGGATGACATGGTGAATGTAAAAAACGGCTATGGCAGGAATTATTTGATACCTAAAGGATATGCAATTGCAGCAACACCTTCTGCAAAGAAGATGCATGCGGAGAATATGAAGCAAAGAGCGCATAAAGAAGAAAAAATCAAAGCCGAAGCTATAGAGCTGGCTGAAAAGATGACAGGTCTGAAGCTTGTTGTCGGTGCAAAAACAAGTACTTCCGGAAAAATATTTGGTTCAGTTAATACAATTCAGTTAGCTGAAGCGCTGATGGAAAAAGGTTTTGAAATAGACAGAAAAAATATTACCCTTCCTGAAGACCAGATAAAAGAGATCGGAAACTATACAGCTGTTGTTAAATTACACAGGGAAGTAAAAGTTGATATCGATTTTGAAATAATTGCTGAATAACTTCTTTTTCTTCCTAAAAAATAAGAGAGGGTGCCGTAAAAACAGCACCCTTTTTATTTTACTGCTATAGTCTCAATTTCAATAAGTGCTCCCAATGGCAGCTCTTTAACAGCGAATGCAACCCTGGCCGGCTGATTCTCAAAAAAATATTGCCCGTATACTTCATTCATAGCTTTAAAATTTGCCATATCTGTGAGTAAACATGTAGACTTTACTACTTCCACGAAACTATAGCCGGCAGCTATAAGTATTGCCTCGATATTCTTCATTACCTGTTGTGTCTGCACTTTAATATCTCCCTCTACAAGCTTTCCTGTTACCGGATCAATAGCCACCTGTCCTGATATATAAAGTGTACCGTTAATCTCTACAGCCTGGCTGTAAGGACCAATAGCTGCAGGGGCAGAATCTGTTTTTACAATCCTTTTCATATATAAATGCTTTAGTAGTAATAGTTATCGTGATAATCTTTTCTTCTCTGATATTTGAGATCGGACAATACTGCAGCCTTGACCCTTATTGTAAATTCCCAGCTTTTCATTGTTCCGTTTGGGATCCAACTGAAACTCATGTTCCAGCAATGCAAGTCACGTACAACTGATATCTGAGTAGTTGAAATTTCCTTTGCAGCAAAATCATAACCTGTCCTGTAAGTTATATCCATCTTTTTTGTCAGTGCAAGATGGCCGTTTATCGAAAGATATTGTGATATGGACTTCCTTGCCAATTTGGAATAATCAACCCTGTAACTGACATTCATTGTCCATGGCATATCAAATCTCATATAGCCATACTCGTCGAAAACATCTGTTGAGACAGTTTGAGCTGATAAGCCAGATGCACCTGCCTGATCCATCTGAGGATATGAAGCAGACTGTACTTGTGCCGGAGCCGACGTGGCAGATCTTTTCGTCTTTCCTACAAAGAATCTGTCGAGACTGAAATCAATAGTTGCTGACATATTTTTAAAGCGCATAGGTCGCTTGTCTGTCGAAAAATAGAAAGATCCTGTCTCCTTCCCGTTCTTATCAAGGCCGTAAAGTGAAAAAGAACTATTCCAAGATATATTTATATTCTTAAACAATGTTGTTCGCATCACCATAGAGATAGGAGCCCATCGCATGGAATCAGCAAAAACATTGTAGGAAGTATTGATCCCGAAATTATCTATAATAGAGACTTTTTGAGGCTTACCTGTAGTATCATTGCGTTCAAAGACCTTTGCTTCAAGAAGATTAGTAAGACTGAAAGAGACAGCACCACTTTTTTGAGAAAGAGACGGAGTACCATAGATTCCGCCCTGAAAAATGGAATACTCTTCTGTCCTTCCTGTTGTATCAACCTGAACCTTCCTGTACATATTGGTTGCAAGTTGATTTAAATATGGAACATAACTAAATGATACAGACGGTTTCATCACATGACGAATTGCCTGTATCCTTGATGTTTGGCTTATAAATTCGTATATTCCGAAGATCTGCGGACTATAGCCGGCGCTTATCGATGGTTTAAGTGCATGTCCATAAAAAAATCCCCTTGTTGTGTCATTGACTGCTGATGGTCTGACTGCTCCAGTTATTGGATCGACAAAATCAGGATCCCACGCCTTATTAATTTTCTGAGTATAGATGACACCTTCATAAGAAACCTGCGGAGAGATTGAGAAATTATTGAAGGGTCTGAACTGGATACTCAATGGTATTCTGTGAGAAAACCCATTCTGCATATTATCCCAAACCTTTGATGTAAACAGCAGACTGTCTTTTGTAGCGATCCTGTTATCAAGTGAGGCGGTATATTGCAACTGCAGATCCTGATACCATTTTCCTGATCCTACCCTGCCAAGCTTTTTAAAAGGATAGATCCTTGATGCGCTAAAACTGACCTTGGGAAGATTCAGGTTTACAATATCAGTTTTTGTATTCTGGCTATGGTTCATGCTTACCGAGAGGTTAAAAGGAGTGCCTGTCCAGCTTTTTGAATAGCTTATGCTTGACTGTTTTGTTGTTGTAATGAATTGCTCTATCTGGTAACTGTTATTCCTGTCAAATCCCGATGAACTCATATCGACACTTGCACTGAATCGTGATCCCGGCCTTGCCTTGGAATCCTGGTTAAATGTCCAGCCAATACTGTAGTTTGTCGATGCTTTATAATCCGATAATCCTTTATGTCCCGATATGTTTTTGGCATAACTGAAAGAAAAATTTCCTGAATACTTATAACGCTTATTATATGCAGTCTGGGTAGTTGCCATCCATGTTCCGTTAGTGTAGATACTCCCTTTCAGTGTCAGATCAAAGTAATCGCTTATAGCAAAATAATAACCTCCATCTGTTAAAGCATAGCCTCTACCCTCTTCATAATGGACCCTTGGCATTATTATTCCTGATTCAGCACTTTTTGTCTGAATCGGAAAATATCCAAAAGGAAGATAAAGGGGCAAAGGTATTCCTTCGAGGACCAGATGTCCCGGCCCTGAAATTATCTTTTTCCCCGGATACACCTTGGCTTTTGGCAGGCTTATATAGAAATGAGGGATCTCAGCATCGCATGTGGAATATGTACTTTTATAAATATTTGAGGTACCATCGTCAAGCATCTTTCCAACAGAGCTCCGAAGTAATCCTTCATCCTGTTGAGTAACAATAACTTTGACAACTGCCATCCCTGTTTTGAAATTATACCTGAGAGTATCTGTTTCATATTTCTGCGTACCGACTTCAAGAACCGGTTTTCCGCTTACTGCACCTGTTGAATCCGGAAGACCGACAGCAAATACCTCACTTGTCTCCATATTAAACTCAATTGAATCAGCGGAGATTCTGATATTGTCGTAATTGACAACAGCTTTATCAACAATTGTAGCTTTTTTATTTAACAGGTCGGTTTTAATATAACCGTTAGAAGTATATGTCACCTGTTTTTCAATAGCATCGCCGGATATTCTCTTAAGCCCTCTGATTGTATCAGTAACAGTTGAATCTCTTCCCTGCTGCAATGTGTTCTGAAATAACTTATCATCTTGTGATAATAACGAAATTGAGTGGAGCATCACGAGGAACACTACAAGTAACCGCTTTTCAGTAAAAAAATACAACTTAAATACTATTTTTGTATAGTTTTTGTGTGACGTCATGATGTCAGCGGCAAAACTATTAAAAAAACATGAACATAAGATGAGTATGAATATTAAAAACGGCAAACATCATACCATTAATATGTATGCAATATATATTCTGTTAATTCCGGCTATTTTCATAATTGCTTCACCTGTTCTTGCTGCACCTTTTCCAAAAAATGAAGGAAAATGGGTCGTAGTTATTGATCCGGGGCATGGAGGAAGGGACCCCGGCGCCCTTGGTAAATTTAGCAAGGAGAAAGATATCAACCTTGCAATAGCTTTAAAAACCGGAAAATATATAGAAGATAATATTCCTAATGTAAAAGTCCTTTATACAAGAAAGAAGGATTCCACTTTAAACTTGTATGATCGTCCGGCATTTGCTATTAAGAACAAAGCGGACCTGTTCATTTCAATCCATGCCAACTGGGCCAAGAACAGCAGCATTACGGGAGCAGAAACTTATGTGATGGGGGTTTCAAGCAGTGAAGATAACCTTGAAGTGGCAATGAAAGAAAATGAAGTTATACTTCTGGAAGAAGATTATACTACCAGATATGAGGGTTTCGATCCAAAATCCCCTGAGTCATACATTATTTTTACCCTTACCCAGAATGTTTATAATAAACAAAGCATTGATCTCGCTGCCAGGATCCAGTATCAGATTACTGAAAGAGCTAAAAGGAAAGACCGTGGAGTGAAACAGGAAAGGTTCCTTGTACTTTACAGGAATACAATGCCGAGTGTACTTATCGAAACAGGCTTTATGACAAATACTGAGGAGGAAAAGTATCTGAATTCAGCCCAGGGGCAGGATTACCTGGCATCTGCAATTTACAGAGCATGCAGGGATTATATAAATGATATTGACAGAATGAGTGGTATAAGTACAAATAATGAAGTCTTATCTGAAGAAAAAAGCATTGATATATTGGCCGTGACCAAAGGAGAGATCATATTCATGGTACAGGTGGCATCAGCTATAACAAGAACAGAAATAAAACCGGAAAATTTTCAAGGCCTCAGGGATATTACCGAAATTCCTTCCTCTAATCGTTTCAGATACGCGACAGGTGCCTTCAGGGATTATGACGATGCTGTAAATCACCGGAAGGATATTGAGACAATCTATCCCGATGCTTTTGTAATTGCAGTCAAAGACAGCAATGTTCTGCCTCTGCAACAGGCACTGGATGAGAAAAAGAAAAGAAAATAAAATAACAGAAACAACATGAAAATATCAAATGAAGTCAAAGTCGGCGCTGTTGCCCTTGTTACTTTAGTTGTGTTCATCTGGCTCTTCAATTTTTTAAAGGGTAAAAATTTCTTTAAAAAAACAGTTAACTATTATTGTGTTTATAACGAAATAGGAGGTCTGGCTGAATCTAGTCCTGTGGAGATCAATGGCTATAAGGTAGGAATTGTACAATCAATTGACTTCGTTGATGCTGAAACAGGCCGTTTGCTTGTCGTATTTTCTGTGAACAGGAATTTCAGGCTTCCTTTGAATACAGTTGCTGAAATAGTTCCCGTCTCAATAATTGCCGGAATGAAAGTTCAATTTGTATTCGGAGACGGACCAGGTTTCCACGAATTTGGAGATACAATCCCTGGAAGGCTTTCGGCAGGATTACTTTCCACCATTGAAACAGAACTAATGCCCGTCAAAGACCGAATCACAGATTTGATTATTGTCCTTGATTCAGTTATATCTTCTGTCAATGATATTATGGATCCTGAATTCAAGAAAAATCTCAATGGTGCTGTTTCTAACCTCAGCAATACTTCTGAAAGCATAAGTAATATTATCGGATCAAAGGAAAGGGAATTAAAGGAATCTGTTGAAAACCTCACCCGTTTTACCCAGATGCTGGCAAACAACTCAGATGAAATAAGCAACACATTCAGGAATCTCAGTAATTTTTCAGATACGCTCGCTGCAGCAGACATATATACATCTGTTTCAAATTTAAAAAGTACACTTGAACAAACATCAACAATGCTGGGAAATATAAATGATGGCAAAGGAAGTGCAGGACTTTTACTCACAAATGATTCACTTTACAATAATCTTACTCGAAGTCTGGCAAGCATGGACGAGCTTTTAAGGGATCTTAAAGCGAATCCCAAAAGGTATGTTCACTTTTCTATTTTTGGGAAAAAAAATATTCCAGCTGAATAACACAAAATTCAAAATTTCAGACTATCTTGATACAGAAAAAGAAAAAGGAAAACAAAATCTGGATTAAGATAATACTTATTTCAGAATACAATTTTTGAATTTTCAGCAGGAAGCCTTAATGAATTGTAATCCACTTGTTAAATCAAAACACCATCTGTAAGTGTTTGATAATAAGCAACTTGCATATAATGCAAATATTATTTTCCATAAGTTGCTGATGTTTAAAACCATAGATTGTTTTTGAAAAAAGCAAGTGAAAAAAGTTTTTTTTTTAAGTTTTTTTTTTACAAATATTGTACTTAGATAAAGTCAATAAAATTCATAAAAAATTACTTGCTTAAATGAACAAATCTCATCATGAGGCATGGAACAATTGTCTGCAGATAATAAGGGATATAATTCCATCTGCCAGCTTTAAAACATGGTTTGAACCAATCATTCCTCTTAAACTGGAAAACAATATACTGACAATCCAGGTACCGAGCCCCTTCTTTTATGAGTACCTCGAAGAACAGTATATTGACATTCTGAGAAAAACACTCAGGAGA
>Ga0116173_1000883_pt1 | contig 26417 bp, 18 predicted proteins | sample AD_UKC085_MetaG_FD_89800 | JGI IMG/M metagenome (GOLD analysis project Ga0116173, IMG submission 89800) | Active sludge microbial communities of municipal wastewater-treating anaerobic digesters from USA - AD_UKC085_MetaG | ecosystem: Engineered > Bioreactor > Anaerobic > Digestate | place: USA...
AGCTTTGGGGCGCAGAATCTGGTGGTATCTGTGACCGGGGCGAGATTTATCAGTCCGGCTCTGGATCTGGGTGGCAGCGTGAAATTTGTGTATGACAGCATAGACGACCTCTCGGCATCAGCCTTGATGGTGGATGTGGGGATCCTGCATCATACCGTAAACGAGAAGATCAAAGTAGGCCTTGGCGTGCGCAATTTGGGATTTCAGACTTCCTACTATACAAATGCCAAACATGATGAATCTTTACCCACCACATACACTGCCGGGATCTCCATGCAAATGAAGGAATCCCTGCTGGCAGCGCTGGATCTCAGTAAAGCGGCCGGGGAAAACGTCGTTGCCCGCGTGGGAATAGAACATGAATTGAATCCTGCGCTCACTCTGCGGGGCGGTTTCCGGAGCAACGCCGCCGATTACAATCTGGGTGGATGGCTGGCCTACACCAGTGGTCTTTCTCTGGGTCTGGGCTGGAAGATCAGAGATTTTGATCTGGATTACGCCATGGCATCCTACGGTGATCTGGGCATCGCCAATCAAATTACTCTACGCTATAATTATTAAAATCCAATACTCTTGAGGATGTTTACTCTTGCATTCGTTTTTATTTGAACTTGGAATTGAAGAACTGCCGGACAATGTGATTCTTCCGGCGATAGAATATCTGGAAATAGTCTGCGAGATACTCTTCAGAGCAGCTCGCTAGGATTTACCGGATTCAATGCTGCCTCCACTCCCCGGCGCCTTGCCCTGATGGTGGACGGTTTACCTGCCCGCCAGGAAGATGTGGAAATCCAAAAAACCGGTCCCGCCCTGAGTATTGCCTACACTGCAGAGGGTCAATTGAGCCCGGCGGGATTGGGCTTTTTGAAAAAGACTGGTGCCACAAGGGATGATATTTTTACCGAGCACAGCCCCAAGGGTGATTTCCTGGCGGTACGCTTCACGCAAAGGGGCAAATCATGCCAGGATATCCTGACAGCATGGATTCCCAGTGCGATCATGCAGATGCCCCTTCCCAAAAGGATGATCTGGAAGGATAGGAATCTCGGATTTTCCCGACCCATTAGATGGATAGTGGCACTGTGGGATGAAGAAGTACTGGATCTGGATTTCTATGGGATTAAGGCATCGCGGTATAGCTATGGCAACCGCTACTTGAATCCCGAACAGCCGGTTTTGATCAAAGACTGCGGCCACTATGAAGATGCAATGCTAAATGCCCGGGTGGTAGCTAACCGGGATCAGCGCCGCGCGTTGATCGCACAGCAAATGGAAGCGCTATTCACCAGCGAAGACTTCAGCGTGGTAAAAGATGAGCGTTTACTGGAAACAGTGTGCAATCTGGTGGAGTACCCCACGGCAGTGGCAGGTAGTTTTTCCCCAGATTTTCTCAAATTACCCGAAAAAGTGATCACCTCCACCATCAGCCAGAATCAGAAATACTTCTCCGTATATGACGGAGATGGGAAACTGGCCAATAAGTTCGTCTTCATCAGCAACGGCGATCCCTCACATGCCCAGATAATCCGCGCCGGAAATGAAAAGGTGGTGCGAGCCAGGCTGGAAGACGCCATGTGGTTTTTTGCTGAAGATTGTAAGAAACCCCTGGAAGCATATACCGCTCATCTTTCAGAAGTGGTGTTTCAATCCAAATTGGGTACACTGCAGGATAAGACAAACAGGCTGCTGCAGCTGAGTGGGTATATCTGCGACACCTTGCATCTTCCAGAAGAAGTAAAGAACAGAGCTCTGCGCACTGCTCAGCTCTGTAAAGCGGATTTGGTTACCCTGATGCTGGGTGAAAAAGAGTTTACCAAGCTGCAGGGATACATCGGCAAGCAATATGCCCTGGCCTCGGACGAAGATCCTGAGGTAGCCGAAGGGATTTATGAACACTATATGCCCCGGGGCAGTAACGATACCTTGCCCTCAAGCCTCAGCGGAGCGATTTGCGCGGTTGCAGATAAATTGGACACGGTAGCCGGAATCATCGGCATCGGAATGATGCCCACAGGATCCGCAGATCCTTTTGCTCTACGTCGGGCTGCAGGTGGAATCGTGCAAATCCTGGCAGCTCGTAAATGGCAATTGGACCTTGCGAGCCTGATCGAACATGCTTTGCAGTTGTTATCCGAAAAAGTGCAGCTAAAGGCCGAGGTAGAGGATAATGTAAAGAGCTTTTTTGCTCAGCGCGTGGTCTGGCTGCTCAAAGAATGCGGCATTGCTTACGACGTGGTGTCGGCTGTGATGCAAACCGGCTATGCCTCTTTGGATGATCTGATTGCAAAGGCCAAAGCTCTGGATGCCCTGAAAAAGGAAGAGTCATTTATTCGCTTGGTGATTGGATTTAAGCGAGTGGCAAACATCATTGCCGAAGTCAGAGATTTTGGAGCGACAGATAGCGGGCTCTTGGAGCCGGGTGCCGAGCAGGATCTATTCAAGGGTCTGAGCACTTTACGGGCGGAGATCGGTCAAGCTCTGGCAGAGCTGGATTATGCGGCAGCTTTACAGCACCTTGTAGCTTTTGGCATCCGTATCGACAAGTTTTTTGACGATGTATTGGTAAATTGTGAAGATGCCCGTTTGCGGGCAAACCGCTACGCGCTACTAGCCGAAGTGAGAGCGGAATTTCTGCGCGTTGCCGACATCAGCCTGATCGTAGTAGATAACGAAATTGGAGAATAAATGCACATCTTACAGACCTTGAAACTACGCGCCACCGCAATCGGTGGCAACATCGTGTTACCCGAAGCCACCGACGAACGCACCCTGCGCGCGGCTGCAATGATGATACAGGAGAAACTGGCCCGGGTGACCCTGCTCGGTGATCCTCAAAGCATCCAAAAAGACGCTGCCACACTACAACTGGACCTGGCGGGATGCACTATGATAGATCCTGCCAATTCGCCCGATACAGCGCGCTTTGCCGATATCTTCTTTGAAAAACGCAAAGAAAAGGGTATTACAAAGGAACAGGCACTAGCCACGATGCAGAATGTACTCTTTTATGGAGCGATGATGGTGCTTGAAGGCCTTGCTTCCGGGATGGTTGCCGGGGCCGCAAACACCACGGCGGACGTGCTGCGTGCAGCTCTTCAGGTGGTGGGAGTGATGCCCGGGCTCAAGACCGTATCCTCTTCCTTCATCATGGTATCCCCGCGTGAAAACGAAAACACTTATCTCTTTGCCGATTGCGCGGTAGTGCCAAACCCCACAGATGAGCAACTGGCTGATATTGCCAGCTCCACCGCTCGAACCAGACGTTCCATATTGGGCGATGAACCATACGTGGCACTGCTGTCCTTTTCCACAAAGGGTAGCGCGGATCACGAACTGGTGGAAAAAGTACGCTCTGCCAGGAATATTCTGGATGCCCGCAAAGTGGACTTTGCCTATGATGGCGAATTGCAACTGGATGCTGCCATCGTGGAGAAAGTGGCAAAGAGCAAAGCTCCCGGCAGCAATGTGGCCGGACGCGCCAACACCTTGGTGTTTCCCGATCTGCAAGCCGGAAACATTGGCTACAAGCTGGTGCAGAGACTGGGCGGATATGAGGCCATCGGCCCCATCATCCAGGGATTGGCTGCACCGATCTGCGATTTATCCCGCGGATGCTCCACCGAGGATATCTTCAATACTGCCATCCTCGTGCTACTGATGTCTAAAAAATAAAACATACAGGGGGAAAAGATGGCTATCAAGCTGTCCAATCGCACCAAATTGATCAAACCCTCGCCGACCTTGAGTCTATCCGCAAAAGCGGGGCAGATGAAGGAGGCTGGCATCGACGTAATCAGCTTTGGAGTGGGAGAGCCGGATTTTAACACTCCGGATTACATCAAACAAGCAGCCCACAAAGCACTGGATGCCAATTTCACTCGTTACACCGCCAATGCGGGCATACCTGATCTCAAGAAAGCGATCTGCGCAAAACTGTTACGGGATAACGGTCTGGAATATGCCACAAAGGATATCCTGGTATCACCCGGAGCAAAAGCCTCTATCTTGAATATACTGATCGCTGCCTGCGATACTGATGATCAGGTATTGATCCCCAGCCCCTATTGGGTTAGCTATCCTTATCAGGCCCTGCTGGCAGACGCGGTTCCCGTTTACGTCCCGACTCGCGAAGCAGATGCCTATAAACTACGAGCTGAGGATTTGGCTGCGGCTATAGCGGCCAGTCCCTGTGCCAAAGTACTGATGCTGAATTCTCCCAACAACCCCACCGGAACTGTGTACACAAGGGATGAACTGAGCGCGATCGCGGAGCTGTGTGTAAAGCACGACATTCTGGTGATTTCTGACGAGATCTACGAAAGATTGGTATACGACGATACACAGCACATATCCATAGCCTCCTTGAATCCCGAAATCAAAGAGCACACCGTGGTGATCAACGGAGTATCCAAAGCTTATGCGATGACCGGCTGGAGACTTGGCTATGCCGCAGGCCCCTCCCACATCATAGCTGCTGCGGGAAGGGTGCAGGAACACAGCACATCCTGCGTGAACTCCATCACTCAAAAGGCCTGCGTGACGGCGTTGAACGAAGAAGATGATTCCATCCAGAATATGCGCATGGAGTTTTGGAAGCGCCGTGATCGTCTGTTTGAACTCCTGCAGGCAATTCCCCACATTAGCTGTTTCAAACCTATGGGTGCTTTCTACATAATGCCAAATATCCAGTGGTATCTGGATAACAATAAGGCTGGGATCCAGGATTCGGATCAGTTCTGCGATCTGTTACTGGAAAAGCATCATGTAGCGTTGGTGGCTGGTAGTTCCTTCGGAATGGACTCCACGGTGCGGTTTTCCTATGCCAATTCACTGGCAAACATCGAAGAAGGCGTACGCCGTTTCGCCAGATTCCTCGAGGAGATAAAGTAAAGTGAACGATCTGAACGATAAGATTACTGAAAGATGGCAAACGCGCCGCAAGAAAGGGAACAACTGGCCCAGGTTGATCATAATGGTGCTGGTATTGGCTGCTATATTGTACGCGATGGGTATATTGCATAAAAGCGCAAATGTGGTGGGCAACGTGCCTTCTGCCTCTACCCAGGATAGCAGCCGCGTGGAGATCCCTGCAGCGGAGCAGACCCCTTGAGTCTGGTAATCGTTGGATCCATCGGCCTGGATACCATCTGCACACCTGTGGGTAAAGTGCATGACGCCCCCGGCGGATCGGCCGTGTATGGTTCTCTGGCGGGATCGTACTTCACTCAAGTGAATATTATCGGGGTTGTGGGGCAGGATTATCCTGCCTCCGCCCGCGACTTGCTTCATAAACACGGCGTGAATCTGGACGGTCTGGAGTACGCCGAGGGCAAGACATTTCGCTGGAGTGGTGAATACAAGGACTGGAACAAGGCCGATACTCTAAAAACCGAGCTGAATGTGTTTGCCGATTTCGTGCCCAAGATTCCCCAAAATTGTAGAAGCTGCCATAGTTTGCTGCTGGCAAACATCCATCCCGAGCTGCAACTGAAGGTTTTGGAAGAGACCAGGAGTTACACTCACGTCGCCTGCGATACCATGAATTACTGGATCAAGGGATGCCCTGGAGCCCTGCGCGAGGTGATCTCGAAAGTACAGATCGTCTTTATGAACGAAGACGAAGTAAGGGATTTTACTGCGCAACGGGATATCTTTAGGGCAGCTAAGTATGTGTTGGATATGGGACCGGAACTGGTGGTCATCAAACGTGGGGAGTATGGCAGCGTAGCGATTTCGCAATCGGATGTATTCTTTGCCCCGGCTTTTCCCATCCACGAAGTAAAGGATCCCACTGGCGCTGGAGACAGCTTCGCGGGAGCCTTTATGGCCTATCTGGAGGGAGCGCAGCGCGGGGATTTTGAGCATGTCAAGGATGCAATACGTTATGGCACTGTGATGGCAGCCTACAATGTGAGCGAGTTCAGTGTGGTCGGACTCCTGGGGATCGATCGGGCAAAAATCGAACAGGACAAGGAAAAATTATGCCGCATGACCAGATAGACAGTATTGATTACAAGCAGGCGGGAGTGGATATCGCCGCCGGAGAAAGGGCCGTTAAGGCCATCAAAGATAAGGTGCGCGGCACGTACTCCAAAAATGTGCTGAGTGAGCTTGGTTCCTTCGGTGGTCTGTATAGGGTGGATAAGCATACCTGGAAAAATCCGATCCTAGTGGCTAGTACGGATGGAGTGGGCACCAAGATTTTGGTGGCTCTGGCTGCAGGAATATACGATACAGTGGGCCAGGACCTGGTAAATCACTGCGTAAATGACATTCTGGTTCAGGGCGCCATACCCCAGTTTTTCCTGGATTACATTGGAGTGGGCATATTGGATCCCCAAGCCATTGAGAAGATTATCGACGGATTTGTAAAAGCCTGCTCAGAAAACGATTGCGCTCTGATCGGCGGTGAAATGGCCGAGATGCCTGGCTTGTACCAGGGACATGATTTTGATTTGGCGGGCACGATAGTGGGCATGGTGGAAGAAGATCAGATCCTGCCCCGCAATCATATAATGGCAGGTGACGTGTTGATCGGACTGCCCTCCAGTGGTCTGCATACAAACGGGTTTTCGCTGGCACGCAAAGTGCTGTTTGAACGGATGGGATTGAGAGTGGATTCATATCTTGACGATCTGGGTACCAGCCTTGGGGAAGCTCTGTTGCAGGTGCATCGCAGCTATCTGCCTCAGATGAAAGAATTCCTGCCCGATCCCCGGCTGCATGCTCTGGCTCACATCACCGGAGGGGGTATCGCCGGCAACCTGTCTAGAGTCCTGCCAGAAGGCATGGCAGCCCAAATCAGACTCAATGATGCCGATATCCCGGCAATCTTCCAGCTTATTGCCAGGGGTGGGAATGTACAGCCGGATGTAATGCGGCAGAGTTTTAACCTGGGAGTCGGGATGATCGCGGTGTGTGAAACGGGTCTTGCCGATGAATTACTTCGCCGCTGTTCCGGGCAAATGCTCGGGACGCTGAGCAAATCTGAGGCAGACCAAAAAGTATGTTTTGTGTAACTCAGATAAATGCAGTTTTTTCAAAGCGATTCGCTTATACTATATATGGCACGTCGGAAAGAAGTAGAAAAAAATGCTTGACTGATTTTTATGGCTCAGATATACGAGCTTTAAGAGGAATAGCCCTTTTGCTTTTGGGGGCATGTTCCAAAGTAAATTATTATAGAATAGTAAATAAGCCAGGATGAAGGGAGGTCCGTCGATGCGAAAAATTGCATTGATCCTGCTAATAGTGTTGCTCGTTGGTGTGGCTTACCTCGAAGCTCAGACGACCGGTCGCATAGCCGTCCGGGTTCGCGATTCTCAGGGGCGTCCCCTGGAATTTGTGAACATCGTGGTAATGCGCGGCACCCAACGGATTTCAGGAGGCCAGACCAATGAAAAAGGTCAGGCCATTATCATCAACATTCCACCAGGCACCTACACGGTGAAGTTGACTCTGGTCAGCTATGCCCCCATTACCTTCCATGATGTGAGGGTTCAGGTGGGTCAGACTGCAAACTTGTCTCCTACCATGAGTATGCAAGGCATCCAGACGGAGACTTTTGTTGTTCAAGCAAATCAGGATGTGGTGGAAACAGACCGTATCGGATCTTCCCATCAGATTGAGATGGATCGTCTCAGCGATTCCACGGTAAAAGACATTGCAGATATCGTGTCCTTACAAGCAGGTGTTACAAACATCGGAGGCGAACTGCATATTCGTGGTGGCAGAGCCAACGAAGTGAATTTTACTGTGGACGGGATGAGTGTCTCTGACCCAGTGGACGGAGGTAGCGCCCTTTCTGTGGATATCGACGCCATCAAGGACATGAAGGTGATGACCGGTGGATTCCCGGCGGAGTTTGGTAACGCCCAATCTGGTGTGATCAATATAGTAACTAAGGATGGCGATGCTACCTTCTCTGGAAAGATCGAATACAACACAGACCATATCATCGGGGAAGGAAAAAACTCCGATGTTTTTAAGTTTGCCATAGGCGGACCAATCATTCCCTTTGCCTCTCAAGATCTCAAAGAAAGGCTTACATTTTACTTGAATGGTGGCGGTGAATGGCTCGATGGTAGATTGAAGAACTACTATGAATCCGATCCCAACGACGATTACACATTGGGCGGACGCTCTCTTTTGGAGCATGACTATGAAGCTTATGATCCTTACGGTGATAGAGATAGCTTTTTGGGTGTGGACACCGGGAATAGAAACTACAATGCCTACAATATTAACCTGAAGACCAAGTATGACATCAACCCCGTACAAAAGCTGACCTTTGCCGTTCGTGGTGATCGAAATTACGACATGCCCTTTGCTTATGCCTGGCGCTATGCCTTACAGCATTATGCTGTTACTGAAACCATCCAGAAACAGTATATAGCCACTTACGACCACGTGTTTAACAATACCATGAACCTGAAGGTTAAGGCCAGCTATTATTCCAAGGATAGCCAACAAGGTCCTCGTGGAATCGACCGTGATAGCTTTATGAGCTACGATCCAAACGCAGCCAGCAATCCGGAGCAGTACATCAATAACGTCACGCAGGGTATCTACGGATACCGCAGCGTAGATTACGATGGTGACGGTGTTTACGACATTGGTTATCATCCCGCTAGTAGCTGGCAGTATTACTTGGAAAGCCAGGAATTGCCCCGCGGCATTCCCGGTTTCAATGCTCCGGGATCTATCTATTCGAACTACATAGACGATACCACTACTACCATTAATATGCGCGCCGATTTCGAATGGCAAATGAACGAGACCCATTTGGCCAAAACCGGTCTGGAACTGATCAGTCATAACATCGAGAAGAATCAGCTCCAAAACTTCCTGACAGTTTATGAAGACCGTCGCCAGGCATATTTGCGTGGCATATACGACATCGCTGATTATGACTTTGACAATTGGGGCACAGACAATCAGGTTCCCAGCCAGCTCTTTGCCCTGGAATCCCTTGTCGATACTCCCACCAGTCCTGCCGATCTGGTACCCATTTACAAACCTGAAGATTATTACTATGCCGCCAAAGCGTCATCGGGAAAGCGTGATGGTTATTCCGCAACGCCATGGCAAATAGCCTACTATTTGCAGGACAAGATGGAATGGGAAGGTATGATCGTGAATGCCGGTCTGCGCTTTGATTTCTGGTATCTGGGTAGCAGCTATAAGGTGTTGCAGGATACCGGGAGCTTCGAGCAGCGTGACTTTGACAAGGACGATCGTTTCCAGATGATGGTTTCACCTCGTTTGGGCGTATCTCACCCGATTACCGAACGTGACGTGCTGCGTTTTGCCTACAACTATCAGAACCAGTTACCGCAGTTCCAGTATATCTTTACCTCAAAGACCCCTGAAGATGCCAACATTTCTGATGTTGCTATCACTGTGGGGAATCCAGTTTTGGAACCTCAAATCACCGTTACTTACGAAGTTGGTTTGTCGCACCAGATCAGTGAAGATTACGTGCTGGATATGACTGCATATTACAAGAATCTCTATAACTATGTTAGCACAGTGAAAGAGCGCAAAGAAGGCGAGGAATCAGTATCCTGGTACCGTTTCATTTCCGAAGACTACGGGTCAGCCAGAGGTATCGATATGCAGCTTGAAAAAATGCTCTCGAACTTCAATACCTGGAGTATCGCATATTCCCTGGCTTGGGCTCAGGGTAATAACTCCAGCACCGTGATCCAGGACGAGAACACTTCTCTGCGCGAGTTCCCTCTGGATTGGGACATTCGTCACAATCTGGGTGTAAACTACACATTCACCGTTGGCCGAGGAGAGGAATTCTTTATCCCCTTCACCGATCTCATCCTGCCTCTGGACGATTTCTCGGCCAGTGTAAACTGGAGCTTGGCTTCTGGAATGCCTTACACCCCTCAGAGTCTGGAAGGAAACTCTATGCTGGATACAAACAGCAAACGCATGGATATATCTCAACAGACAAATCTGCGCATCTCCAAGGGTATTGTGTTGCCCGGAGGAACAAATGTGCGCGTTTATATGGACGTTGATAACCTGTTCAAGAATACCACCATTTACAGTGTTTACCCCAGAACAGGCAGCTACACAGAGACTGGCGAAGACCTGGAAGATCCTAATGTTCAATACACATATCCCGAAGTTGCTTATGTGTATGGTCTTGCTGCCAGAAATCCCGCAAACTACTCTAACTACCGCGGAGTAACCCTCGGCGTGTCGTTTAACTTCTAAATTATTCCAAGGAGGAATCATAAATGAGAAAGTTCTCGTACATAATGCTGCTGATTGCATTGCTCAGCCTGGTAATGCCCACAATGGCTTTCGCACAAGAAGCAGTAGAGGAAGCAGCCGCGGAAGTAAGTACCGGCGGATTGGAAAGCTTTGCTGAATTGGTATTTGGCAGCGGAATGGTAAAATGGTTTAAAGATGGTGGCTGGGCAATGTGGCCCATCCTCATCGTTGCAGTATACGGATTGGCCTATGTCGTATGGAAGTTCATTGCTCTTATCTATGCCAAGGTTAATCTGAATGCCTTCTTGGGTAAAATCGTTCCCCTTATTCAAAGCAAGAAATATAAAGAAGCAGCAGAAATTGCCAAAGGCACTCGTGGTCCTGTGGCAGCGATCATATATGCTGGCCTATTGAAAGCCGATGGCGGTGTGGCTGCGGTGGAAAAAGCCATCGAAAACGCTGCCATGATTGAGATGAGCTATCTGGAAAAAGGTTTCCTGGAACTCTCGACGGCAATCACCCTCGCCCCGATGCTGGGATTCCTTGGTACCGTGGCTGGTATGATCAGTGCCTTCGACGCTATCGCTGCAGCTCGTGCGGTGGACGCAACCATCGTGGCAAGTGGTATCAAGATCGCTCTTATCACTACCGAAGCCGGTCTGATCGTAGCTATTCCCGTGCAGTTTTTTAACAACATCTTCGTCACCATGGTAGACGGCATGGTGATAGACATGCAGAAAGCGACAGAAAAAGTTGTCGAAGCGATGCTTTAATCCTTCAGGGAGTATGAGATGAAGATAGGACGTAAAAGGAAAAGCAAGGCGGAGATCCCGACTTCGTCGATGTCCGACATTGCTTTCCTCTTGATCATCTTTTTCATGGCGACTACTAAGTTCGACGTGAAAGAGGGGATTAGGATAGTCCTGCCCCAGGCAGCTGCAGAAGGCGCTCAGCAGGCTCAGACGATTACTCTGACTGAGAAAGAGATGACCCGTATGCAGATCATGCCGGATGGGATGATTGTGGTAAATACTGAAGCTCCCCGCTCCTATGAAAGTGGCGAGCTCGATGCGCTTATTCAGCAAAAGCTGAAACTAAACTCCGAAATGATTTTCAAGGTGATTACGGATCGTGAAGCCAAGTATAACGACATGGTCCGCGTGGTGGATCGTTTGAAGGCCGCCAAGATCGAGAAAATCTCATTATCGACCAATTAGGAGGAACGATGGCCAATCTGCAAAGAAAAAGAAACCGTGATGTCGCCATTCCTAACGGCTCGATGTCGGATATAGCCTTTTTGCTGCTGCTCTTCTTCATGGTTAGCACTGTGTTTGTCCAGGAAAAACAATTCTGGGTGGAACGCGATCGCTGGCCTGTGGCAGAGAGTATCGAGCGCATACCGCGAAATCATACCACCACCATCTATGTGATGAGGGATGAGACTATCCTGATCGATGATGTTCCCACTCGCATTGAGACCGCTGAAGATACCTTTGTATATTCCACTCTCGTGCGCAAAAGAGATGAGGATCCCGAATTAGTCGTGTGTTTCAGGACAGATCGGGATACATTATATGGAGTAATGTCCGATGTGATGCGCCAACTCCAGGATGCCAATACCCTGGTGGTGGCATTTGAAACCCAGCAACGCAGGGATTAGGAGGTGGGTATGAAACAGCAATATACTGACTGGAAAGACTACGCCAACAGCCAATTTGGTAAAGCACTGGCATTGTCACTGACAGTGCTGCTTTTTGCCATGATGGTTACTCCAAAGATTGAAGCCAGAAAGCAGGTATTTAAATCACAGCAGATGGAGCTGGTGGATATACCGATGGAAGAGCGTGAAAAGATTGAGCCACCCGAAACTGAGGTGAACATTGAGATTCCTCTGGTAATCAGTGAAGAACTGGGTACTGAGGAATTTGATGTGGAAGCTTATCAGGCAGCGCTGGAAAAAATCGGCAATATAAACCAGACCACAGCAGCCAGTTTGACGCAGCACTATGACGATACCCCGGTCAATTTCGTCGCTTACGACGACGCACCAGTGATGATCGGAAACATGAGTCCTGTTTATCCCGAATTTGCCCGCAGGAACAGAATCCAGGGTACGGTCGTGTTGGAAGTGGAAGTGCTGAAGGACGGCTCTGTGAGAAACATTAAGGTGAGACGCTCGGTACCAGGTGGCCTGGATGAAGCTGCCATTGAAGCCGTCCGTAAAGTAAGATTTCAACCCGGAAAAAGCAGTGGTCAACCCGTGGATGTGCTGCTGATTATACCGGTTGAGTTCAAATTGAATTAATCCGGGAGTGTTTGATGAAAATGAATAAAACCGTGTTCTGCTTGGTGCTGTTATTGCTAGTGGGAAGCTTTGCTTACGCGGCGATGGCGGTTCCTTCAGCAGGTACGAAGAAACTGGATCTGACCAAATACCACAATGTGGGAAACATTTGGCTGAGGGTCAGCAACTACGGTTTCTTTGGCTCCGGTAACGATGCCGTGCCGCAGTATCCTTCACTGGAATACCCTGGTGGTAGCGGAGTAGATTATCTATACCAGGGTGCACTGTGGTTTGGAGCCAAGAAACAGCGTCGTGATAGCTTGAACCGTAAGCTTTACTGGAAAGTATACCCGCCTTCAGCATCCAATGACACTTTGTTGTATGAGGGTCAGCCTGGCTGGAATGCTTCCATGGTTCCTGTTCTTGATACTCTGGTTACCGTGGGCTTCGATGGCGATGCTGATCTCTATGAGTTTTTGCCAGCATACAACCCGCTATTAGTTTCCAATACGGCACAAGCCGATAATTACGGGCTATACAACGCTCTTGACGGTATTGCCACAGCCTCTACTCGTGCGCAAAAACGCGGATATGATGACGATGGCGACGGTCGTATCGATGAGGACTTTGTGGGATATACCTTCCCCTTCAGAGCCGCTAATGAGTTACCAGCTCAGTTCAGTGCTTTCGCCTCATCTCATCTGGCAGACCTGCCTTCAGCTACCTTTAGCATACTGGATGATCCTGCCGCCGCGGAAATCTGGTTCCCGCTGGGCTTCATGGACCTATCTGACCGTAGTTTCACCACATACGCATTTGCCGCACGTCACGATGATGATCATGATGGCCGCTACGATGAAGATGGAGCTCCGGTATCAGAACAGGACTTTATATCCTATTATTACGATTACTGTCCATTTGGGACTGATGGAGATCGCGATCACGGTTCGTCCCGTGGTGGCAGTCGTCACTACCCTCTGAACGTGCGCGTGCGCCAGATGAGCTATCAATGGAGCTACGATTACATCAAAAACTTGGTTTATGTAGAATTCAACGTTACTAACATGAACATTGAGGACGAACTCAAAGACTGCGCCATGGGCATATATTTCGATGCTGACGTCGGCCCTCAAACCTGGGGCTCGGAAAAAGCTTCCGATGACGTGTCTGGATATGTGAAGGGCGAAGGTTATGAATTTGCTCATACCCGTGATGAAGATGGCGATGGAGGCTTGACTACCGGTCTGGTGGGAGCGCGTGTTTGTACTCCAGATCCTGAAAAGTTGAAATTCCACTGCTGGTATTGGAAAGTAGGTGAAGGTCCCGATGATAGCAATCCCCGCAGCCTCAGCCCCAGCGGCGAAACTGCCAATGAAAAGTACTGGTTGCTCGTGGGGAAAAACCCCAACCCCTCTTACTACATACCCCTGCGTCCGGAAGGGAACCTCACCGAGTTTGAACAGCCTACTGCCAATGACACTCGTTTCCTGTTCTCATTCTATGGTGCCCAACCCGGTACCCCAGATTATGATGAAACAGACGTATTTGGTAACTATCATAAACGTTGGAACCTGGCTCCCGGCAAGACGATGAAGATTGTAGTGGCTGTATTCCCCGGCGATAATCTGCAGGATCTAAAACGTAGCGCTCGCTGGGCTAAAGAAATCTATGGACAGGCTCAGGATCTGCTTACAGTGGTGCTCCCTGATACATTCCCACATTACAATCCACCGGAACCTCCAGATATTCCTGCTTTACATGTGGAACTGGTAGATAATGGCAACCGCATTGACCTCTTTTGGGACAATCGTAGTGAATTCGCCTATGATACAAAGACCGTTTCTACTGCGATCACCGGTTGGCAAGTACCCGGTAGTGAACAATTAAAACCCGGATTGGATTCAGACCCTACACCTTACCTATCAAACAACTGGCCAGAAGAATTCCCGGAGCAATTCAGATTTGACGAAAGTGATCCGGATTATTTGTGGAACAACAATGCACTGGCCAACCCCTGGACATCTTACCGTTTACGTCATGACTTCCAGGGTTACACGGTTTGGGGACGTTCCGGAAGCGGATCTCAAGAGGATTGGGAGATGGTGAGACGCTGGGACAAGGTTGATACTGCCCAGGATTTTGCGGATTATACCATAAATGCCGATTCAGTGGATCTCTTCCTGGATTTTGGTGGATACCTTGGCGTAGACAATGATCTACCCAACCGATCCAACGATCCGGATTTGAACCAGCGTGGCTGGCAGGCTACTCCCGAAGAATACGCGAAGTTTTATCGACTCGACGAAAACTACGAGCTTATTCCCAACGGAAGCGTGTTTTATGGCTGGCCCATATACAATCCAGATCTCGATTGGACTTCAGATATACAAGCCACCGCGGATAATATCGCGGAGCAATATCACATGTTGAGTTCTCAGGAGATTGAAATACTCCAAGCCAGACTCTTTATGCACCCAGAACTTGCACAGCATTCTGATATCTTCGATGCTCTGTATGATCCCAAGCTTATCCCGCTAAAGGCATTTGCCTTCCCTGGCGGAGCTACAGATCCCGATCCGACGGCTGAGCAACTGGAAACTCTCAAAAAAGAACGCCTGGCTCGCAGGTACTATAAATCCCATATCAGTTATCCCCCCAAAGGTGTGGAGTATTACATAGCAGTTACTGCTTATGATCGTGGTATTCCATCAAACGATCTGAACTTCCTGGAAACTGGGCGCGATGCTGATGCCAACATGAAGGTAATCTTCCCTGGTACTCTTGCCTCGGAAAATATGGACAACATCAAGGTGGTGCCAAATCCTTACATTGGTCGGAGTAAGTTTGACGGACGCCTGGAAAACGACGAGAAGGGAGATAAGAGCCGCCGCTTGTGGTTCATCAATCTTCCGCATACGTGTACAGTACGTATCTACACACTGGCCGGAGATCTGGTGCAGACCCTGCATCATGATGGCGCTGATATGACCGATATCGTAACCATCTCCAAGGCTGCAACCCAGGGTATCGCTGCCGATGGTATGCATTCCTGGAATTTACTGTCCAAACACAACCAGATCATCGCTCCCGGCGTGTATCTGTTTAGCGTTGAAAACAAAGCCGATGACAAGATCAAAGTCGGCAAGTTTGTAATAATCAAATAGGGAGGGAACTGTGAAAAAGAACTTTGTCATAATCCTTACGCTGGCAGTAATGCTAGTTCCCTTCGCTCTTTCCGCCAAACCCTTCGGCAAGGTGGGAACAGTGGGTTTTCAGTTCCTGAAACTTGGTGTGGATGCTCGTGCCATCGGAATGGGAGAAGCCTATACCGCGGTAACCGATGATGTATCTTCCACATATTGGAATCCCGCTGGTCTTGCTCCGTCCTTCCAAAACCAGGTATTCTTCTCTCACACAAATTGGCCTGCCAACATCATGCAGGAATATGCAGCTGCCACCTATACCACTGGCGTGAACACTTTTGCCGTGTTTGGTAGCGTATTGCACATGGATGATATGGAAGTGATCGATGAAGGGACTTTTGAACATACCGGCGAGTATTTCACCAATAGCAGTGCTGCTTTTGGTTTGGATTACGCCCAGCAGTTTACTGATAAGTTTTCTGCCGGGGTCGGCGTGAAGTATCTCAGAGAGAATCTCTATGAATACTCCGTAAATAGCTATGCTTTCGATCTTGGTTCCATGTACAATACCGGTTGGAATAATATCAAGATCGGCATGGCACTAAAGAACTTCGGACCGGACATCCGTTATCGTGTAGATGATGACAACGACGGTAGTACGGACGAAGATCCTTTCGATTTGTTCGACAACGATGGCGACGGTGATGTCGATGAAGATGGCCCGGAATTGGAAAGTAAGATTCCGATGCACTTTTCTCTAGGCATCTCTGGTGACCTGATGCGTTCTGATAACAGCTATTTGATTGCCTCATTGCAGTTGGATAATGTGATAGATCGTACTGAAACATGGAACCTTGGTGCCGAGTATAAGCTTGGGAATATCTTCCTGAGAGGCGGTTACCAGTTAAACTATGATAGCAATACCTATAGTGTCGGAGCAGGCTGGCAGGTTCCAACCTCATTGGGTATCTTCAATATCGATTATGCCTATACCGATATGGGCTTCCTGGCTGAAAGCATGCTCAAAAGCGCACATCGCGTGTCGCTAAAAATGAGATACTAAACTTGAATAAAAATACTGGAGGAACGATGAAAAAACTCTTGTTACTCGTGCTGTGCCTGTCCTTTGTAATTGGTGCTGTTTACGCAAAAGAAATGCAGCCCACTCAGGACAAAACAGCTATCAAAATGGAAACAAACGGTCGTCCCGTCACCCGTACCCGTGAGGTGCCGGCCTATACCTTTACCAAAACCCCCACTCCTCTGATGGTGAACTACTACGACTACATGATTGGAAGCTACAATGGTCTTCCCATTCGTGTGATCACAGATGTAAACTATCCTGGATACTTCCTTACTTATCATGGAAGGCGTACCCCTACCGGTACCCGTCGTGCTTTTTATGCTCATCTGGATGCCAATGGCAACCTGATCGGCAACAACGAAATCACTGCAGTGACCAATAATGAAGGCTATTCCACCCTTGCAGTAGATCCCGTGTCTGGAAAGCCCATGTACGCATGGCACGCCAATGCTGACGCTGACGCCGAGTATGAAGTACAATTCACTTCGGATGCTTTCCTCTCAGGTACATCCGGATTGTTCAACGAACTGCAGATCATTGCCGACGGTCCCCACACAGTAACTCCCGGCGTTGGTGATCCCACCAGCGATAACGAGTTCATCTGGCCGACCGCTCAGATCGGACCCTCTCCTGTAGCCGGAATGCGCAGAGTGTATGTAGCTATGCGCAATAGCGTGACCCACTCCTACGGTCCCAGTGAAAACCTCTACCTCGCCTACGCAGATTTCAATGCCGATATGATCGAAGGCGCTGTCCCACTGGATTGGAACCATACCAGCATCCCCGAAATGGATCAATGGAACCATGACGCCACCTGGCGTCGTCCTTTCCATGCCATTGCCACAGATAACCTTGGCAACGTTTATTATGCCGGTTACCACTTTGCTACCGAAGCCGATGGAACCACCGATATCTCGGAGCAGGATGTGGATATCTTCAAGTGTGATAACTATGGTGAAGGAACCTGGGTCCGCATCTCAGAATGGAGTCATATCCCGTCCTGGAATCCTGCCGGTACTCCCGGTGGCACTGGTTATTTTGTTGGTGACGGCAGCGTACCATATCCCGATAACGAACTCGTATGGGCTCTGGCCAATAACAGCCACCTCAATGCCGTAACCGATAACCGCGGTAGAGTGATCTTCCCCGGGCTCTGGGCTCAAAGTACTACTGCCGGTGGATACTGGGCCGATTTTCAGGTAGTGAAATCCATGATCTTCAATCCCATCACAGAAGATTTCACCATCTCCGAAATCTACCCCATCAAGGATCCCAGCGACACTCACAACCAAGCCTGGACTTCCTGGGACGTAGAAGCTCCCTGGGGCGAACCAGAATACTTCGAAGCAGATGATGGCAATCTTTATCTGGGACCACAACAGCTCTATCCCTTCCCGCACTGGGATGAGACTTTGCACACTGACGCCATGATGTTCCATTACAACAACATCAAGATCTCCGAAGCCAATGACGAAGGGATGATGGTGTCAGTCTGGCAGGATAGCCGCAGAGCTCTGGAAGCGAACGTAAATAGCGATCCTGATTATGCAGCATTTGCGCAGGTTCCGGAAATCTACATTTCTGTTTCTCCAAACAATGGCGACAATTGGAGTGAACCCATCATTCTGAACAACGTGGAAGTAACTGAATTTGCCGGAATCAAACCCATGTGGGTATATCCTGCCGATAAAGTGATCTTCACTGGCATGGATGATGGACACAAAGTTGGTAAGATCGGTTTGATGTTCTACAACGATTACACTTGGGGCGCCAATGCCATCAGCCCTGCTGCTCACCCCACCAACGATGGCGGTGAAGTGATGTTTATGGAACTGCAGATTACCTTCCCGATTGCTGGTTCTAGCACTGAAGGAACCGCTCCTGCCGTAAACAAAATGCTCAATCCGAACTTCCCGAACCCCTTCAATCCTGAAACCACTATCAGCTTTGATATGCCCAAAGCTGGTAATGCCAGACTGGATGTCTACAACGTAAAGGGTCAGCTGGTGAAGACTCTCTTCAACGGCACAGCTCCTTATGGTAAGACCTCCAAGGTATGGAATGGCACCGACAATAACGGCAAAGCCGTTACCAGTGGTGTCTATTTCTACCGTCTGAGCACCGATAACGGAAACGAAACCCGCAAGATGATGCTCATGAAATAGGGATACTCCCTAATCCATAAAACCCGCAGCTTCATGCTGCGGGTTTTTCTTTAGCGATACAACGCACACACCTGATTTACAATGTGAGGGATGACAACAGTTTGGGGTCCAAAGAATCATTGATCAATAAATGACTAGTGCATAGATCGGATCATGAATTGGCGCAGGTTGTTGATGACATGTCTGGCCTTTGTCTCCCCTTACTAGCCTCTACTCCTCACGATCTCCTCTTGAAACCCACCTGAACTGGGTTCAGGAGGAATTCAAGTGGAGTTTAGGTAGAGTTCAGGTTGCTAGAGGGCAAGCAAGAAGAGTCTATTGATCAGGTAGAGGGGGTTGATTGGTCTAGATAAAGCACAATCCAAGGACTGTGCCTAAACTCATTATGGGAAATGGGGCGAATCTTGATCACCTGCAGGGAGGAACAGGTTGGCTATCAGATCGTTATGGCTGCTTGACTTTCACCCAATGATGTCCACTTTCAGGCAGTGTTTTAACCAATCCACCGCGTAAACCACGAAGTGGAAGTATTCATCGTCAGGTTTGGCAGCGGTATCCAGCAGGACGAGCTTGCGCCAGGGCAGGATCTCTGCTTTCAACTTTCCGTTCACATAGCCTTTCAGGATTGCCTCCAAAGGGGTATGGAGTTTATCCTGTTCGATGTACTTCAAAAACCAGTAGCGATCAGAGCGATTTACTGTATCCCTGATCAGCAGGACGCGTTTCTCTATGGATGGGATCAGGGCAGTCAATTCTTCCGAGGAAAAGGCAACATCTTGACCTGAGAGACGGCGGGATACCTGCATCTGGTTGATGAGATCCACCACCCTGCGAATGGGGCTGGTGGCGTGCAGATAGGCTTCAGCTCCGATTCCCGGATGATAGGATGCCTGAGTGGATAGATATGCCGAGCTGCTACGGACTGCCTGGTTCTGATCCACAAACTGACTGATGTTTCGGTATAGCAGGGGGATTTGGTTTATTTTGGCATACGTCGCGATACTGCGGTTGTAAGTGATCATCAGCTCTTCAATCATCATTCGTGCGGGGCTGAGAGTATCGATCCGTTTCATCTGTACCCTGCCATCCACCACTTTGAGATTGTAATAGTACCGGTCCTGATCCCGCGGAGCATCCCGCTGTTCCCGTATTCGGTTGCTGATGCGGTGCAACAACTTATACACCGGATTGATTGAATCGTGATCCACTTCATGGTAGCTGAGGTTTTCACTGATCCGTATGCTCTCGCTCTTCAGTTCCCAAGCCTTTGCGTTTAGCTCGGAATCCAGGCTGAGATATAGCGACAACACGTTTCTTTCGCCAGACTGGCGCAGAGAAAAAACATCAGAAGAGTACAGCGGAGGCAACATCGGAACGTTTAGTGATGGTAAATATAGCGATGAAACCCGGGAAAGAGCTTCCTGAAAGAGTGGATGATCCGGATGCAAGCAGAGCGATGGGTTGCTTACATGAATGCCCAGGCGATAGTGATCATCAATGCTCTGGAGGCTGATGGCATCGTCATAATCCAGCGTGTCCTCATCGTCGATGCTGAATGCATGAAGTTCTGCATGGGGGAGTTGCGATAGCATCTCAGGAGCTTCTGGGATCTGCCGGTCAAAAGCAATGGGCAAACCGGAGACCATCAACACGGGATCCCCAGCGTAGTCACCCAGGCGTTCTCGCAAGGATATGGCAGATTGCTCAATGTCTTTACCGAGCTTGGATCCTGCGATCAGTTTTTCCAGGTCATCGTGGTGGATGCCTTGCAGGATATCGCGCAATTCTTGCCGTAGCTGGAGGCTGTCTTCATCCGATAGTTCCGCATCCTCCGCAGTAGAACCGGCGATGAACCTGGCTACGGATTCCAGATAGAGGTAACGCATATGCGCTTCAGTGCGAGCCTGTTCATACGCTAAGCATTCTTCTGGGCTGCACTGATAGAAACGTTCGTGTTTTTGATAATAGGTTTCGGGGTGTGCCTTCAGGTATAAAAAGAGGGCGAAGCGTTGATCGTCCTGATTTATCTGCATCTTATCACAGATCTCAGCGAAACTCTCACCCTGCAGTGATATGGGCTCAAAGCCTTCACTGATCTTCAGCACCTGCTCTTTGAATGAGTATAGCTGCTCTGGACTGCTTGCCTTCTTTGTGTCACTAAGTAGTATGATGCGAGCAGGAGACAGCATTGTGCCGATATCCTCAGTGTCTATCAAGAGTGCTTTCCCATTGGCAGTTTCTTTCACATAGCCAAAGCGCAGTATGTTCTGGGAAAAAAAAAGAGCTACCTTATGCGTAAGCTCTGAGATACTTTGCGGGTGATTCATCCATTCCTTTCTTTTGCCAAAGCGCTAAGTATGGCGCCCCTAGGAAGACTCGAACTTCCGACCAACGGTTTAGGAAACCGCTGCTCTATCCTCTGAGCTACAGGGGCGCACCGAGAGGCAATGTTTTTTGGGTGGCTCATTTCGTCAAGTTTACATTGACAAAAGTGTGAGTATAGCCATCTTGACGCCCATACATAGCATATTTGGAAGAGGATATATTAGGATGAAAATAGCGATTGTTGGCGCCACTGGTGAAGTGGGCAGAATGATGATAAGCTGCCTGGAGGAGCTAAACCTGTCTCTGGACTGTCTGGATCTCTACGCTTCGGCCAAATCCCAGGGCACCATGCTTTACTACCTGGATCAGCCGATTGAAGTGCAGGAACTAAACGATGTTTCATTGACCAAGAAATACGACTACGTCTTCTTCTCGGCCGGTGGCGGGGTCGCCAGATCATACGCTCCGATGGCGGCGGAGGTATCAGAAATGATAATCGACAATTCATCGGCTTTTCGCAAGGAAGATTTTATCCCCTTGGTCGTGCCTCAGATCAATGGGGACCTTCTCTCCACATACAGCGGCATCGTTGCCAATCCAAATTGCAGCACCATTCAGATGGTGTTACCGCTTAACGTGCTGGATAAAGCCTTTGGCTTAAAGAAGGTGGTGGTTTCGACTTATCAGGCTGTTTCCGGTAGCGGGCATACCGGTGTGGATACATTGATGAAACAGCGCAAAGGTTCCAATCTGAAAGGGATATATCCCGAGATCATAGACTTGAATGTGATTCCTCAGATCGGTGTTTTCCTGGATAGCGGCTATTGCACCGAAGAAGAGAAGATGGATTCCGAGACAAGAAAAATCTTGCGTAAACCGGAGCTAAAAGTATGTGCCACAACCGTACGCGTGCCTGTAATCTACGGGCATTCAGCCAGCGTGTATGCGGAGTTTGAAGAGGAAGTGGATCTTGAGCTTGCCAATCAAACCCTGTCTAATGCCCCGGGAGTGCAGCTTCATGAAAATAGCTATATCACCCCCCTGGCAATCGGAAACTCAAACCTGGCCCATGTGTGTCGCCTGCGTTTTGGAACCGATAGAAAATCACTTTGCTTCTGGAATGTGGGGCACAACGTACGCATTGGCGCTGCTGCCAATGCAGTAAGCATCATGCATTTGCATGCCAAACAAAGCGGAAAACTATGAGCTTTGATCCGCTGATGCTGCGGCATGACTTGCACCGGATACCGGAATTGGCCTATGAGGAGCACAAAACCAAAGCTCGTCTAAAAGCAGGAATTGAGGCTATAATAGCCGCAGATCCGGATGGGAATGAGCTCTTTGCCCGTAGTGAGTTTCTAAACTCCACAGGATTGTTAGTTACCTATCAAGGAGGGGCAGAGGGCGCTCCGTATAAACTCTTTCGGGCCGATATGGACGCTCTGCCACTGAAGGAGGAAACAGGATCTATATGCTCATCGGAATATTTCGGCACGATGCATGCCTGCGGACACGATGTGCACATGGCGGTGTTGATGGGCTTGATCTCGAGGGTGAGTTCCGAGCATCCAAAGCGTAATCTGATGTTTCTGTTTCAGCCAGCAGAAGAGGGAAAGGGGGGCGCACAAAGCGTGCTGGCAGAGGGATTGATCCAAAAATACTCCGTAACGGCCGCTTATGCCTTGCATGTGGCTGCTAATATGCCGGTGGGTACTATCAGCAGCAAAGCAGGGATCTTTTTTGGTATTCCCCAAGAGTTTGACCTGCATTTCCATGGTAAAGCTTCTCATGTAGCTTTCCCGGAACAGGGCGTGAACGCTCTGGATGGTGCGCTGGACTTTATGTACTGCATGAAGAAGGATATGGATGAGCTACAAAGGCGAGAACGGGTTATCTTTCATGTGGGGAAGATGTCTGCCGGGCGCGTTCGCAACGTAATCGCCGATGAATGCGTGCTAGAAGGTACACATCGTACTCTGAGCATTGCCACCAGGGATGAAGTAAACCGGTTGATTGAGCTTCGCGCGCGGGAAAGCGCCATGGCCATTGGTGCCAAAGCTGAGGTGGAACTGCTTGGCACTTACGAGGCAGTGGTAAATGATGAAGGCTTGTATGGCAAATTGAAGAGTGTCTGCAGGACACTAAACTACCGATTTGAAGAGGCAGAGACAGTTATGACTGGCGAAGATTTTGGTTTCTTCACCAGTATGTATCCGGGATTACTATTCTGGTTGGGTAGCGGCAGCGATCATCCCCTGCATTCGCCACGATTTTTACCACAGGATGAATGTGTCGCGGTTGGCATAGATATGATGTATGCTCTGGCAATCGGCTAATCCGGGACGGTAAGCAGCCTTCCACCGATGGTGGTCGGTTTCATCATCACAAAAGCCTGATCGTGTCGTCTTTTCCCATTACTATACGCATTAATTCCACTTTTCGAAATCCCACGGGGAGGATCAGGGTGATCCCCTCACCATCGTTTTTCTTATCCTGCATAGCGTGGGGTAGGATCTGCTCAGGTTTGGTGGCAAAGCAACGCAGTTTAGGGGGGAGGGGGTATTGCTCCAGAGCCAGAGCGAAATGAGTATAAGCTTTATGATCTATCAAGCCAAGCTGATTACTGAGTCCCAGGGCGAGATGCATCCCAGCGACCACAGAGTCGCCATGCTTCCACCTATATGAGCTAATCTCCTCAATAGCATGGCCAAAAGTATGACCGAAATTCAGGATGCGACGCAGGCCAAGATCATGGGGATCGGCGGTGCATATCTCCATCTTGAAGCGGGCATATTCCAGTATTATGGAACTTTGGGGAAGATCACCGGGATGGATCTGGCTTAGCCGATCGCAAATCAGGTAGCTTTTCAGCATTTCCGCTGTTCCCTGCCTGATATCCTGGGGCTTTAGCGTGTTTAGAAACGCGGAATAGATAATGATTTTCTCTGCAGGATAGAATGTGCCGATGTGGTTTTTGATCCCCCGATAGTTCATCCCGCACTTTCCGCCGACGGCAGCATCCACCATTGCTAAAAGAGTGGAGGGATACAGGATCAAACGACAGCCACGCTTGAAGGTGGCCACGGCGTATGACGCGAGATCACAAATGACGCCACCTCCTACTACATGGACATCATCCGAACGGTTCACATTGTTCGAGCTAAGAAAGTCGTAGATCCTCCGACAGCTTTTCAAGGTCTTCGTATGCTCGGCAGCGGGCAGAAAGAGGATACGGCTATTGACAATTGCCGGGAAAATGTCCGGATAAAGCTGCCCTAGCCTGGAATCGGCAATTACTATGGATTGATCGCTAAGACGCAATGTACTGGCAAGCTGGATACTATCGGTATTTAGATATGATTCGTTCAAGCCATTCCCCAAAGAAAAAGGATGGGGTGAATCCCCATCCTAATCTCTAATGATTGCTATCTTGCCACGCTTCGCGTCTCCATCGGAATCAGTAACCACGAAGAAATATATCCCGCTGGCCACCAGTTTCCCAGCTTTGTTCTTCCCGTCCCATTCAAAGCGAGCGAAAGGATTCTCTTTCAGCTCGATCACCAGCGCTCCTGACGCGGAAAATATGGAGCACTTGTTTGTCCCTTTGGGCATGCTGTCCACAGGGAGATTGACGATCTGAAGGGAACTGACTCCATCAGGCCGGAAGGGATTTGGGAAAGCCTTTACTTTTCTCAAGGGGATAGCCGGCTTCTGCGTGCGTCCGATGCTCAGTGTATTCAAGCCATCGGGCGTTCCGATCAGCAGATTTCCTTCAAAGGGATCATAAGAAAGTGAGATCACCCTGTTTGAAAGCAGGGGAGAATTGTCCTGAGCGTAGCTGGTGAATCGCTCAGTAATGGGATTGTACATCGTAATGCCATAATCAAAGGAGCCCACCCATACGCGTCCGAAAGGATCAGCATAAATGGAATTTGGGACAGTGCTTACGCCACCGAAGAAACGTTCTTCATCGGCATAATACAAAGTGTCTTCCAGCCACGTAGAGGTGGAAAAATCGTAACGATACCGCTTGATGTATGTGTCATAACGATACCAGTTCGTTTCATCCCACATGTAGAGACCAGAGCCGGAAGCGACGAAATGGTACCATCCGGAATATGGGGTTAAAGTACTGGCTACACCGTATATGGCCCCCGAGAGTAGAGCGGAGGGTATTTGATTGACCCAATGCTCTCCATTTGATACGGGAATACTATCATCGTTCCAGATACTAAGGCCACGGTCGTATTCAGTGCCAAAGAAGTATTGGCGGCCATTGTGATATATATTCGTAACGCGCTGTGCGTTATTGTTTTTAAGAGTGAAGTTCGCCACGTGGTTCAGATCAGGATCAAAAACGGTTACCCCGTCATCATAGCAGGCCACGAACATATTGCCGTACATATCCTTGTGGATTGCTGGGTTGGTATTCCCCAAGGTTCTGGGGGAGTCTGCAGACCAGCCTGTCCAGTCAGAACCATCCCATGTGGCTGTCCCCGATGATGTGAGTCTGGTCCAGGTGTTAGTCTCTTCATCCAGGATGCTGATCCCGGAATACCATCCTGTGGCTGCATACGAAGCATCCCAAGCTCCAAACCATTTCCGGTTGTGTCCGTCAACGGCCAAACCGATGATGTTATCTGAATGCAAGGGGCTATTGAAAGTGTTATAATTAGTCCACTGACCATTATGGTACTTACTAACCCCCAGAGTCCCCTTTGGAACGAGGTCATCGCCGATGTTACCGCTGCAAAACCACATACTGCCATCAAGGTCAGTGGCGGCAGCGGTAATCCTGGGGAAGCCGATGCTATTGGGATAGAAGAAGACCCACTCTCCATTTTCCCATCTGGCAATACCATCTCCCCAAGTGCTGATATAGACTTCAGAATCCAGTTCAAAGATACCGCATACTTCATTCAGCCCCAAGCCGTTGCTCCCTCTACGATGTGCTGTAAGTGATCCCGAGGGGCCGATCTGGCTGAGCAGTAAGGTAGTATCGTTATCGTAGCGTAGTAAGGTCTGGTCCCAATCCCCATAGGCTACCCATAGATTATCGTTGGAATCGAGCTCAATTGCTGAGACTTCCAGAGTATCAGCCTCGGGGTGGAGGACCAATCTTTCCCACATATTGGGACTGAAGCTAAGATCATTCATAAACACTTTACTACGGTTAGCAATGG
>Ga0116173_1000897_pt1 | contig 26077 bp, 16 predicted proteins | sample AD_UKC085_MetaG_FD_89800 | JGI IMG/M metagenome (GOLD analysis project Ga0116173, IMG submission 89800) | Active sludge microbial communities of municipal wastewater-treating anaerobic digesters from USA - AD_UKC085_MetaG | ecosystem: Engineered > Bioreactor > Anaerobic > Digestate | place: USA...
GTGGAGTTTGAATTTGCCAAGGCAATCCTTACCCCCGCTTCCCTGAAAATTCTGGAACCTGTGCTCGCCACCATGAATGCCAATACTTCTCTGGAAATCGAACTCTCCGGTCACACCGACAACGTGGGTGGACGCGATGGGAACCAAAGACTGTCTGAAGCCAGAGCCAAAGCCGTTGCCAATCATCTGATCAAGAACGGTATTGAAGCTTCCCGTATCAAATCTGTGGGATATGGTTTCGACAAACCCATTGCTTCAAACAACACCCCCGAAGGCCGCCAAAGAAATCGTAGAACCGAGCTCAAGATTCTCGGCATCGAATATGCCCAGGATCAGGAAGATGATTGGGACCGCGAATTCCGCGAAGCTGGCAAACAAACTCGCGTGGTCAGAACTGTCGATAAGGACACTTCTTACAGCACCACCCAGTTTGGCATCCCTGTATCCCTCGAAGACGAATTCAGATCCATGATCGAAAACGCTCTCAAGGATACCAAACAAGCCTCAGTAAAGGTGGATCTCTTCATCAATAACGGCAAAATCCAAGCCGCGAACGTGAGTGATCTGATGGGCAACCTCAGCGATAAACAAACTGAAGCCATTGCCGATCTCATGCTGGGCTGGAAAGTCCAATCCAATCAACGCAGTATCTATTCTTTCAGTGTAAAGAAATAGTAGATATATAGCCCGTATATCCAGGAGCAAGCCCCGGCTTGCTCCTTTTTGTATGCAGATGAAAGCATCCAGGACTGTATCACTTTCCATACTACACGCAATCCCCTCTTCCAGGATCGATCCTCAGTGCAGTGCGATCGAGCCAGCACTCTTCTAGCTGAACAGGCAGGAGCAAGGCCAATCTTTAAGACCGTTGCACATACATAGGAATCGTTTTATACATGAGACATGGATTTTCCGGGTTTGATTTGATATTAGCTATACCCACCCACCACCCGCTTTTGGTATGAGGCTACGCCCCATGCTGGATTTTTTGGCGGTCTTCGAATTTGTATGAGGATTCTAGCTACCCCACTACCAGCACGGATTCCACCCGGAATCCACCTGGACTCCACCTGAATCCAGTTCGGGTGGGGTTCACGTGGGTTTCGCATGGCGTCCGTGCTAGTAGAGGGGGCAAGAGGTATTTTGCACTGAAGAATAGCAATCTGGGCTGGTGCACTCGGCATTCACGCGGAGATTCGAGCCATTCTGGATATGTGACAATTGATTTTGCAAGCACTTAGCTGTAGTCAGTCCTAAAAAGTGATATGCTCCATTTAAAAAAACACTTTACAGATTAGACACACAATTTATCGTGTAAACACGAGTAAAAAGCAGACCAATCTGCTTGTCAGACAGGATTGTATTACAGCATTACAGCATAAGGAAACGCGATGAAAAAGCTCTTTTTGATGCTCTTTGCCCTGCTTTGTATAGGGTTTCTCGCCGCCAAGGTGGATTTGAATACTGCTACCATGAGTGAACTGATGCAGCTTCCGATTTCAGAGTTGCAGGCGCGTGACATATATGAATACAGGATTTTTGTGCACAGATTTGAAAGCATCTACGACCTCAGGGATATAAAATCCATCGATCAGCGTACGATGGACAGCCTGAAGTCATTGGTGGTGGTCTCTCTGGTCACTGAGACCGATGAGGTGGCTGCCCGCCGCGAAGAAATCCGTGATCTATTGGAACGCATGGACAGTAATGAAGGCGCGTCGGAAGGCATGGCGGATGTCTGGGAAGACTATCTGATGACGCCCCAGAACGTCAATCGTATGCATTTCGACGATCTGGTGAGCCTCCCAAACGTCTCGGCGATCGATGCCGTTGGCATTCTGAAAAGAGTGGCCCGGGGCGATACCATCGCCGATACTCGTGATCTGCGCAATACCATGGGGCTTTCACATTACGGGTATACGAACCTGCGAAATTATGTGTATTACCGTGAAGCACCTGTAAAGAACAAGCTGATGACGGACGCCCAGTTTCAATACTATACTCGCTTCTTTGAAGAGGGTCAATATGACATGCTGCATGAGGCCTTTGTGCCCAAGGATTATGGCAATTCCTGGGTGAGTATCCCTCATGATAAGCGGATTTCCTATTGGGGATATTACAATCTGGACAAGATTGATCCCGATATGCTGTTCAAACTGCGTATGCGATATGGCAATAACTACAAGTTTGGTCTGATGAATTACTCCGCCAAAGCACATCCCGGCTGGCAGGATATGGATATGGATGACTTTGTGAGGGGTAGCAAATATTACGCCGGCTATGAAAACACCGAATTGCCCATACTTGATAACACTTCGATGAAGCTCTATCTGGGGCACTTCCGCGCCACTTACGGCGAAGGGCTGGTGATGGAAAACACCGATTTTTACAGCGCCAGAAAGACCGGCTTTGGCTTTAGCAAACGCATCATGGGGATTACCCCAGATCTATCTCGCACGCAGGAGTATGCCCTCAAAGGCGCTGCAATCGAGATCGCCAACCCCATGTTTGGCGCTTCATTCTTCCTATCGCAGGACGATAAAGACGCCCTGGCCTATGTGAACGCCGACGGATCGTACGTGATGCGCGATCGCTATGGTAACGACGTCTTTACCGATGAAAACGGTCAATACATTATCGAGAATAACGCCCGAGTATATGCCTACGAAGACGGTACCCCGATAAATGGGGATAAACGTAAGTTCTTTGGCTATATCAATCCCACACTGGGTTATGATAACGACACCCTGAAGGATGGCGAAGCGTGGTTCAATGGCGTGATGAATCCCGTTCCCGCTCCGGGGCAGAGCTACGAAGCCTTTGCCATGCCTTATATCAATCTGGCTACCCGCACAGATGCGATGAAGGAAACGCTGTGGGGAACGCATCTGCAAGTAAGCCCGATCATCGGCACCAAGCTGGGCTTTACCACTTATACCGCTTTGTATGACAACGCTCATCTGGTGGTGCCGGATTATAACGATCTCCTACCCACCATCATCCGCGATTCCTACTACTACTCAAAGCTGCAAAAGACCATGAACGCGGAGCTTTCCAGTCTTTACAGCACACAGACCGATATGTATAGCAGAGATTACCGCCGGGTACTTGGCTTTGACGCCAGTGCCGTCTTGGGAAATACTTCACTGCAAGGCGAATACGCGGAATTGAGCGTGGATGGCGACGATTTCAAGATGGGTGATGATCCCAAAGCCTATCTGATGAGTGCCTATACGCAGTATGAGAATCTGTATTTCCTCACCCTCTATCGCAATTACGATGTCGGTTTTGACAATCCATACAGCAGCAGTTTTTCCGAACACGAGCGCTTTGACGACACGATCATCGAAAAAAACATATACGCGCTCACCAATCCCACCATCTCAGACATGTACCAAAATGGCAATCAAAGTCAACCCGAGCGGGGTGTGTATTTTGAAACAAGATACAAGTTCAATAACTACTTCACGGTGGGGCGCAGCTATCTGGATCTTTGGGAACGTCTGACCGATGGACGCCGCAGTGCGCGTTTCCAGAGCGAACTGGAGTTCCGTCCGCTGTATCAGCTTGGTATGCGTTTGCGTTACAAGAATCAGGTGAACCGTTATGACGATCTGGCCGAGCGCGGTGTATCCAAGACCAATGAATACACCATGGCGTTGCGTACCTTCCTTTCAAACCGTGACTTCCTGGAGTTTGAATACCGTTACAACACAGTCCTTAGCCCGCCATACACCTCGCTTACCAATCCAGCCGCACCCGGAAACAACTCGATGGCAGCGGCCATGACCCTGATGACGGGCGATTATATCGGAGTAAATTACACCCACAATTTCACCCCTTCCCTGAAACTGCAGGGCTCCTTTATCTATTGGTTTGGGCACGGCATTTCACATTGGGACTGGGAGGATATGGAGATCGACTTCATGGGTGAGAAAGGCGCGAAGGCCTGGATTGCCCTCTCCAGCCGCATTTCGAACAATATGTATATGAATATCAAGTTCCGCAACAAGACATATCAGGATAAAGAACTCAGAATCCGCCAGAATAACGACCCCAACCATTCCGATCTGGCTGATCAGCTTACCTACTTTGATCGGGTGGAACATAGTGAAAACACCATCAGACTATCCCTTGATTATCGCTTCTAACGTGGAGGAAACATGTTATCAAATAGACTTATGATCATCCTTGTTCTTGTGCTGCTCGCTTCAACGCTTGGCGCGTGGAGCGTTACCGACACCTATTTCGGCAATCGTTACGGCTCCATGGATGCCCGCTCTTTTGCGATGGGAAGCGCAGGTTTATACAACGAATTTCGCCCCGGGGGGATTGCCGATAACCCGGCTAACCTCACATTGATGAAGAAAATGATCGGGATTCAGGCCAATACCGTGATCAACCGGGCGGAAGATACCCGTATGGTCCCGCTTTACAACTCTTTTGACAACTACATTGACGATGCCGTATATGCTTCAAACATCAATACCTTCACCAATTTTGCCGGAGCCAGCTTTATCTCCTCCTCCTACCAAAACATCAGCTTCGGATTGGGTGCTTATCACCGACCCTATACCAGCTTTGAAGGCAAGTACAGAGAAGAGATTAGAAACAACCGCAATACCGATAACGACGGCTATCCAGAAAAGATCGCCCAGAATGACATCAAAAATAGCGGCAACCTGTATTCCACAGGAGTCGTATTAGGCGCAGCCTATGCTATCTCAGATTACCTGGATTTTAACCTGGGTGTGGATGTATCGCTGCTGAAAGGCAGTATCGAAGGAACACGCACCATCAAATGGTCTCAGTGGTCGTTGGATCAAATGGATGATGGAGTGGTGCTGCCAGAATACATCAGAGAGACAGATTGGGAGATCAGCGATAAACAAATGAAACTGGGTATGGCTTTCCGCCTGGGACCGCGCTTTGGCCTTGCCGCTACTTACGTTCCTGCTAACTCTGTAGATATTACCGGAACTGAGTGGAGCCGGCGCGACGCCTATCGCAATACACCCATGGACAGCACTCTTATAGTATTGGATGGCGACAGGGATTTCCCTGCCGAATATCGCCTTGGCTTTGCCTATTATCCCAGAAATGCCACTCGCACGGTCTTCAATATGGATTTTGAAGTGGTAGATTATAGCGACGTGATGGATGCCTTCGATCCTGTATATAACTTCTATGCGGGTGTGGAACACCACATCAGCCACCGCATGCCGCTACGTCTGGGTTTCCAGGCAGTGAACAGCTACTTTGTGGATACGGAACTGGGTACGGATGATCAGGGACAGGATATTACTCTATACCATGCCACAAAGGTTTTAACTCCCATGATCACAGCAGGCTCAGCAGTGAAGATTGCTAAAAATTTGACTCTGGATCTGGGCTTCGGATATGCCTTCCGGGATTATGAGGCTCTTGACCTCTTTGGGGATGGTTATTACAACGACAAGATATACACCGGTTCCAGCAGCTATGCGCTGTGGCCTACTTCCTATATCAACCTTCAGGACCGCGGTTGGGATAATCCCGACAAGGTAAAAGAAAACTTCGTCACCCTAAACGCTGGCCTTTCTTTTGGCTGGTAACATACAGGGGTTTGTTATGCCGAAATATTTGATGTTGGCAGTGCTGCTCGCAGCGCTCACTATAGCCTTCGCCGAGGACCTTCGCCTGGACATTATGTGGTCAAACGACGTCCATGGCGGTATCGATCGCGCCCAGGCAACCTTCATGAATCCGGAATTTCCACCTCAATTGGGCGGTGGAGCTTCGGCAGCCACACTGATCAAGATGGTACGTTCGTGGCAAACCCCACAGCGCCAATCCCTGCTCCTCGATGTGGGTGATTTTTTCCAGGGACGCCCCGTGGGAACCGTTACCAAAGGTAAAGCGGTGATGGAGTATATGAATTACATCGGTTACGACGCCATGACTATCGGTAACCATGAATTCGACATCCTGCAGGATGATCTGGAAGAGACTTTGGAACTCGCCAATTTCCCCATCCTTACCTGCAACGTGATCGATGAACGTACCGGCCAAATCCCCTGGTATGCCTTTCCTTATACCATTGTAAACCGGATGGGTTTGCGCATCGGCATCCTGGGCTTTACCACCACCGATACCGAAAAGATGAGTTTCCCGGAAAACATCAGGCACATCAAGTTCCTGGATGAAAAGGAAAGCGTTAGCAAGTATGTAAAGATACTGCGCGAGGAAGAATTGGTAGATATGGTAATTGTGCTGGGTCATGCCGGCTTGCCCTATGATGTGGAGCCCACATATCTCAGCCGCTACGACGCCAAAGGCAATCCCTTGTATGCAGAACGCACGGCACATTGGGGCTGGGATGCTCAGGAAATAGCCCGCGAAGTGGATGGAATCGATCTCTTTATCGGTGGACACATGCATCGCGGTGTCCCCAAACCATGGATCGATCCCTACACTCATACAATGGTGATCCAGGGCTATGCCTATGGCTCGAATCTAGGCCTCATCACCCTAACCATCGATCCTGAAACCAAGACCATCTCCGGCTATGAAAGCCCAGCCCTGCGAGAGGGTAGCATGATCACTCTCTTTGAGGATCAGTTTATCCCGGATGACAAGGCCATGGAGATGATCGAGGCGCAGGTGGCTATAGCAGAAGAAGGCATGGACGAAGTGGTGGGATACGCTGGAGTGCATCTTTCACGTACCAACGTGGATGCCCAATCTCCCATGGGAAACACCATCGTGGAAGCTATGAAGTATATGGTAAACGCGGATTTCTCCTTCCTCAATCTGGGCGGCGTGCGTGCTGAGATCAAAAGCGGACCGGTCACTTATCGCAATGTCTTTGAAGTGATGCCCTTTGATAATATGGTGGTAAGCTTCAAATGCAACGGGGAATTTTTGCGCCGAATTATTGAGACCCGCGTGGAAGGATCACGTGCCGGACTGATCGTGGCCGGAGTCAATGTAATCTACTCCAAGAAACGTCCAAATTTCGATCGCGTTACCAGCCTGAAGATAGGCGGTGAACCATGGGATCCCAATAAAATCTACACGGTGGTAACTACGGACTTCCTGATGCAGGGAAATGCCGGACTCAATATGCTGATGCAGGTGCCTGAAGAAGATATCACCTATCATCAGATCAATCTGCGCGACGCCATAGTGCATTACTTCAAGGAAAACTCCCCCGTCAATACCAAGATCGACGATCGCTGGGAACGCAATGATAACTCTGTGCCAACCGCGGAGATGTTGAAATGGACGCAGCAATAATATACCACTCCGAGACGGGCAATACCGAGCGCTTTGTTAATAGCCTGGCCGATGCCCTTACCCAAAAGGGGCATACGGTGAAGAGGATCAAGCTGCAAACTACGCAGCCAGTAAAACAGGCCTCAGTGCGCGATAAACAGGAGATATCCTTCACCAATCTGCCCGATCTCAGCGCTTATGATCTGCTGATCTTCGGCGGCCCGGTGTGGGCCTTTGGTCCGTCTCCGGTAATCATCGCGGCGATCAAACAATGCACAGGATTGCAGGGCAAAAATGCCATGCCGATCGCGACCATGGGCTTCCCTCTCAGGTTTTTGGGCGGGTCAGGGGCACTGGACTATATGAAGCGCGAACTGGCCGCCAGAGGTGCGAAAGTGATCCCAGGGCAGGTATGCCGTCAAATGATGAAGAAGCTGGATGGCGATATTGCCGTGGCTACCAGTGAGATCTGCTCCCGCATTGGATAATCCACATCAGATAGAACACAAGACCGTTTTACGGATTTGTCTCACTTGTCCGGATTAGATTACTGCTGGACGTAAGCCCGGAGTTTGATCCGATGTCTACATGATTGATATACAGGAGATAAGACTAATGGAACATCAACAGGCAAAGGACCACTACTCCCTGAGGACTAGCAGATAAGAATTGCCCGACATCCAGCGACCTTCACTTTCCGGACCATCATGGACAATTCCTGCAAGCTGATATCCTCTATACATGTCAAACACATGTCAAACACATCCCAAGCCACGCTCAGGAAGTGTTTGGGATGATCTTGGATGGCGCGCCAGGCATAAGGTGGAAGGGAGAGATGGAGAATTGATTCCCCGGGAACAGCTCCAAAGGAAACGCAGCCCTGTTCTGTTCTATTTTGCGTTACTCCCCACTAATGAGATATATTTGAAAGGATGGAATGAAAATTGCTTACTTCACTTTAGCATGATCATAATGTTCCGTAAATCTCGGAGCTAGGATGTTTTGGCCAATGACGTATCTGATAGGAGTGAATCATGAAAGGCAATCGGATCATTTTCGTCCTTCTGGTAATCTTTTCGGTGTTATCAGGCTTATCCGCTCAGGTAGCCATCACTGGGCGCGTGGTTGGCAACACCAATCTGAATCTGGGGATAGAGGGCGCCATATTAACTCTCAGTGGCAGCTCCACCTATAACGCCACCACCAATATCGGCGGACAATTTAACTTCACTGGCATCCCCGGCAATCAAAGCTACACTTATACCGCTTCTGCTGACGGTTATACCGACACAACGGGTATCCTGGATGTAGCCCAGTCCGATATCATTATGGGAGATATTATCCTCAATGAACCCGCTATTCCTCCAAACTCGGTAAATGCGTCGGTGGCACCTAGCACCATAGTGAATATCCATTGGCGTAATCCAAACTCCAGCCAATTTGGCATCTCTGACGACTTTGAAGCTTATGATGACTTTAGTATCCAGTTTGGCGATTGGACCTTGCGTGATGTTGATATGTCTGATTGTTATAGTTTTACAGGGGTTGATTTCCCGCATGAGAATGATCCAAAAGCATACATCATCTTTAATCCTGAGACCACTAGTCCCCCTATCAATAACATGACAGCACATAGTGGAGCCAGATTCGCTGCCAGTTTCGCTGCGATAAACCCTCCTAATAACGACTGGCTGATCACCCCCCTTCTTGACAATGTAGGAGAGTTTCGTTTTTGGGCCAAATCATATACCGCAGATTATGGTCTGGAGCGTTTCAGAGTTGGCGTTTCCACGAGCGGGACATATCCTCAGAGCTTTAATATCATCAGTGGTCCCGGATATGTACAGGCCCCCACAGAGTGGACTGAATACGTCTATGACCTTAGCGCATATCCAGGTCAGGAAGTTTATGTAGGCATCCAATGCGTATCCAATGACGCCTTTATCTTCATGGTGGACGATGTTTTCACTTTGAACTATATAGACGAGGACCATGTATGCGAAGATCGCCCCACCCCTGGTGAACGCTATTTGCAGGGCTATAAAGTATGGCGTTTACACGCGGGGGAGGAGGATGATGAGACCAATTGGACTGCCCTCACTCCCAGTACCATCTTTGGCAATTTTTTTGATGACATCTCGTTGAATAGCTTAGCCGGGGGTATCTATAAGTGGGCTGTAAAAGCGGTTTATACAAACAATCTGCTATCTGAGCCTGCTTTTTCCAATTCAATTGTTTACGCAGTAACCGACACTTTACAGGGAACCGTTACCGATTTTGATACTGGTGAAGCCATCGAGGGGGCTACCATTAGTGTAGGAGCGAGTACATGCTACAGCGACGCCCAGGGGCATTACATGATGCCAGTTCTTCCCGGAACTTACGATGTTATTGCCCACAAGGATGGTTATGTGCCTAGAACCTATCCCAATGTGGTGATTACTCAGCAACAGGCCACTACGCTAAACATCCGTCTCGTTTCAGAAAGGATCCCCCCTACCAATTTCTCATCCGTGGTGCTGGAAGAGAATGTGCGTCTGAACTGGATTCCGCCTAATCTCGAACGCGGCTCTGTGTCAGGCATGCGGTCTGGAGGTACCGCAAAGACGGATCAGCGTTTAATGCATATTGGATACCGGATCTACCGGGATCAGGTAATGATACATCAGATAGACGATCCTACAGCCACCTCATATGTTGATCAGGGTCTTGCCTGGGGAACCTACGTATATGCCCTCACCGCGCTGTATGATACCGGTGAATCCATCGCGCTAAGCATTACAGTAAATGTAATCGATGATATAATGCCTCTCATGATCAACGAAGGTTTTGAAGATTATCCAGATTTCAGCTTTGATTTTGGCACTTGGAATCTGGTGGATATGGATGATGCCCCCACTGCTGTCATACCGGGACATGACTTTCCCAATAGCGGCAGCAATATGGCATTCATGGTATTTAATCCCACACAGACAGTTCCACCTATACAGGAGATTTATCCCTTCAATGGCAACAAAATCGCCGCAGCCTTTTGTCCTCCCAATGATGTGGGCATGGATTGGCTGATTACTCCCCGCATCCAACTAGCGCAGAACAGCCGGGTCAGATTCTCAGCTTTCTCCTATGCACCTCCCTTGCATTATGGGTCATTTGTATTGGGAGTATCCACCTGGGATGATCTGGATATGATGCTCTTCGACAATGTCTCCGGCGACGGCTCTGTCTTGATTCCCCGGGAATGGACCACCTTCGAATATGACCTCTCAGCTTATGACAATCAAGAAGTATATATCGGTTTGGAGTGCTTGTCAACAGGTATAACCGCCATCTTTATTGACGATTTCAAGGTGTATAGCGGATCGATGCCTACCTTTTCGATTACCCCGTCGAGCTTTGATTTCGGTGCACACGCTGTGGGATCTCAAAGCGAATATGAATTCACCATCAGCAATTCTGGCGCTGATGGACTGGTGATCACCGGGATGGAGCTTAGCGGTAGCGATATGTTCAGTATCTCCAATGCTGCCGAACTGCCCTGGCAACTGGATGCCGGCCAAAGCGAAAGCCTGAGAGTGGGTTTTTCTCCCACCCAGAGCGGGCAATATTCCGCCACCCTCAGCATTACCGATAATGTGTATGCAAACCCGCACCTCCTCAGTATCTCGGGAAGTGCTTATCCCGTTAGCAACGATGATGACCTGAATCCCGAGCTAACTACCGGACTCCTGGGCAACTACCCCAATCCCTTCAATCCTCTAACCACCATTCGCTATTACTTGAAAGAGGGCGGACCCGTGAACATCGAAATCATTAACCTCAAGGGACAGATGGTGCGACGTTTGGAAAGTGGTGCAAAATCGAGCGGAGAACATAGTGTTGTCTGGGACGGGAAGGATGATAACGGCAAGGATCAAGGCTCCGGCGTGTTCTTTTATAAGCTCAAATGTGGTTCCTACAGCGGCAGCAAGAAGATGATCATGCTGAAATAGGCTGCTGTACAGCGAGATGGGCGACCTCGTCAGGCGACTTTGTGCGTTAGCGACTGATGTACTGTGACGATTTTAGCCCCTTGTCACTGAGTATAAAACACACCCGCATTATTGATGAAGACCACCGCGCAGTTGCCGATGACGATGAACTCGCTATCAGGGAAGTCACTGAAGCTATCCACTTGGTTTAGTTCCAGAGTGTTGCCGGAGGAATCCCGGTAAAAGACTCTCAGAGGCTCACCAGAGGCAAAATCCGGCACTGGAATGTACAGGTATGGCCAGGCTTCAATCGTTTGTTCAAAGAAGTCTGGTTGCAGGGGAATCTGCTCAGCGTCGGTGATGCCGAGCTGGTATGCCGAGCGGGAATCAACACCTCCAGGTACGCTTTCGAGGCGCTCAAGAGATACAATGCTGCCTGCAGCTATGCTGTTGCCAATCTGTTCTTCCGGCATAAATACCTGCGCCTGATAGAGCGAAAGATGGCCGTCCTGACCAGTACTGAGGCTGATCTGGGCGGCGGAATGAGGATTCCAGTCCCTTACAATGGCATACTGAGCGTCATAGGGTAGATGGAAGGCGTAGTGACCGTCGCTATTGAGAAAATGCCAGCCATCGGCGGCATCGCCTTCGGGATAGCTGTAGATGCGGTAATGCTCTTCATTTGAGACAGAGAACAGGAGATCCTGACTGCGGGATTGGTGTTTGATCCTGAGGTAGGGTTGGAAATTGGTATAAAAGCTTGAATTATCCAGCATTTGAAAGCTGTAGGCGGGGCTGAGGTAGCTAAGATCATATTGATTTTGGAGCACCTGCCAGGGATCGCTGAGAGTAGTGCTCTTCTGGATGCGCAAGGTGCTTTGGGGCATGGTGGAAGCGGAGCTGAGGTACACTTCCAGGTCATAATCATCAAAGATCATCATGGGGAACATGGCCAGATCTCGGGAACTCCCTGGCAGGGTCAGTTTTTGCGCATCGATCAGATATCCGGCATAGGCAGGGGAAATGCGCAGGATACCACCCTGATACAGAAAGCTATTGTGATCCAGAGTGTTGCTCTTGTTGTAACGGATCAGCTTGGGGTAGCTGGCCAGCGGAGAAAAATTGACCACGGAAGCGCCTTCGATACTCATCCTGCTTTGCAGGAAAAGTCCTTGAGGAAGAGCATCAGCACTCCCATCAATGCTTACAATCTGCATTAGGGACGTCCGATTGGTCAAAAAGTAGGGCTGTGCATCCAGCCAGGGGTGGTTACCCAGGATGGTAGCACCATAGTCAATTCTGATGGCGCTACAGGGGAGATCACCATCCTGGTAGCTCACAGTGGTCTTTTCCATCTGTAGATAGAGCTGTTCCTTGATGCAGGGAATCTGTTGAGTGACGTCATTTTCAGTTATCTGAGCAAAGAGATAGGTGCCGGAGGAGTTGAGCCCGGTATAGACAAAGGAATCGTCGGCCGTGAAGTGCTGTTCGCTATACTCCGTGGCATAAGTTTTGTAGCTAATGATATCCTTGCTTGAATCTCGATAAACGCGCATCAGACGGGAAGTGGAGACTGCAGAGAGATCGGCGGCAAAGCCAAGCTCCAGCCATCCGTCGTCAGGCAGGCTCTCCAGTGTCTCTGAGCCTGTTTTGAAGTGGAATTGATACGCTTGAAGCTGGCCAGAGTAAGTGTAGGGCTTAAGTCCGAAATAATCCTGTTTGATGTCCGCAATAGAAGGATTGGCGGTAATCTCCAGCTCGGTTCCCGGGAGTTTCAGGTCTTTGGTATCCAGCCAGAGATCCTGCAGGTAGATCTGGTTGTAAGTTCCATCCAGACTGATGTGCAGTGTGTTTTGGCTGGCCAAAGGTTCCATTAGAAAATAGTCTCCACTGCCATTGACAAAGCTGATCAGCCTGTCATCCTGAATGAGCCAGGTGTCTTCGCCAGAATCCCAGCTGTCGATCCTGCCATCATTCATCTTTAGCCACTTGGTGCCAAAGCTCTTGTGGGCAGGCATCGTATAATGAATGATGGGCGGATGGCTGCTGCTACCTGAGTTTTCAGTGTGAATCTGCAATACTTTACTCAGCATGGCAAAGCCCGTGTATAGCTCCTGCACTGTTTGCAACTGATCTGAATGAAGACCGTCCTTCATTTTGATCTGGCTTACTCCCATCTCGGCAGTGAACTCGGCGGGGATGAAGATCCGCATTGTGGTATCGCCATCTTTTAACAGACCCTGTACATCAGCTTCGCTACGCTTGATCAGTAATTCATTGCTGTTAGAAAGTTCAGCCAGAGCATATTCTCCGGTGCCGTCTATGGCGAAGAAAGCCCGTTTCTTGCCGTAAGGATAAATGTAGATGTCTTCAGCATCCAGCAGATACTCCCAGGAAATGAGGCTGGCTCTGCCTTCCGCGCCGGCCCCCTTTAGGTCAAGATAGAGAGTGGCGAAATCTGCTGCGTCGGCAAAACTGATGGACTCGCCATTTCGGCTCACCAGCACCCGGTAGGTATTGGACATGCGCTGCGATCCCTCCGCCAGAGCCAGACTGTCGCGCTCCAGGATGTGCTCCACGCGGTTGAAATAGATGGTATCACCATACCAGATCAGAGAATCGGAAATGCTTTCCTTGGGGAGATAGAGATAGCTGTCGTCGTTCTCACAGCGGATGAGATGATCGGCATAAACCTGGATGCGGTTTGAGATCACGTATTCTTTGGGATCCAGATTCGGCGGCAGCAGGATATCTTCGCGCCGGTTGCAGGATGTAAGCAAAGTCAGTAGCAGCAGACTAATAGCTGTAAGCAAGGCTGAGCGATGAACTGAAAACCGCTTCATCATCATTATCTCCTAATTGACTATACAAAAGCAAATTAAACTTCTGGTATATGGGGGTGGAAAGGGATAGACCGTAAACGGTGTTATCGGCTTCAAAATCGTCATAGACCACCATGTAGGGGCTGGTCCACCATGCTTGATCCCCGAGATGGAGGTAGGCAGTGAGCCAGCTCTGTTTGAACACTCGGACGCCAAGGCTGAAACTGTGGATTTGCTCATCGTGGTCGCTGCCGATGGAATCATCATCGTGGTAGAGCAGGGAATAGCTGTAAGATGCGCTGAGATCATCGCTGTCCATCCGCATAGCCAGATCGGCCTGCTGAGTGTCAAAGCGCTGATAGCTGGCAAAATGCCCTCTTAGTGAAGGAACAATGCGCACTTTGCCCAGGTAGTATGGGCTTTGCAATGCCAGAGAATAGTGGACGCCAGGATACACCCGATCATCGTTACCCGAAAGGCTTTTCACCGCCGCTGTCAGATCGATGATAGGGCTCTGCCACTTTGCTCTGGCGCTTATCATCTGGCGGAAACGCTCAGAATCCACAAACAGTTCCTCATACTCTGCACCAAAACCCCAGGCGGCTTTGTGCAGTTGGTAACTCAGCCCGGTGCTGATCAGGTCATCGTAATCGGTGCCGGCCTTCAGCGTAATCATATTACTTGCTTTATCTAGCCATTCTTTGGGTTCCACTGCTGCCTCGGTGGTCAGTTTGTTTAGCTGTACCCTGGCGCGTGGGGCATCACTCAACCAGAGATATTCCCAAGCCAGGCCCAAAGAGGATTTCTGGGCGGTGCTTTCATTTTTAGCGAGCTTTCCGGCCTTGCTGTAGTAGCTCCGTGCGCTCAGATGCCTGCCAGTAGCTGAGAGAGCATAAGCTTTGTAGCTGAGGATTGGAGATGGATCTGAGCTGCTGGACAAGAACTTATCGGCCTTCAGAGAGCTTTCGCGGTACTTGCCCAAACTCTGCAGAGCCCAAAGCACTCCTGTCATAGCTGCTTCGTGTTTGGCGCCCTGGAGCAGCAGAGCTTCATAGTGGCTCAGAGCCTCGTTGTATTCACCGCTCAGCATCAATTGGTACGCGAGATTCATACGGGCATTTGCGTTCGTAGGATTCTGTGCCACTTGAAAGCGTAAGTGATGCAGTGGATCCATTTGTGCGCCGAGTAAGCCAACGCTGATAGCTATCAGGATCGCGAGCCAAGATTTCTTCATTTATCCAATATGCCCTGATAGTCTATCACCATTTGGGATTGTGGTGCGTATTTCTTCAGAGTGGTATATTCATGCCTGGCTTCGGCGATCTTACCACTGAGGTAAAGATTGTTCACGTAATAGGCACGGCTATCCAGATCCCAGGGATAGAGGGCAAGTATATCGCCGTAATACTGTGCGGCCAGGGCGTGATCTTTTTTCATGAAAGCAGCGTAAGCAGCCTTGCCCAGGAGCATGGGATTGCCAGGATACCTGGCAATAAGTTGGGTGCTGTTTCCTAGCGCGGCAGACCATTCCCCCAAAGCCAGCTGACAATTCAGGATACCCAGATGCGCGTCCAGGTGATCGAGCTTGTTTAGGGCTTTGGCATAGGTAGTCCTGGCCGTATGATAATCTCCGCTGAGGTATTGCAGCCAGGCGATGCGCATAGTGTAAAATAGCTCGTCTGGATCGCCTGCTGCCAGCTGCTCGACCGCGGCCAGGGCATTGGGATAGTCGCCCCGCATCTCTGCATGATAGGAATCCTGAATGCCTTGGGCGAAGAGCGCTGAGATAGCGCTCAGGATCAGTAACGCCATTACCACATGTTTATTCATCGTCTTGCTCCTTGCAATCAATGTGAGTAGCGCATAGTATCTGCTCCTGGTTTCGGAACAGGTTGATTTCTTTGATTCCATCTTTGCGGCTCAATATCAGCTTCGCCGTGCAGCCTCCTATTCTCATGCCCAGAACGCTAAGCTGGGTGCTGCTTTCCAGATGTAACAAGGCATTTTCAGCGAAAAGCACAGAACTGCTCCGCACGCGGATCGGTTTGAAAAAGGGAATCAGAAAGAGCGTTAAGTTTTGCCACAAGGGATTCATCACCACTGATAGGCTGGGTTCGTCCTTCCAGCCGATACGTTGGTTTTCTGCCCAGGGGATGCGTCCGGCAGCGAGGGCAAAGGCAGAGAGTGCGCTGAGGCGTTTGCCCTTTAGGTTTAAAGCATTGAAGATGCCGTGATAAACGGAGAAATCCAGGATGGTGCCGGAATCAGATACAATACTGTGATTGCCCAAAAGATCCAGCTCCACTTTCCAGCGCTCGTTTCGGATTCCTCTAGAGTCCTTCACCTGGAAATCCTGTACCTGTCCATAGCCCAGTTGCAGGATGTTTGCCAGATCCTTTTCCGGCACCAGGGGGGAGATTTTGTCGCCTTCTTCGGGTACCCCGCTGGCTTCAAAACGATAGCTTCCGTCAGCTTGCAGTACCTTGTAATTCACCATGTGGCTGAAGATGGTGCGGGACCCAGCATCGATGGCGGCCTGAGCCTGAAAATGCAAGTGAGGAACGAATGAGCGGCCGGAATTGCCAACCAGGCCGATCTTTTCACCCATCTTGATATAATCGCCTTCCGCAAGCTTGATGGAGCCTTCCTTCAGATGGGCATAGAGGGTGTAAAACCCGTACCCGTGGTTTATGCTGACATAATTGCCCCAATTATCCACTGTATTCACTGTGCCGATGGGGTTGTCCGGAATGCTGTTTACCACCTTGCTTACATAGCCGGCAGCCGCGGCATAGACCGCTTTACCGAAACAATAGTAGTCATTTAGCATTTCTTGATGCTCGGAATACTTCTTGCCGGAGTTGTCCTCCATCTCAAAATCCCAAGCCAGTGCCCACTCATTCTTGTGGGTGTGATTGCCGTCGTGCCCCTGCGTGACCAGCCACTGTCCAGATACCGGCATCTGGAGCTGCGGAACACCGGTGCTGACGAAGCGGCGATAACGCGAGAGATAAGCGTCCAGAGCCTTTTCCGGATGCAGGATGCCGTAATCGTTCATTACCGGAGAACGCTGATGCAGCCTCAAGCGAAGCGAATAAATCAGAGCGAGCACCACGATATTTACCGGAAAGGCAAAGATGGGCAGATAGAGGAAGGAGGGCCGGCCGGACATCAGGTCTGAATAGTAATATTTACCGGACATGGCAAAAGCCAGCAGGAAACCCGTGACGGTGGCGAAGATCGCCAGCAGATAGGAACTCTTGCTGGGGATCAGGAATACCGAACCTACGGCCATAGAAATCAGGATGAGGTTGAAGCCGGGAAAGAACATCCCGTAGGTTTCGCCCAGATTGGCGTACCTAAGCAGAGAGAAGCAGATGCTCCAGCCTACAAGCGAGAGCATGAATCCAATGCGCGTGATCAGCAGCAGTACCAATGCCACCATGATACCCACAACCACATCTGGTACAAACATGATGCTGCCCAGGCTGAGGAAGTAATCCTGCCAAAACCAGCTTAGCTGAAGATGATGCGAGAAAATCAGAGGCTTTTGAAAGTTCAACCCGCTGAAATAGCCGCCGCGGACAAGATAGTACCAAAAGAATACTGCTGCCAGCGAGAAAGCCAGGCTCATAGAGGGCATTTTCAGCAGTGTTTGCGTGAGATAATTGATCCCGATATAGAGGAACATCGTAGCCAAAGAGGCTATTACGATGAGCCAGAAGAAATGCGGATTCAGCGTTGTCGCTCCACTGTAGGGGTAGTAGTAACCTATCGCCAGCCCGATCAGCATGCTGTTAAAGGATAGTACTCCGCTTTTAGAATCCCAGCCTTCAAAACCCAGAGCGCGGGATGCCAGCATGGCGATTAGTAAGCCCAATATCCCTGCCAAACCCACGATTGGGGATACGAAGGTAAGCGCCATCAAGGCCAGGCCTATGCCCATGCTGTCAGAAAACAGCGAGGTGGAATAGGCATTGGGTATGGCCTTCAGGAAGGCCCTCAGATTGCCCCACTTCATCAGATCTTTCGTAGATGTTCTGGGATCCGCTCACGTGCAGTGATATCATCCAAAGTCTCAGCTTCGCGCAGCAGCTCGGGTTCACCAGTTTCGCTGATGAGCACAATCTGGGGGCGATACTCGATAAACTGCATCCACTGCGTATTGTTGTAAGCACCCACGGGAGTGATCAGCACCTTATCCCCGAAATGCAGATCGGGGAAGGGCACGGCAGGACGGATAACATCGATATTCATGCACAAGGGCCCATAGAAGATCGTATTCTGATAGGCTCCGGGGAAGGTTCTGGTAGGAGTAACCTTTAGTTTATACCACCATGCAGTGATGGCCGTATTTACTCCGGCATCCAGGATTACAGCGCGTTCGCCTGAAGGTAGGTTTTTCTTGCCAAGCACACTGGAGATCAGGTATCCGGCTTCGTCCACCAGAGCTCTGCCTGTTTCTAGGATCAGAGTGGGCAGATGCTCGCTCACATAGTGGGATTCGTTGAAGGCATTCCCGATGGCGGCGGCGTATTGATCGAAAGATGGCGAGGCCAGCTCGCCGGGAGTATACTGGGAATGCAATGTGTTTTGGGAGGCAAAACCGCCACCAAGGTCGATGTATTCCAACACAATGCCATGTTCCTTTTCGATCCGTGTAGCCAGTTCCAGCAAGGCTTTGGCAGCCCAATAATAAGCATTGGCATCCAGGACGAAGGTTCCGATATGCGTATGCAGGCCGCGCAGCTTCATGGCTTTCCCGGAGAGTAAGCGTTGAATGGTGCGATACGCCTCGCCATTCTCGTAGTTGAAACCGAAACGGGTCCACTGCGGACTGATCCCTGTATCCATATTCACTCGGATCGCCACTTGCGCCTGTATGTCCATCTCCTTGGCCAGTTTTTCGATCAGATACATCTCGTCAAGATGGTCGATATGGATCAGCGCACCTTCCTCGATGGCGGTTCGCAGGGAGTCAGCGGTCTTTCCGGGGCCGTTGAAGATGATGCTCTTACCCTCGATTCCCCGCTTTCTGGCCATCTGATACTCCATTTTGGAGACCACCTCTGCGCGGGATCCCTCCTGGTGAAAGATGTTGCAAACTGCCGCCAGATAGTTGGTTTTGTAGCTCCATGCCATTTCCACTTTGGGATAATGCATCTGCATCACATCCAGAAGCCGGCGGTAACGCTTGCGCATCTGAGTTTCACTGAGCACGATCAGGGGAGAGCCGAAATTTTTCACCAGGTCGTTTATGAGGACGCCTTCGATCCTATCTTGATGGCGTACCACACTCTTAGCGCCGTATTTGTTCATGTTGCCCGCGCTGTTGCGCTCGATATTGGGGGCTATATATGTCTTTTTCATTTAGTTACCTTCTTATCAATTCACTTCTGGCGGATACTTCGCCCATCACTGAGATGTCGGCAATGATGTCCTCTGCATGACGGATAAACAGAGTGCCGGATTTACTTGGTGGCAGGGGTGATACTTCTTGTCCCAGGGCTTTCAACACCACAGCGGCAGGTTGATTTTGCCCCGAACCTTCGGCCAGTCTGACCCAGGCTGGGAAACGGGGATTGATCTCGATCAAGTAATAATTTCCGTCAAAACCGCGCATCACTTCCAATTCGCAGGGCCCACGCCATTTGAGCAGAGAGATTACTTTGGTGGCAAATTCGTCCAGTTCAGGATTGGCTACCACCACACCACCAAAGCCCTTGCCCTTGTCCGTGATCACCAGTTTCTTTTGCGGCACCATACCCAGGATGCCACCCTCGCCGTCACCCACGATCACGATGTTGTATTCATCGCCGGGCACCAGTTTCTGCAGGATGATGGGCAGTCCCCAACGGCCTTCGATCTCGTAAAAGTACTTCAGCCCTTCCTCCGCATTATTGGCCTTGAAGGCTTCGTAGTAGCGCCCTTTGATCATCATGGGGAATTGATCTTTCGCAGAGATTACCTGGCTTGCTTCGCTGATCAGAGTGGTATCCGGAACGTTTATCCCCTTGGGAGGGAAGAAGGTAGCCAGACGTGTCTTGTCGCGCAGCAAGAAGCATTCTTCAGTGGGTAGATAACTCTTCACCCCCATTTTTTTCAGTTCGTCCTGCAAGCGGATGTAGAGGATCACTTCTGCATCCAGAGTGGGGATCACGACGTCGATTTTGCTGCGGCCAAGAATGTATTCCAAGCGCGCCAGAAAGGCTTCTGCTCCTGCGGAAGGATAGGGCATTTGATACACTTCGTCCACCAGGTCATCCAGGTAAATACCGGATTCCATGGAGTCATATACCAGGCCGATAATCCTGCCCTTGAAGCCGGCAGCACGAATGCTACGAATTACCGGAACGCCTGGCTGAGGATTATCCCCCGTCTTCAACCCAGTGACGGCGATGGTGATATCAAGTGCGGACAGATCAGGTTTGGATGGAGCTGTAACCACTAGAAATCCACCAATCCCAAAGCTTCCAGCATCAGCATATAGTGTTCATAGTCGCTGGCAAAGCTATCTTCGTTCACCTCGTATTCTGCCATTATCTGTTCCCGGATCTCATCTTTGTTCTTCCCGGCAGCCAGCAGCTTCATGATGTAGATGCCGGTTTCGTTGCTCGTGTAGCTATACCCCGAATTGGGATCAAACACGAAGCCATTGTCATTCATGGCCAGATTGGCCAGTTTGCTGAAGTCCATTCTATCCTCCCGGATGGGATAACAATCCTGCTAAAATTGCTGATGCGTACCTTTGCAATTATTATGCCAAAGGCGTCAAAAGCCTATGTATAATGTAGTGCATTTCTACATGATAGACAAGCTAACTGTTATATCGAAAGATTCTAATCAAGATATGCAGAAGATGCCTGGTGTTTACTCAGTTTTGGCTCCCTAGGCCGGTGTAGAAATAGCACTGATGTGGCTGGAGTCCCGAGTGAAGGGAGCTTGAAGCCGCCTGAATGCTGCATGTAAATGCAATTTGCCTATGTCTCGATGATTGTTATCTTATAGTCATATAACAAAATGGGAGGATAGAGTGAAAAAACTCCTTGTTTTTTGTATCTTGCTCCATCTGGGCTTTGCCTTTGCATTGCAGGAGGCTTGGCCGCATGATCTTATCGACCATCGAACTCATGAGAGTGAGGGCGGCAAGAGTGGTCTTGAAGTGCCGCAATTCAGCTTTGTGCACGGTCCCGATACCTTGAAAACCACCTACTACGATTACATGATCGGAGGATACAACAATCAACCACTGCAGCGAGTGCCGAATATGTTCGGTGGAGGCTATTTCTGTGCCTTCCATGCGCGTACCGAGCGAATGGAACCCCGCAGAGTATATTGGGCCCGGATCGATAACTCCGGCATGCTTACCAGTGTAGATACTATTTCCCACAGCAATATCAATGAAGGTCATCCTGCCCTGGCGCTGGATCACGATAGCGGTAGACCCCTGTATGTGTGGCATGCGAATGTAGATGAAGATCCTTCCCTGGAGGTCATGTTTGCCTACGACCGCATTCTGGACGGTAGCCCAGGCGACATCATCACTCCGGTGATCATTATCGACAATCCCATCACTATTGGCAGCACTTCCGACAACGAGTTTGTCTGGCCGGAAATCACCATTGGTCTCTCCCCGAATCCTGAAATGCGCAGAGTCTATGTAATGACGAAGAACTCCACTGATCATTATATGCCCTGCGAAAACGCGATGCTGGCTTATGCTGATTTCAACACTGACATGCTGCTCTCTGGGAGTGATCTGGCCTGGAATTATAGTACTGTCCCTCTGCTAAACGATTGGAATATCGATCCAGTAAACAATCGCCGCCCCAACTACACTTTAAAGTGCGATCCCAGCGGCAAGGTGTATCTGATCGGGTATCATAGTCGCTACTTACAGGATCAAAACATCTATGATGAAAACTCTTTGGATATTTTCGTCTGTGACAATTACGGCGAGGGCACCTGGGTATATCATAGTTACCCATCGGTGATACCCTCATGGAATCCCATTCTGGAGTCCTTTTATCCGGACGGATACTATCAAGACGACGAGGGTAATGCTTATGATGAGCTCTTCTGGGTGCCGAGCAGTTCAAACCATTTTAACGCCGTCTTTGACAATGCAGGCCGACTGCAGGCGATCGGGAGCTGGATCTTAAATACTCCTTCCGGAGCGTTTTTTCCTGATTTCTTTACGATCAAGTCATATCGCTTCGATCCCGCAGATAACACCATGGTCATCAAAGATGTTTATCCACGGGGTAATACCCAGAATGTTGCCTATCCGCATTTTACTCCCTGGGATACGGAATACCCCTGGGGGGAGACGGATTCCTGGACCTTCGTCGATGGTGTCCCTCATCCCCAAGTTCAGACCATCTTCCCCTTTCCCCATTGGGACACTACCGCTGCCAATGATGCGATGATATTCCATTACAACATGAAAAGATACACCGAAGTGAATCAGGAAAACATGATGGTAGCGCTGTGGCAGGATAGTAAACGTGCCAGAGACGCGCATAACGCGCCTGATCAACATCCCGAAGATCTACCCTATCTAAACAGCCCGGAAACCGTGATCATCTGTTCTGCAGATGGCGGCGCATCCTGGAGCGATCCCCTGTATTTGAATGATATCGACACTCCGTTGCTGTCCGGGATCAGGATGATGTATGTGTATCCCGCTGACCAAGTGGTGTATACCGGGATGCAGGGCACCAGAAAGGTCGGCCGTCTGGGCTTGCTCTTCGTCGATGACGGGGAGTGGGGTTCAGAATATGTCTTCAATCCTCATGTATGGCCGGATAGCAGTATGGTGATGTTCGCTGAAATAGAATTGGTCTTCCCCGAACCGACCGCGATTGACGATCCCCATATCTCCACCCCATCTATTCCCATGCTCCAAAACGCATATCCCAATCCTTTCAAAGATGCGCTTACGATCAGTGTAGCTCTCAAGGACAGCGAGGAAGAATACTCTCTGAGCATCTATAACCTTCGGGGACAAAAGGTCTATAGCCATACAGACCGCGCTAAAGGGGAGTTTGAACTGCAATGGACCGGATTGGATAGCGCTGGGAAACGGGTTCCTGCCGGGATCTATCTGTTGAAACTGGACAGCGGAGCTAAAAGCCAAAGCAGGAAGATTATCAGGTTCTAAGGTCTTTGACAATCCGGTCAGAGCCGGAGAGTACTGATACATTTACCTCGCGGGTCATTCGGTGCCCTGCTCCGGATCTGGTGCTTACTCCAGGTAGTTCGTGGGGCAGATCGATCCCTGGGCGCATTTGGGATGAGAGTAGAGCTTATTCGGGACTTGCCTTTACTGCCAGATAATGGTATTTATCGTTGTATAGTCCCAGGCACCTGTCCAGAACATACCAGATTACGTAAGGAAGCTTGGCTGTTAGTTCGTAGAACCTCAGCACAGTCATCAGTTTGTGGGTAAAAAGTCTGGTCTCTATGGCGCGAAAGCCACTCTCAGCTAATAGTTTCGTCATGCTGAGCGTGTCGAAGCTGTGCAAATGGGCGTTTTGAGGAGTTAGCTGGTTGCAATGGATACAAAGTGAAGATCTGATTACTTCCTTATATGGCACAGTGATAATGAGCTTGCCTCCGGGCTTGAGCCGGAGTTTGAGACTGGCCAAAGCCAGAGCAGGTTCTGGAATGTGTTCCAACACCTCCAGGGCAACGATCAGATCGTAAAGCCGGTCACCTGGTGGAATCTGGCAGGCATCTCCCAAGACAGTGTCTATCCTGGGATCCAATTCCTTAATACGCTTCAAATTGTGCTCGCTCAAATCCAGAGCCGTTACTTTGGCACCTTTGGCCGAAGCAGCAAGACTAAACCAACCTCTGCCGCTGCCCACATCCATAATCTCCATCGACGGCTTGATATCACAGTAATCTATGATAAACCTATTACGACGCAACTCACCTGGGCTGAGTTGTCCAGCATCGAAGTAATCAAAGACGAGGGCATCCTGGCGATAGTGCTCTTGGTAATTCATAAATTCCTGATTCATAAGTTTTCTGGATAGACTTATCTGTCAAGACTCTTGTTTCCTGGCCTTCCCCGATTTTTCGCTCCAGTCTTATTTTTAATTGCCAATGATCACGTCTTGCTTCGATGCTATACCTTTGTTTATACTAAACGATCATATTTATGCAGGTAATGAACACGTTGATAAGGTCTCCATCAGCCCGGAGGGCGATACTAGTCATAGCGAGGGTGCTTCCGCGCAGCGGAGCCCCAGGATTCGACACCTCCCCGTGTCGATACGGAACGAAGTTCCCTAAAAGCTGCGACTGCATCGCTTCTGCAGACGAGACGTCTGCAATCCTGAGAGGGGCGACACACCTCGTTGAACTCGCTTCACATATCGCGATCAAGTCTCTGATAATCTGGGATTGGCTCCAGCAGCCCTGCCTCTACCGCCATCTTCACACTTCTACATGGCAGATCTTGTTCGTAGATGGCGCTTTTCGTGATGGTCATAAGATCAGTTCCAAGATTCCGGGCCAGGGCGTACATCAGCTTGATGAAGATCGGGAACCAGGGAATGCGGGTGCCCGGTTTACGGAGCATTCTGCTGTAAGATCTGAGGTCACTGATATATTCCGGGCTTAGCTCAAGCGTCTTCAGGTTTTGCATGGTGTGGCAAAGATTCTGGTTGGCCGTGGACATCCGGGGTCTCACATAGCGGCGGCACAGGATGCGTTCCAACTGCGGATCGTAGTAATAAACCAGACCATCGCAGGTGCCGCTGTAGGCTTTGATCATGTGATTGTAATGTACTTTCATAGCTTTCTCCTTGATTACATGGGAATTATGCTTTCTCTACAATACGGGCTACGCGGCAGATAACTCAATGGTCGATTGCCTCTTCGAGTTGCCTGGTGCCGGACTCATCACAGAGCAGCAGGGTCCGCCCCAGTCTCAGGTTTTGTTTCACGATTGCCACAGCCTCGTAATGACCGTCCTTTTCGGCTTTTTCCAAGAGACGACGGATGGCGGCAGCCTGGCGACGATAGGCTCTGCGGTCTTCATCGGGAAAGCTTTTGGGGCTGCCGTTTGGTTTGGTACATTCCTTGCGGTACTTGGTGAGTGCGGCGATTTCCACATCGAAGGGGCTGCTTGTGCCCCCAATTTCTGTGAGATAATGCGCTTTGGCATCGACCAGCGCGATCATACGGCGGTCGATGTCAAGTAGGGTTTTGCTATCCACCATAGGTATGGCGGAAGGGTGGTAAATGGTCTTTTCCGCTTGCTCCACATCCAGCCCAGTATGCAGCGCTATTTCCAGAGCCGTACTGCGTACCGGACGGTTTGGGGATTCGTTCATCACCTTCAGGATTCGGGATCCTTCGAGAGTTGGGTAAGCCTTTGCGAGTGTGTTAATTGCGTTACCGATCATGGTATGCGCCTCCTTTATTATTTAGTAGTGTAGGATGACAAATTATAGGAGTACGCTAATATGTCAAGCCCAAATATAGTAAAAACCTATATTTCTGCTCCGGGTATGAAGATGAGTCACGTAAGCTATACGGGGACAAAGGTATAGAGATTATCTTCGATAGGTCTTTGCCTGCCATCATCAATGGCTTCCTCTCTGGTGACGCAATCTCCACCCGATGTCCACCTTAACTCCTCCTGAACCCAGTTCGGGTGGGATTCAACTGGCCTTCGGGAGGAATCCATGCCAGAAGGGGGGTGGAAGATAGAAACCTGAGAGAAACGATAAAAAGACGATCAGATCGAATATAGGATAGAGTATTATAATCTTGATGCAGTGATCTCAGTGGGCTATAGGGTATATAGCATCATTGGCACCCGCTTCCGCATCTGGGCCACTGAGCGGCTCAAAGAATACCTGATCAAGGGCTTCACCCTGAACGACGAGCTACTCAAACAAGCTTTTGGGGGACTGAGTAGTGTCGATTTGTCTTGACAGGAAAGTCCAAGTAAATAAGCATAGCAGCAAGATTAATCATAGGAATGGAGTTCTAAATGGATGCCCCTAAACA
>Ga0116173_1000899_pt1 | contig 26056 bp, 25 predicted proteins | sample AD_UKC085_MetaG_FD_89800 | JGI IMG/M metagenome (GOLD analysis project Ga0116173, IMG submission 89800) | Active sludge microbial communities of municipal wastewater-treating anaerobic digesters from USA - AD_UKC085_MetaG | ecosystem: Engineered > Bioreactor > Anaerobic > Digestate | place: USA...
CGAAGGTGACCGCTTGATTCTGTTTAGCCATGATAAGTAATGTTTAAGGGTTAAGTGGCAAATATAGCCAAAAATCCCTTTTCATTCCCTTTGGCGAAAGCCAGTCATGTACGTTTCATATAAAAGAGAACTGTTTAATTATAATTTATTTATTTTTGTATCAAAATATTATTAAAACTTGATCGTATGAAACATTTGTACATTTTCCTTTTCACATTGTTCGTTTCTTTAGCTGCTACCGCAGAACCGATTTTTCAGTACAGTATAACTGTTGATGGTTTAAATCGTGAATATTCATTGATTTTGCCTCCAGGTTTTGTGGAGTCAGAAAAATATCCTTTATTGATATTTCTTCATCCTAATGGATCTGAAGTAGAAGGGTTTATTGATACATTTAAGCTGGAGGAAGTTGCTAAAAATACCAATTCTATCGTTGTTGTTCCTCAAGCTTGGGATGAACAGAATACTGACATCATAGGTTTGTTCTCTCAGCTTAATACCTATGATATAAGTTATCCAGGTATGTCTTTGAAACACGTATGGGGAGCAGGTGCTAGCATTAGTACAGATGTTATTACTTCAAAATTAGCTGCTATTAATCCTTTACTTGTTGCTCTTTTTCCTAGTGTGTATCCTGATATCGCAGCTTCAGGAAAAATAGTATTCAACCAGAACGTGGATGATGTGAATTTTATTAATAAAATGATTGAGCAAATAGAAGATTCTTATGTTATTGATACAGACAAAGTATTTATGTTGGGTGCTTCTATGGGTGGTGCAATGACTTATAAATATGCTTATAGTAACGAATCAAAGATAAAAGGTGCTGTTGTTATCAGTGGTTTTATTGGTAATGAAGTAAAACCAACAAATATGGCGTTAAATATTCCTTTGTTTGTAATTCATAGTGAAAGTGATTCTGTTGTAGATTATAATGGTGGTATGTTGAGTGCTTCTATTCCTTCCATTGTTGAATCTATTGCAAAGGCTCAGGGTTGTGAAGATGCTGCAGTTACTGATATTCCAAATGTTGCTGATGATGGATTTCTTATCAAATCAACTTCTTATGATTGTGATTCAACTAAGAGAGTTCTTTTCTATTCTATAGATAAGTCTACTCATGCGGATTTCCTTGTTTCTAATTACGAAACAGGTCCAAATGATATTGATTATTACATCGAAAGCTATAATTTCTTGTTTGGAAAGAGGATTAATAATAACGTGGAAGAAATTGTTCCAAATAAAGATTTCATTTATCCTAATCCAACAATAGACCATTTATACGTTTGTCAGTCTGGTGAATATAAGTTCTTTTCTCTAGACGGAAGTATGATAAAACAAGGTAATGTGGAAAATGGTGTTATTTCAGTAGGCGATCTTAATACAGGCCTATATATCTTTGTTTTGGAGAATGAAGATGGTCGTTTTTTGACAAAGATTTCGAAGCAATAACCATTAATCAGACCAAATTTTTATAAGGTTAACAACGGAGGAAAAAAACGTTCAATAACCGTCTTTTATTTAGGGTAAAAAAGTTATATTTGCGTCTGTTTTAAAAAAGTATTTTGATTTAAATGTTAAATATTATGCAATTAATTGACAATTTCAACTTTGCCGGTAAGAAGGCAATCGTTCGTGTTGACTTCAATGTTCCTTTGAATAAGGAAACTGGAGCAGTAAGTGATGATACTCGTATTCGTGGAGCCCTTCCTACAATTAAGAAGATTATAGCTGATGGTGGTTCTGCTATTTTGATGTCTCACATGGGTCGTCCAAAACAAAACCCTGATCCTAAATTCTCTTTGAAGCAGATTGTTTCTGCTATTGAAAGCAACTTAGGTATGAAAATTCAGTTTGTTGATGATTGCATGAAGGCTGATGCTGCAGTTGCTGCTTTGAAACCAGGTGAAGTGCTTTTGCTAGAGAACCTTCGTTTCTACGAGGAAGAGGAAGGTAAACCACGTGGTGAATTTGCTAACGATGACGAGAAAGCTGCTGCAAAGAAAGCTTTGAAAGACAAACAAAAAGAGTTTGCTAAGAAATTAGCTTCATACGCAAACGTTTATGTAAACGATGCATTCGGTACAGCTCACCGTGCTCATGGTTCAACAGCTGTTATCGCTGATTACTTCGATGAGAATAGCAAGATGTTTGGATTCCTTATCAACAGTGAGTTGAAGGCTATGGACAGCGTTTTGAACGAAGCTAAGCCTCCTTTCACAGCTATCATGGGTGGTGCAAAAGTTTCAGATAAGATCATGATCATCGAGAACCTTTTGAATCGCGTTCAAAACCTTATCATTGGTGGAGGTATGACTTATACATTTATCAAGGCATTAGGAGGTAAGATTGGAAATTCTCTTTGTGAGGAGGATAAAATGGATCTTGCTCTTGAAATATTGAACAAAGCAAAAGAAAAAGGTGTTAAGGTTTATTTGCCAACTGATGCAGTTAACGCTGATGCTTTCGACGCAAACGCTAACACTTGTGTTTCTAAGACTAACGAGACTCCAGACGGATGGATGGGATTGGATATCGCTGACGAGTCTATCAAAACTTTCGATGAGGTTATCGCTAATTCTAAGACAGTTCTTTGGAATGGTCCTATGGGTGTGTTCGAAATGGATAAGTTCGCTAAGGGTACTACAGCTGTCGCTCACGCGGTTGCTAAAGCTACTTCAAACGGAGCCTTCACTTTGATCGGTGGTGGTGATTCTGTTGCTGCTATCAACAAAAACAAGTTGGCTGACAAAGTTAGCTATGTTTCAACTGGTGGTGGTGCAATGTTGGAATACATGGAAGGTAAAGTTCTTCCAGGTATCAAAGCTATCCGTGGAAAATAATAGATTGCTAAATCTATATATGAGGGAGGTACGTAAGTGCCTCCCTTTTTTGTGTGTTGAGGTGAATTGGATAAATCCCTCAATGAAAGTTTTTTTTTGGACTTCGTGAATGCGTCTCCCTAATCAGCCTTCATTTTGACCTATAGGCGAAAATGTTTCACGCCATGCTGTTTATTTAATATCCCTTTCTCTTGTCCATCTCGTTTCCGATACTGTCGAGCCATTCGCCGAGGCGGAGTATGAGGTTCTTGGGCTTATATGGATTACGTCTTTTTTGAGAGTAATTGTCATCTTCCTCCTCAATCCCTTTGATCTTTTGATAGATCTTGCCCCATTCGGGTAGTCCACCAAGATTGCGGTCGTCGATGAAGAGGTCGACGTTCAACTTTCTTGGAGAGTCTAACGATATAACTTCATCAGGATAGTTTTTGTTAACCGCATAGAACTCCAGTCCACGCTCTCTACAGAACTCAATGGCTTCGTCCAGCGATTGGTCCACACGTACTGTCCAAAGAATGATCTGATAATGCTCCTCTGCCTGAAGTCTCTTCAAGACATCTATGGCAAAAGGCATCTCTTTCCCGATCTTTGGATATTCGTTGGTGACGATTGTGCCGTCAAAGTCTACCGCTATTTTCATAGATATCAGTTTTCCTTGTTAGTAGTTACTTCTTTTGTCTCAATGACGTCTGGCTTGCTGAAGAAGATAAGGATCATAAAGACAATGAGGCAGCAATAGAGCATCGATTTGTCCCTTGTAAGAAGGTAAGTAACGAAGCAGAATAGTGCAACAGATAGGTTGGCTCCTATCTTGTAGATGTATATTTTCTTTAATTGAGAAATTTTAGAGATATCTTGGATGGGTTGTAGCTTATCAATTTTCATTTTTGATAGTTTCAAAGAGAGCGGAATAAAGATCATCATGCTAAGAATAGCGATGGATTGTAGTACAACAGCCGTCTCTTTACCTACAAACGGTTCTTTTGTCTTGAAGAAAAAGAGTCCCAATGCACAAATTATGATAACGCTACATAATGAATAGCGGTATATGTAACCTGTAGATTCAGTGTGTTTGGTAATTGCTTCTTTAATTTGTTTCTCTTGTGATTTCATTTTATTTCTCTGTTTCATTAAAAATGGACGTGTCTTTATTTCAATGTCTCTTGGTAAGGTGTTCTGTTGATGATAGAACGACCTAATGTGATTTCGTCTGCATATTCCAATTCATCACCGATAGCAATGCCTCGGGCAATGGTGGTGATGTTTGCTTTGCAATTGGCTGCCGCCAATTTTTTATAAATGTAGAAGTTGGTCGTGTCGCCCTCCATCGTTGGGCTAAGAGCCAAAATCACCTCTTTAATGTCTTCTGTTGATATGCGTTCAATCAGACTGCCGATGTTCAGATCAGAAGGACCGATACCGTCCATTGGGGAGATGATGCCGCCCAAAACATGATACAATCCGTTGAACTGCTGTGTGTTTTCAATTGAGAGTACATCTTTGATGTTTTCTACCACGCAAATGGTTGTTTCGTCGCGTTTCGGGTTGGCGCATATAGAGCAGATCTCTGTGTCGCAGATGTTATGACAACGTTTGCAGTACTTTATGTCATTTCGAAGCGTAATGATGGCATTGCCGAAGTCTTCCACCTCTTCCTTGCTCTGTCTGAGCATATAGAGTACAAGACGGAGAGCGCTCTTTTTGCCTATGCCTGGCAACTTTGCGAATTCGTTGATTGCATTCTCCAATAAACGTGATGAAAACTGATTCTCGGCCATTTTTTATTCTTTGAATATGACGTTATTTCCATTGGCATCTTTGATAGAGACGATGCTGTCTACAACGTAAACGTTGTTACCTCGCCAAGGCAATGTATGCTTGTATTCGTTGTAGTGCAATTCGATTTCCTTTCCGCCGAGTCTTTCAAGTTTTTTGGCTACTTCCTCATCGTCGACCGAAAAGTTGAATTCATACGACTGAATGGTTGATGTGTTGTTTGTACTCTTGTATCCGGCTTGGATAAGTCTGCCTTCATAGGTTTTGAAGATGTAACCTTTGTAAACAATCTGATTGAGTTGTCCGCTTTTTACTCCCGTTCCGAATACAAAGTAATATCTAAAATAAAAAAATCCTCCGAGTGCAATCAATATAATGACTACAGCGAGAATGATGATCTTTAATTTGCTCATATTTTAAATTTTTTAATGTTCAATTTCATTTCTTGCAGGAATTTCTTGAAGAAAATGGTATTTCTGATTCTCGTAATCAATCTTGCAGCAATAGTGGTTTATTCCGTTGGAGACGATAAGATAGTTGACCTTCAGCTTGAAGTTGTACATGGCTATTTGGTCGAACGTCTTCTGCGTGATCTCAATGTGTGGAGCTTTGTATTCAATGATGAGAATAGGCATGCCCGAGCGGTCGTAAATCACAGTGTCGCAACGTTTCTGCATATTGTTCATTTTTACCGTCACTTCATTCCCTATTAGGGAAGGTGTGTATTCTTTCTCGTTTATCAGAAACTCCACCATGTTTTGCCTTACCCACTCTTCGGGAGTAAGTGCAACGAATTTACGGCGGCAACGGTCGAATATACATTTCTTACCTTCCGATTCCTTAATCTTAAATGAATATTTAGGTAAGTTTAGTTCCAACATTTTACTATATTTGCAATACGGCAAAAATATACATTTCCGACGTAATATGAAAACAAAACAAGAGATAGTAGAGAACTGGTTGCCTCGGTATACGAAACGACCTCTTGAGGAGTTTACTCCTTAGATATTGTTGACTAATTTCAACAATTATGTCGAGATTTTTGCTGATTGGTACAAGGTTCCCATCTATGGTAGGGATGGTAGTATGCCAAACGCTTCGGCCAATGGTATCACTATCATCAACTTTGGCATGGGCAGTGCAAGTGCAGCCATTATCATGGATTTGCTTACTGCTATCAAACCCAAAGCGACCATTTTTCTTGGTAAATGCGGAGGTTTGAACGACAAAAACTCAGTGGGTGATTATATTTTGCCATCAGCAGCAATAAGGGGAGAGGGTACCTCTGACGATTATATGCCATCTGAGGTTCCTGCATTACCATCTTTCGGTATCCAAAGGGCCATCTCTTCTATTGTGAGAAACTTTAATCGCGATTATTGGTCTGGCGTTGTTTATACAACCAACCGTCGCGTGTGGGAGCATGATGAGAAATTCAAAGAGTATCTTCGTGTGACGCGTGCTATGGCTATCGATATGGAGACGGCAACGCTCTTCTTGGTCGGTTTCTCAAATCACGTTCCAATCGGTGCTTTGTTGCTTGTATCTGACCAGCCTATGATTTCGACGGGTGTTAAGACAGAAGAAAGCGATAAGAGCGTGACGCAAAAATTTGTGAAAGAACATATTATGATTGGCGTTAACTCGTTGGAGGCCATCAAGAATAAGGATATAACAATCAAACATCTCATCTTCGATTGATTTGATTTATATAATTTGGATAAAAAGAAATGGCGAAGAAATCAAATGATTTTCAAAGTATTCTCTCTGATTTAAAACAGAAAGTGTATAAACCTATCTATCTTTTGATGGGAGAGGAGCCTTACTACATCGATGTCATTAGCGATTATATCCAGAATAATGTTTTGACAGAGACTGAACGTGAGTTCAATCAGATGGTTGTTTACGGTGCAGATGTCTCTATGCGTGAGGTTATTAATATGGCCAAACGTTATCCGATGATGTCTTCTCATACGGTTATCATTGTGAAGGAGGCGCAGAACTTGGATAATCTTGACGATCTGAACTTTTATCTTCAAAAACCTCAGGAAACTTCCATATTGGTTCTTTGCTACAAATATAAAAAGGTAGATGCAAGGAAAAAATTCGTTACCGAAATTTCCAATAAGGGAGTTCTCTTCGAATCAAAGAAATTATACGACAATCAAGTCCCTGCTTTTATCGGTGATTATTTGAAGAAAGAAGGCTTGGGCATTGAACCGAAGGCGGCTCAGATGTTGACTGATTTTTTGGGTGCAAACTTGTCTAACATCGTCAACGAATTGGATAAATTGATTATCTCCAGACCTCAGGGCGCAACTTTGATTACCCCTGATCTAGTGGAGAAAAATGTGGGTGTCAGTAAAGATTTCAATAATTTTGAGTTATTGAATGCCTTGATTAACAAGGATGTATTTAAAGCTAACCAGATTGTTTTTTATTTTGAACAGAATCCAAAATCCAACCCTTTGGTGTTGACACTTACCGTGTTGTTCAATTTTTTCTCCAATCTGATGCTTTATTATTATATAAAAGATAAAAGTCCGTCCAATGTGGCGCAGGAGTTGGGTGTCAATCCCTACTTCGTGAAGGATTACCAGACGGCGGCTTCAAAATATAATGCTTGGAAGACGATGGAAATTGTGTCGTTGTTGCGTATCTATGATGCGAAATCAAAAGGTATCGACAATTCATCGGCTTCAGATGGAGAACTCATGAAGGAGTTGGTTTATAAAATTTTACACTAAAAGATTTATTATATGGAGATTAAATCGGCAGAATATATTGCGAGTAATACGGAATTGTATAAATGTCCAAAACATACGTTGACAGAATTTGCTTTCATAGGAAGGTCTAATGTAGGAAAGTCTTCCTTGATCAATATGCTTACAGGAAATAAAAACTTGGCTAAGACCTCTTCCAAACCAGGAAAGACCATTCTTATTAACCACTTTTTGATAAATAGAAATTGGTTTTTGGTGGATTTGCCAGGGTATGGTTACGCAAAAATCAACAAGAGTGGATTGGATAGGTTGGACAAGATGGTCAAGGGGTATGTATTGAACCGAGATTGTCTGACCAATCTTTTTGTGCTTATCGATTGCCGTCTGGAACCTCAAAAAATAGACTTGGAGTTCTTGGAGTTTCTTGGAGTGAATGGCATTCCGTTCTCTATTATCTTCACTAAGGCAGATAAATTGAACGATTCGCAGTTGCATACCAATCTTAAGGTTTATCGCGATAAACTCTTTGAACAATGGGAAGAGTTGCCTCCAATTTTTGTAACCTCTTCTGAAAGAGGAATTGGTCGTGATGATGTGCTCAATTATATTGAAACTATAAATAAGAACGTTGAAAATCCGGAAGAGAAGTAACGTTAGATTTTGATAAAAGTTTTGTGATGGTAGTCTTATTTTATTTTCTTAATTCCATTCTTTGGATTTTGGCTTGGTTGCCATTGGAGGTGCTTTACGTAATCTCCTATTTCCTCTATTTTCTTGTATACTATGTGGTACGTTATCGTCTCAAGGTGGTGCGAAAAAATCTCAAGAACTCCTTCCCTGAAATGACTGATAAAGAGAGATTACGTATAGAAAAGGACTATTATCTTCATTTCGCAGACCTTTTTTTTGAGACGGTAAAGCTGATGCATATCTCCGATGCCGAGATAAAAAAACGTATGCACTTCACCAATCCTGAGTTGTTGTACAAAATCTGTCAGAACAATAGTGTGGTTGTTATGCTTGGTCATTATGGTAATTGGGAGTGGATCCCGTCCATCTTTATTGATGCGAAGGGTTTCGTTGCTGGTGAACTTTACAGGCCGCTGAATAATAAATATTTCGACGGATTTTTCTTGAAACTTCGTCAGCGTTTCGGAACGTTCAATATTCCGAAAAATGATGCTTTGCGTGCTGTTGTGAATTTCAAACGTGAGAAGAAAAATTTTGCGCTTGGTTTTATTGCAGACCAAACACCTTCAAGAAGTAATCTGCATTATTGGACAAATTTTTTGAATCAGGATACTCCTTTTTTGAATGGTCCTGAGCGTATTGCCCAGAAAAATGGATATGCAGTTATCTATTTTGATGTGCAGAAGGTAAAACGTGGTTATTATACATGCGATTTGATTCTCTTGACAGATAATGCAAAAGATACCAAGGAGAATGAAATCACGGATAAATATGTTGAGTTGTTTGAGAAAACGCTTCGTAGAAATCCGGCTTACTGGTTGTGGTCTCACAAGAGATGGAAACACAAGAGAAGCGAAGTGGTTGAAGCAACTAAAACAAACTGTTAAAGAAAGAGAGGCTTATGAAGGTTTCTGTGGTGATTTTGAATTGGAACGGACGCAAGATGATGGAGCGTTTCCTTCCTTCTGTATGCCGTTATTCGGCTTTGGAGGGGGTGGAGGTTGTTGTGGCTGATAATGCTTCGACTGATGATTCTTTGGCGTTCCTTAGCGAGAATTATCCTCAGATCAGACAAATCGTCTTGGATAGAAACTATGGTTTTGCAGACGGTTATAACAGAACTTTGGCTCAGATTGATGCGGAGTATTTTGTGTTGTTGAATTCGGATGTGGAGGTGACAGACGGTTGGCTAGAACCTATGATCGAGTATTTGGATGCTCATCTTGACATAGCCGCTTGTCAGCCCAAGATCCATGCTTTCTATGATAAAAATAGATTTGAACATGCCGGTGCAGCTGGCGGTTTTATAGATAAATGGGGTTATGTTTTTTGTAGAGGTAGAATCCTTTCTGTAGTGGAGGAAGATAAGGGTCAGTACGATTCTGTTACCGATCTGTTCTGGGCTACGGGAGCTTCTCTTTTTGTTCGTGCAACAGCTTTCAAGGAAAATGGTGGCTTGGATGGTGGGTTTTTTGCACACATGGAGGAGATTGATTTCTGCTGGCGACTAAGATGCCGTGGGTATCGTATCGTTTGTATTCCTCAGAGCGTTGTTTATCATGTGGGAGGTGGAACGCTAAATGTGGATAATCCGCACAAGACGTACTTGAACTATAGAAATAACCTTCTGATGATTTATAAAAATGAATTGGAGAAGAGGCTCGCTGCGGTCATGGTTGTGCGTTGTTTTTTAGATTATCTTTCTGCTTTCGTTTTTCTTTTCAAGGGCGATGTGGCAAACTTCAAGGCTATTTATCGTGCCCGTAAGGATTTTAAGAAGATTTTACCTACGTATAAGGAGGCTAGAAAGAATAATTTGGCAAACATGAAGGTGTCTGACATTCAGGAGATCTACAATGGCAGCATTGTTTACGATTTCTTTGTGAAGGGAACAAGAGCTTTTCGTGATTGGCGTTAAATATTGTCTTTATGAAAGAAAAATGGAATATTCTCTCTGAAAAAATAGATCCTTACAAGGGGGTCTTATGTTTTTTCTTTGTGATGATTTTGGCCAATCTTTTTTGGAAACTGGTTGTTCGGTCGGATGAATATGGAATATACGTTACCGCTTTTGGTTTTGATATTTCAGCTTTTGCTTCGTCATTTACGCGTGGAGTGGTTGTCTTAGCCCATTCGTTTTTGTACGATGTTTTGGGTATGTCTGTGAAGATGAACGGACTCTCTTTGGCCTTTGAAAATCATGAAACCATTTTAATTGTATGGGGTTGTGCCGGCTTCAAACAGATGTTCATTTTTACGGTTATCATGTTGTTTAGCTATGGCCCCTGGAAGCATAAGCTGTGGTTTATTCCTGCGGGCGTTGTTTTCTGCTATTTCTTGAATGTGTTCAGGGTCATTTTGTTGGCGTTGATTTCTTATAATTATTCAAACATGTTGGATTTCTTCCATGCTTATGTGTTTAAATATGCATTTTATGGTATTATATTCTTGGTCTGGATATTTTGGAATGAATACTTCGGACATGAGAAGAATGTAAAGTAAAGGATTTTTTATGCGTCGCTTGGTTTTATATCTCATCTTAGTTCTTTTTGCTGTGAATGTGATTCCGTCTTCTGCTCAATGCGTGGAAGGGGGACCTGCTTTTCCTGTTGGAGAAGAGTTGAAATACTCGGCTTACTACAATTGGGGCTTGATATGGGTTAGGGCTGGTGTCGCAACATTTTCAGTAGGTGAAGAAAAAGGTAATTATAAGTTTACGGTTGTGGCAGATAATCTTCCAAGATGGGAGTGGCTCTATTCTCTTCATTCTTATCACAAAGCTGTGATGACAAAGCATTTTGAACCTCTGTATATGGAATCTTCAACTACAGAAAATGGTTTTTGGTCGAAAGAACATTACCGTTATGATGGAAATCATATCTATAAGACATATATGAATAAGATTGAGCCCAAAGGAGGCAGCAAGACGTTGAATCGTCCCAATTGTTCATGGGATATCATTCATGCCGTTTATGTGGCTCGTTCGATGAATGTTCGTGAGTATGGAGTAGGAAAGTCAATCCCGTTTCATGTGATGTTCAACGATTCTGTTTATACGATCTATGGAAAGATATTGAAGGAGGAGATGATAGAAAACAGAAACGGGCGTGAGTACAATTGTCTGAAATGCTCCGCTACAGTGGTCTCTGGAACCATGTTTGAAGAGGGTGAGCCTGTTTATGTTTGGATTACAAACGACGAGCGTCAGATTCCAATCTTGGTGGAGTCTAAAATAAGCGTCGGTTCGGTTAAAGTCTATTTGGATTGAGCATGTTACTCTTTCTTTGTCAAGAAAGATTGAACTTCTGATAGTATAAGAGCAGTGACTACTCGCTTTCCTGCAACCCTAGGTGAGCTTGTTGTGACCTAGGGTGTAGTAATGTTGTTAGTGTATGATTGGTTAGAATCCAACGCTGAAAGAGTCGTCTTCTTCGTCGTCCAGACCGAAAATTCCATCGATATCAATTCCATTTATCTTCGAAAGATTTTCTAGTTTGCTTGCCAGTTTTTTTGCTGTCTCGTCTGATTTTCTGGAGAGTTCTTCTCTCTCCTTATCGCTGGTTGCAATATCAGTTGTGTATCTTGAACTCTTGTCGGCGTATTCGTTGATGACTATTTCTAATTTGTCAAGAGTCTGGACAGAATCAATGGCTGTGGATATGCTGTCATAAAAAGCCATCGCTTCCTTATATTCGTTGTTATTCGAACAAGAAGATGCACCCAAAATCAATATAGATGCAATGAATAATTGAAAAAAATGATTGGTGTAAATTTTACTCATGCTATATGCCTTTAATAATTCGATAACAAAGATAAACTAACTCTTTATTGAAAAAACTTATTTGAGTTTAATGAATGTAAAATTAGGACATTTTAATCAAGGAAATCCTTGTGTTTCGTAAGATCTGCTTTGTTTGTTTAATCTTAAAAAAATGAAAAAGTCAGTGTTTTTCTCTCGGAAATGAAATGCATTTCAGATGGTGAGCCAGTGGACCGAATTCACGATAAGAAATTTGTGCAAATACATGATTGCGTAAACTTCAAAAGAGCAAACCTATCTTTATGGATTTCGTAAACTATAACTGAATTCGAGGTTGATCTTATACGTGCTCCACATTCTTCACGTCAATCGTATCCATGCCATTCATGCGTAGAAATACTTGAACGGTAGCCAATACGTCTTTTTCGCAATAAACGGCGATGCGGTCGTAGTCCTTCTCGTTGTAGAAAACTCCGGCAACTTCACTTCCGTCGATATCGTCTTTCGGGGTTGGAATGTTGAACACTGCACATAGCAGCTTCAATGAGGTGTAGTGCTTATAGTCGCCGAATTTCCAAAGGTCCATCGTGTCCAAAAATTTGCACTCCCATGGCTTCTTGTAAGCTACGTTGAGAATATCTGGCAATGGTATGCCGTGGATCAACATTCTTCTTGCAATGAACGGGAAATCGAATTCCTTAGCGTTATGCCCGCAGAGAAAACTGTTCGGGTCGTAATAAGCTTTGTTGAGGATGTTCGCAAAGTCGGTGAGTATCTTGTGCTCGTCCGTGCCGTAGAATGATTTTTCACGAAGGTGTTTCTCGTTGTCTTTGTAGTAGATGTAACCGACGGAGATGCAGACAATTCTTCCGAATTCGGCAAATATGCCAGCCTCCTGGTATTTGCTCTCCGCTGTGCAGTCGTCCGGATAACGCTCGGGAATTCTTGATTTCATCTGCTCAATCTTCTCTTCCCAGAGGTGGGCGAGGGTTGTGTCCATGGTTGAGAAATTCTCAGTCTGGGGAGCTGTCTCTATGTCTAAAAAGAGGATCTTTTCGAGTTGCATAGTAGAAATGTTTAGTGATGTTTTAAAAAAAGGAGGGGGGAGTTTCCTGCGAAACTCTCCCCCTCTGAACAAATATGTTTTTATTTTTTTTCTGCTTTCTTTTTGCGGGTCAAAGTCTGCATACACTCTCTACGAGGGATAATGACAGAAAGACCTTTGTATTCAATCTCTTCACGAATCATCTGAGTCATCTCGTCGAAGTTCTTCTTCAAAGGAACTACCACACGGATGTGAGCAGGGTCAACACCGATACCTAGGCAGATGCTTTCTATCTTACCTGTACCTGCAGAATCCTGACCTCCGGTCATTGCAGTTGTCTCGTTATCGGAGATGATGACCGTGATGTTTGAGTTCTCGTTAACGGCATCCAACAAACCTGTCATACCTGAGTGCGTGAATGTAGAGTCGCCGATTACAGCAACAGCTGGGAACAAGCCTGCATCAGAAGCACCCTTAGCCATTGTTATGGAAGCACCCATGTCTACGCAAGAGTTGATGGCACGTAATGGAGGCAATGCTCCTAGTGTGTAGCAACCAATGTCACTGAATACCTTGCCGTCTTTGTACTCTGCAAGTACTGAGTTAAGAGCTTCGTACATGTCTCTGTGTCCGCAACCTTGGCACATTTGTGGTGGACGTTGCTTAACCAATGAAGGGATTTGGTATGCGCTCTTGTTGATCGTTCCGAATGCCTTTGCAACGTGGTCAGGATTCAATTCTCCTGTACGTGCCAAAGTTCCGTCCAAACGACCTTTTATGTTCTTTCCGCTTGCGAAGTAACCTTTCAGGTTTTGCTCAACAAATGGATATCCGTCTTCGATGACTAGCAACTCATCGCATTCGTTAGCGATCTTCTCAACCAACTTGCGAGGCAATGGATATTGAGAAATCTTCAATATTGGATATTCGCATCCTTCAGGGAATTGCTCCATCAAGTAGTTGTAACCGATACCGCAAGCGATAACGCCCAACTTCTTGTTCTTACCGTCTATATATTTATTGAAAGCAGATTCTTCAGAAGCCTTGATGAAAGCCTCCTGAGAGTCTAGCAATATTTGGTAACGCTGACGAGCGATAGCAGGCAAAAGGATGAACTGACGTGGATCCTTAGGGAATGAAATCTCGTTTTGGCTCTTTGTTGATTTCCTTTCAACACCTGAACGGGAGTGTGCCAAACGAGTTACGATTCTGAAAAGGACTGGGTAGCCCAATTTCTCAGATAGTTCGAAACCAGTGTAGGCCATATCGTAAGCCTCTTGTTGGTTAGATGGTTCTAACATCGGAACCATTGCGAAGTTTCCGTAGAAACGAGAGTCCTGCTCATTTTGAGATGAGTGCATGGATGGATCGTCAGCAGCCAATACAACAACACCACCGTTAATGCCTGTCATACCAGAGTTAACGAAAGCATCAGCACAAACGTTCATGCCGACGTGTTTCATGCAAACCAATGATCTCTTTCCTGCGAAAGACATACCAAGAGCAGCTTCCATGGCTGTTTTCTCGTTGGTTGACCATCTGCTGTGTATGTTTCTCTCCTGAGCTTGCTTTGAACCTTGAATGTATTCTGTTATTTCGGTTGAAGGTGTACCAGGGTAGGCATATACGCCTGATAGACCGCCATCTATAGCCCCTTGGGCGATGGCCTCATCTGCCAATAATAATTCCTTTTGCATTTCTGTGTTTTATATATTTTTTTTCTTTTGTCAGTTAATGAAAATGCGATGCCAAATGCACACACGTAGCAAATTTACAAAAAAATGGTCAATTGCCAATAAAAGATAGAGATTTACATTGTTGCATTTCCATGAAAAGTGTGATTGTTTTTCGTGAATGTAGAAAATAGGACGAATTGTATGGGTGGTAATATCTATCTCCACATTGTCCTCGCTAGAGGCTACGAAAGGGCCGCCTTGACCTGTAGATGCAATGCCGTATCTTATTTCAAAACCTCTCCAATAGGGAGGGTAAGTTTTTAATTCACCATTCTAACCATATAACGTCGTTGTCACAAACGAGCCTAATTTCAGCAACTCTCCATCCGGGGTTGCTTGCTTCCAGCAAGCGAAACAAACCCTTCATCGCCTTTCGCACCCCAAGTATCGCTGCGCTCGCATGGGGCTACCGAAGGGGCACCCTACAGGGTGGGTGGAAGAAAGCCCGAAGCTTATCTCGTGCTTTGTCAATTAACTTGTTGATTATTTTCTCTGTAACCAGTTATAAATAAAAAAGGCACATCCTTTTGGACGTGCCTTTCTTTGAATTATCATTTGAATTATTAGATGATTCCAAGTTTCTTAGCGCATTTCCCGATCTTTTCGATTGCTGTTTCAACCTGCTCTTGTGTATGTGTAGCCATAAGAGAGAAACGAATCAATGTATCAGTTGATGGAACTGCTGGACTAACCACAGGGTTAACGAATACTCCATCGTCGAACAAGTCTTTTGTGAATTGGAAAGTCTTGTAGTTGTCACGAACGAACAAAGGAATGATAGGAGTCTCTGTATGTCCGATTTCAAATCCGAGAGATTTAAATCCATCGATTGACAAATGGGTCATGTCCCAAAGGTGTTTCAAACGCTCAGGCTCACTCAACATGATATCGATAGCAGCAATAACAGCAGCTGTAGCTGCAGGAGTAGCACTTGCGCTGAAAATATATGGTCTTGATGTATGTCTTAGTAAGTTGATGACTTCTTTGTTTGATGCAACGAAACCGCCTATAGAAGCGAAAGACTTACTGAATGTACCCATGATGAGGTCAACGTCTTTTGTTACACCGAAGTGGTTGCAAACGCCACGACCAAGATCTCCAAGTACACCGATACTGTGAGCCTCGTCTACGTAGATGTTTGCATTATATTTCTTTGATAGAGCAACGATTTCAGGCAATTTTGCAACATCACCTTCCATGCTGAAGACACCATCAACAACAATTAATTTGATTCTTTCTGGATCGCATTTTTTGAGGCATTTTTCCAATGACTCCATGTCGTTGTGCTTGAACTTCATTACCTTGGACATGGTTAATTGTCTACCTACCATGATAGAAGCGTGGTCCAATTCGTCAAATATGATGTAATCTTCTCTTCCGGTAAGAGCGGGAATAACACCCATGTTTACAAAGAAACCTGTAGAGAATACCAAAGCTTCTTCTTTTCCAACAAGTTTAGCTAATTTGTTTTCCAATTCTACATGGATATCCAAAGTTCCGTTAAGGAATCGCGAACCGGCGCAACCTGTACCATATTTCTTGATAGCTTCGATAGAAGCCTCTTTGATTTTCGGATGATTGGTTAAACCTAGATAGCTATTAGAACCAAACATCAAAACCTTCTTACCGTTAATGGTAACCTCGGTATCTTGGCTGCTTTCAATCACCCTAAAATAAGGATAAACACCAGCAGCTTTTGCTTTCTGAGGCTCATCGTATAGGGATGATTTTTCTTGTAATAAATTCATATCCTTGTTTGAAATTTTTGTATACTCTCTATCTTTTTTGTAAGGCTTTTATTGTTTAATGTCAGACATTAAGAAGAAAAACCAAGCCTGTCCTTGTCATTTTAGTTCGCTCTCTTAGTTGATTCTGTAATGCTGTATTGATTCGAACCTAAACTACACTTTCAGAATGCGCTAAAATTGGCTGCAAATATAATTAAATAAATGTAATTATGAATATCATTTGCATAATTTTGATTGCTGAATGAGTCAACCTGTTTTTTGTTTGTTGGTAGCTTGTTTAAAATATTGAAATTCAAATTATAAAACCATCTTTTGTTTGACTTAGGGCTACCTAAATGAAGAAAGAGGAAATGGAAATTTATTTACAGATCTCTATTTCTTCGTCTTAATAGTCGACATTCTCTTCTGAACTATGATTTTTATGTTCTTTTTTTGCTTACAAGATATAATTTAGATCAATAGTAAAAACAGGTGGATGCAATAATATCATCTGTATTTCTTGTTCGAAAATTAAATGCTTATAGGGCACTCAACGAGTGTATGGAACATCCGCCATCTGTGTGATTTGTTGTTTCTGAAAATTTGTTTAATTGGTAGCCCAAAACACTTTATGGTTAAAGTAACCGCCCACGTATATTCTCTTCCTATCTTTGGTTCCATATAAGCCAATGATAAAACCTTCGCCTTTCATGGATTTTCTGTGTTTGCTTCTTTTCTTACTTCCGTGAGTTTTTTAGATCCGTCTTTTATAGTGACTTTCATAATGGCCATTCCGAAAAACATCCATATGAGTTCGCGGATACGGGTCACGAAACTGATAGAGATGCCAAAAGCTGAAGTGAACCCTAAAGCACTGAAGATAATCATAAATCCTCCCTCACGTGTACCTAGCTGCATTGGAGAGAAAAAAAGAATGTTGGCAAACAACGATGCAAATGCCATGATAAGAATGCAGTTTATGTAACTGGTGGGATGCCCTAGCGCCATGAAACAGAAATAAATCTCTGCACAGGTGAATATGCGTATGAAGAGTTCATTGCCTAAAGCGAGGTAGAATCTTCGTTTGTGTTTGCCATGTAGCGATGCGATTTGTTGGTCAATGATCTCAATTTTTTCTTTGTTCTCATCTCTTATGTTCATAATTCTCTTTTTTAGGAAAGGAACTTTTCCAAAAAAATTCATGCATTTCATGGCCAATCCTTTTCTGTAGCCCATAAAGAAAAGATAGGTTAGGGCGATGCAGACTATAAAAATGGAAATTAATAGGGTTGTCCAACCATCTTTCATCGGGATGTATAATACTGCTAGCAGAACGGAAATCATCCAGAAAAAACAGTGAGCTACGATGTGCATCATCGAAAATAGGATTACGGATGAGGTGGCTTTTGTCACTCCAATGTATTGCTTCAACTCCATGATTTTGTAAGGCTCACCACCAGCAAGTCCGATTGGTGTGGCAGAGTTGATGGCAAAGGAGGAGATCGTTATTTTGTAGAGCATAGGGAATTTGATGTTTCTTGACTCTGGCGATCCATCTTTGAAGATTAACAAAGTAGAGACGGTATTTAATGCGTATGCAACGGCCCATACTAATAGGATAGGAATAAACCACCAACCTGTTTGCTTGAGGTTGTCTAATATGATCGAGATTCCAATTTCTTTTATCATGATGACGGTAGCCGCCAATCCAATAACGAGGAATACATTTTGCGTTGTTATGTGTTTTTTCAGTTTTGCCATTTGATTTTTTGCAAAATAATTGCTGATTTTTTCTTGTAATAAATAAAGTTCGCTAAGATACTGTTCATAATTATAATTTCAAAAAGGAGATGGAACTAAAGTCGGTCTAAAAACAGCAAAAGAATAGTGAAAACATCTTTTTGATGAATGTTAAAGTGTTGATATGCAAAATTTAATGTTTGTTTTTCTTCCAAAATTAGAAGGTGGTCCGTATCAAAAAAAATCTTCCTGTTTTTAATTAATAAAAAATCTTCTTTTATGATTTTTCATCCTTTCATTATTAGGTGACAGCGTTTTTCGATTTTTATAAATCCTTTTATGGAATAGAAATAGATTGAAGGGGAGGTGACTTTGAGAAAAGGTTTGAAATTATATAAACGTTATATATTTTTATTTTAACTTTCAAAGATTTTCTTTATTTTTGATGTTTATAAATACAAAAGTAAAGAAAAGGTGGTTGAGTACATATGAATGAAAATAGCGAGATTATAGCATCTGAAATAATTGTAATACAATCTCTTTCTGTTACTGATTATAAAACAGGAGAGTCTTTATATAATGATATTCTTAGATATAAAAATATAAAGGATAAAACTGTGTTTTCTAGTTTTTTTGATGTGTTTGATAAAAAAGAATTTAAAACAGTTTTGGATTCTCTTGTTCATAATATGAAAGATGGTCATGTCGTAACCCTTCATTTAGAGACTCATGGATGTGATGATGGTATAGGTTTGGCATCTGGAGAAGTCATTTTATGGAAAGAGTTTTTTGAGTGTATTCGTCCTATAAATGAAAAAATGTTCAATCTTCTTTTAGTTGTAATGTCAATGTGTAAGGGCGCTGCTATATCATCTCTGCTTGAGCCCCAAAAAAGGGCTCCTTATCGAGCTTTTGTTGGATTTGAAAATAATATGAAGGTGTGTACTTTACTTGATGCCTTTAATGATTTCTACGATTCATATAATAATATTCTTGATTTGCCTTTTGCGTTTAAACAAATGAATGATTCTTTAGATGAAAATGAAAAGGCTTGGTGTTTGCGTTCTAGTGATGTTTTTGATCTTGTCCTTAATCCAAATTCAATTAATGAAGACATTGTAGATAAATATTATAATATAGAAAAGAATAATTTTGCTTCTAAAGAGGATTTTAAAAATCATATTTGTGATTATTTTAAAAATTCATCAATGAAATATAGAAATTATTATAATTTTAAAGATTAACTGTATGACTTTTCCTGTTCAAAAGAAGTGAAGCGTTTAGTGCATCAATGAAGGATGAAGAGCTCTCACAGCGACGGCTCTTTTTGATTACTTTTTCCAGCTGCAGGGAAAAAGTAATGCCTGTCCGGCGAGGACATTATGATAAACAACAGACTTTTTCTTGATTTTTTGTATATAACTAAATTTCAATATGATAAGCATCTTAGCTTGACGGTTATGGCGAGACGCTACGTCGAATTTAGGGGGGGATCGGCTTGCTGGAAGCAATCGGTCCCGGCTGGAATATAAACAATAAAGGCCGTGTCTGAAAGAACACGACCTCCATTATAATGCTATGAACCTCCATTAATTAGAGCATACTCATGCTTCTCTTAATGAAGTTGCTGAGAGCTTCTCCCTTAAGAAGATTGTTTGACAACAATGCCAAATCAACCAACTGAGAAACCTCTTTGCTATCTTTTGCATAACCGGCAAGAATCTCTTTCTGTTGATTCTTGGCGTCATTAATCTTGTTATCAAGATCTTTAACTTCATCCTTGATGGCTTCTGCCAAGTCAGACTCTTTCTTGTCACCTTTTAAATCGGTACGTTTCTTTTCCAACTCAGCAACGCTTGATGTGAGAGGATTGACCTTCTCGCCGCATTGAGCCTCTTCGTCTTTCAAAATCTTCTCGATCAGAGGGTGAGCCGTATTGACAACCAAGTTGTATGAGTCAGGCATGTTGCCGTAGAAACCCATGCCTCCGCCGGTTGCAGACATTTCCTTCATACGTCTCATGAACTCGTTTTGAGTGATATAGACTGGCAGAGAGTTGGCATCCAAATTTTCGTAGGTAACGATGAAATTCATCTTTGAATCGTTTGGAAGTTTTGAACTGAAGATGGATGTAAGAGCATTCTGCTGGTCGGTAGTAAGAGTGACCATCTTTTCGTTGCCCTTCTGAATCAACTTGTCGATCACATCGGCGTCCACACGAGTGAATCTTGCTTTGCCTTCCATCTTCTGCTCCAACTTGCTGATGAAGTGGATATCCAACGTTCCGTCCATAATCAAGACATCGTAACCTTTGTCTTTGTCTTTGGCTGCCTGGATGTACTGATGTTGGTCTTCCGTGTTGGTTGCATATAAGTAAACGACTTTACCGTCTTTGTCTTTCTGATTTTCGCTGATTAACTTCTCATACTCATCGATAGTGAAGTATTTGTCATCAGCATTCTTCAACAAAACGAATTTTTCAGCACGCTCGTTAAACTTATCGTCAGACAACATACCGTATTCGATGAAGATCTTCAAGTCGTCCCACTTGCTCTCCAATTCGCTACGCTGTGTTTTGAAGATCTCTTCCAAACGGTCTGCCACCTTCTTGGTGATGTGGTTAGAAATCTTCTTAACGTTGCTGTCGCTCTGTAGGTAACTTCTTGATACGTTCAAAGGAATATCTGGAGAGTCGATGACACCGTGAAGCAATGTCAAGAATTCAGGAACGATTCCTTCCACAGAATCGGTAACGTATACCTGGTTGCAGTAAAGCTGTATCTTGTTTTTCTGAATCTCGAAGTTGTTCTTCAATTTAGGGAAGTAAAGAATACCCGTCAAGTTGAACGGATAATCTACGTTCAAGTGGATGTAGAACAATGGGTCTTCGCTGTATGGATATAGCTCGTGATAGAATGACTTGTAATCCTCAGGTTTTAAGTCAACAGGCTTGCGAGTCCATGCCGGTTGAGTGTTGTTGATGACGTTGTCTTGATCTGTCTCAACCTCTTTGCCGTCTTTCCAATCTTTCTTCTTGCCGAATGTGATAGGAATAGGTAAGAACTTGCAGTATTTAGTCAAAAGCTCGTTTATCTTGTGCTCTTCCAAGAAGTCTTTGTTCTCGTCGTCGATGTAAAGCACGATATCAGTACCGCGATCAGCTTTTTCTACATCTTCGAATGTGTATTCAGGGCTACCGTCGCAGCTCCATTTAACGGCTTTGCTGCCTTCCTTATATGATTTTGTGATGATCTCTACTTTCTTAGAAACCATGAAAGAAGAATAGAATCCTAGTCCGAAGTGACCAATGATGGCATTGGCGTCGTTCTTGTATTTCTCAAGGAAATCCTCTGCGCCAGAGAATGCGATTCGGTTGATGTATTTGTCGATTTCTTCCTGTGTCATACCGATACCACGGTCAGAAATAGTAAGAGTTCCAGCTTTAGAATCAGCTTTAACCTCTACTTTAAGGTCTCCGATTTCGCCTTTGTATTCGCCTACAGAAGCTAATGTCTTAAGTTTTTGGGTTGCGTCAACAGCGTTGGATACAATTTCACGAAGGAAAATTTCGTGGTCGCTATAGAGAAATTTTTTAATGATGGGGAAAATGTCGTTGGTCGTTACCCCAATATTTCCTTTCTGCATAATGATATATTTTTTTTGTTTATATTTTTAAAATAGCTGAATCGCTGTTTTTGGATTCTACATCGATTTTCTCAAATCAAGTGCCAAAGCCAAAATGGTGACAAAGTGTCTGTGTACACAAATGCGAGCGTGACAGAATTGCAGAGGGTAGGACATAATGCCGCGAAATAAATAAAATAGGATCAAGAGAAAAAGTGCGTGGTTCGTTTTTTACCACTAATTATATTTCGGTACGAATTGAACAAAATAAAACAAGTTGCTTTCATCTCAGATTGCATGGATTGTGAACGTTCCGTCCTCTTTAGGCCGCCGTATATGCATTTCGTTTCTGTCCGAGATTTGTAAATATCTGATCATGTCTAAATAATATTTAGATAGATCCTCAATTTGAATATCCATTGGTTTTTTCACTTAATCCCAAAAAATTCGCAGATCCCAGATTTCATCTTTCCATAAAGGGCAAAAAAAATCCAATCAATTTTCTGAAATTGATTGGATTTTCACCTTGCGGTGAGAGGGGGATTCGAACCCCCGGTACGGTTACCCGTACGTCAGTTTAGCAAACTGGTGGTTTCAGCCACTCACCCATCTCACCAAACCCCTTTGTTTCGGTTTTGTGCTGCAAAGATAGAAACAGTTTTTCAAACTGCAAAATATATATTGATGAATATTTAAAATAAAATAGCTATTTTTGGGACTTCGTAGGCATCTTTTTGTGCCGATGAAATCGAAACTTTTTGTAAGTTTCAGAATTTTAAAACTTTAGTTGTACTCGTCTATTTTAATAAAAAAAATGGGAAAGAAGAAAAAAACTTCGGGAAAGTGGAATTTAAAGAAAATATTGCTTGTCGCAGGCTCTGTTGTCCTTGTAATATGCCTTGTTGTTGGCTTTATTTATTATAAAACAAATTTAGAGGCTAATTTTTTTGTTCAGGGAGACACACATAAATATCTCCTCATAGACCGCGACGATACCTTTGATGATGTCGTTGTTAAATTGCAAGAGACGGGTACCGTAAAAAATATTCAGTCGTTCGTCAGAACAGCAAAGAATAATGGTTATCCTGAGAACATGGTTCCTGGTAGATATGAGTTGGAGGATGGAATGAGCAACTACATGCTCGTGCACCGATTGATAAATGGTCGTCAGACTCCGCTTCGTATCACTTTTAATAATATACGTACAAAAGAGGTCTTGGCTCAACGTCTTTCAAAGCAGATGATGATGGATTCTTTGGAGATGATAAACGCACTTAATAACGATACACTTCTTTCTCGCTATGGTTTGACTCGACCTACGGCTGTCGCTTTGTTCATTCCTAATACATACGAAGTTTATTGGGACATCTCTCCTGAAAAATTGATGGATAAGATGAAAGTGGAGTATGATAAGTTCTGGACCGAGGAGCGTCTTCAGAAATTGAATGATGTGGGCCTCACTCAGTTGGAGGTAAGCACGTTGGCCTCTATCGTAGACGAGGAGACGAACAAAAAGGATGAAAAACCGCTGATCGCAGGACTTTATTTGAACCGTTTGAACAAGGGAATGCCTTTGCAAGCCGACCCAACAGTGAAATTTGCTGTACAGGATTTCTCATTGAGACGTATTTATAGTGGTCACTTGGAGACAGATTCTCCTTATAATACTTACAAACATGCAGGTTTGCCTCCTGGTCCAATCCGTATTCCTTCAACAGAGGGTATCGATGCGGTGTTGAACTATGTGGATCATGACTATATGTATATGTGTGCCCGCGAAGATCGTTCGGGTTACCATAATTTTGCCACAACGTTTGAGGAGCATCTAAAGAATGCATCAAAGTACAGAAATACATTGAACCAACGCGGTGTTCAATGATGTAGCATTAGACAAATTGTTGAGTGAAGAACACCTAAATTCGTTTAAGTATGAAAGTAAACATTATTGGTGGAGGGGTGGCTGGCTTAGCGGTCGGCATCTACCTTCAGAAAAATGGTTTCGAAACGGAAGTGTTCGAGCAGCATACGGTGCCGGGTGGATTGTGTACGGGATGGAAACGTGGCGATTATACCTTCAATGGCTGTATGCACTGGCTATTGGGTAGTGGCGAAGGCATTGCTTTCAATACTTTTTGGAATGAGATTTTAGACCTTTCCCAATTGGAGTTCGTTCTTCATGAGGAACGTGTACAGTTTGATGTGCCAGATTTGAAGGATCGACACGGAAATTCCGTCTTCCATTTTTACAATGAAATAGATCAGTTTGAAAAATACATGTTGGATATAGCGCCTGAGGATGAGAAGATGATCCGTTACTGGATGGATCAGGTGCGTTATGTTGGCCAATATTTGGATTGTTTGCCTCCTGCATTTTATGACGAAAGTTTTATCGCGTCTACGCGAAGAAATATGCATCTGATAAAGCTTCTTCCTATGGTTTACTTCATGTTTAAGTGGAGTAAGCTCACCAATTACCAATTTGCTGAAAATTTTAAAAATCCATTTTTGCGTAAGGCAATCACTTTGTTGTATGAGAAGGAGGTACGTATGCCGATTCTTTTCTTTGTGCAATGTTATGCCAACAAGCATGTGGCTGGTTATCCGATAGGCTCGTCGTTGCATTTTGCAAAAAAGTTGGCGGAGTCTTATCAGCAGCATGGCGGCAAACTGACGTTGGGACAGTGTGTCAATTCGATAGATATAGAGGAGGGTCGTGCGGTTGGTCTCCGTATGGAAGACAATACGCAGAGGCCTTGCGATTATGTCGTTTCTGCGGCAGATTGGCGTTGGACCATTTTCCGTGCTTTGGGTGAGAAGTATGCAACAAAGGAGCAGATGTTTTATAAGAATCCACCGAAAGAGTCGATTTTTTACTCCTACTGCATCCTGTATTTAGGCGTTGATTTGGATCTGAAGAAGTATCCTCATTTTATACGTTATTCGTTAGAAAATCCGATTTTCTCGCCAGACGGAACCTCGTACGACCGTTTGGAAGTGCATGTATATAATTATGATCCGACATTGGCTCCGGAAGGAAAGGTGACGATAGCCGTAGATTTCCAAACGCGAGAAGGTGAGTTTTGGATAAACCTCCGAAAGAATGATTACCCTCAATATGTCCAAAAGAAAAAGGAGTTTCAGGAGAATATCTTGGCTGAGTTGGAGAAGAAAATGTCAGTTTTGTCTGGGCATATCGAAGTTACTGATTTGACCACGCCGGCCTCTTACCATCGCTATACGGGCAATACGTTGGGTAGTTCTCAAGGCTGGACACCACAGGATAATGTGATGAAGAGTATTCCTTTGAAACCAACAGTAAAGGGATTGGACAACGTTTTCCTTGCCGGCCATTGGTTGGTAGCGGGCGGAGGATTGCCAATTGCCCTTAAATCGGCTCGCGATACAGCCTGGCTTCTCTCCAAAAAAGCAAACGGAAAATTTATCGTTTAGGAAAGCTTCGTCGTTCGTAGAAACGCGATTCATTGTGTCTCTGAATAGAAAAATTCATATTTGCCGTATCAATAAACGAAACGCCTCTCGGACGGTCACCCAGCGGACAAAATGTCCGCCAAGAAATTTGTGCAAATAAAGGATATCACCAAACCTCAAAATTACGAGCCTAAATTTCAATTTTCAGTTACCCAATAATAAAAAAATCAGTGATAATTCGTGTTGAAATTTTTTTTGTTTTAGTTCGTAAGTTCTCCCATCATCTTATAATACTCCGTCCACTCAGCATCGTCAGTAGAATAGATTCGGATAGGCAGTTTTGGAAAGAATTGAAGTGTCATATTCAGTAGTTTCCCGAATTCATCCACATTTTTAGTGTACCAAGTAAAGTCGTAGTTTTTCTTGTCTTGAAAAATGGCGACCATAAAGGCTGTCTTTTTCTCTTCCATAACCACCGAGAGGTTTTCCTGAAGTTTGTCGACCATCTCTTCCTCGTCGGCAGATTGCGGATCCTGAATGTCCCAAAACAGTTCTATACGGAAAGGGTAGAGACCAGAGTTTGCCGTCGTCTCCATCTCTCTTCTCACACGTAGGATGCTCTCTTCGCTTTTTGCAATAATCCAATTCATTTTTTAACGTTTTATGCCGCAAAGGTAGCTTATTTTCTTAAAGTGCGAAATCTCTGGATTCTTGTCTCATTCTTAGGGATCAGCGGATAGGTGGGGTTGGTACAAGGACAAGAATCCCCAGATTCAAGAATAAAGTTTGGCAAGCCTGTACATGAAAAACTTCACGTCTGCCACGCCCCTGAATTGTGTCCGGAAAGCCTTTATTTTTGCGTTGAACGACTCCGCAGAAGCGTTCGTGAGCCTTTCTTCAAAGTAGTTGATTATTGTCGCGTTGTGATTTTCGAAGGTTTCGATGACTTTGTTGAATTCCGCA
>Ga0116173_1000902_pt1 | contig 26017 bp, 20 predicted proteins | sample AD_UKC085_MetaG_FD_89800 | JGI IMG/M metagenome (GOLD analysis project Ga0116173, IMG submission 89800) | Active sludge microbial communities of municipal wastewater-treating anaerobic digesters from USA - AD_UKC085_MetaG | ecosystem: Engineered > Bioreactor > Anaerobic > Digestate | place: USA...
CCTACTTTACCAACTTTGTGAATTTTGATTGGAGCTTGCTTTTATGGACGGGGATAGCCACGCTTGTTGTAGTTATTCTCGATTATGTAATGCCGGTGTGGGTAACCAGGAAAATGGGTGGAACCAAGCGGGGAGTATGGGGCTCGGCTATTGGATTGGTGGTTGGGCTTTTTGTTTTTCCACCCCTAGGAATCATTGTTGGACCATTTGTAGGCGCATTCATCGGTGAGCTCACCGCAAGGGATAAAAGCAATAACCCGCTGCTCTCGGCAACAGGTTCATTTATAGGATTTCTTGTAGGTACCGGGCTAAAATTTGCTGTTTCGGGTTATATTGCCTACCGCTTTACGGTGGAGGTTTTTTTCAGGTAGCCCAAAAGACATTATTGATTTTCCTTTTAAACTCCAAATAAACATAATGGTAAAACCACACCAACAGCACATCGAATGTTAACTGCATGGAAAAAATCGGAATTCAAACTTACCAGGAGTTGGCTTTACCTTTAAGCCCGTGGTTAGTCCTTCTGCTTTCCTTCTGTTTTTGAATCATCCTTCCTAAAGGCGTTATTCACCTTTATGTTTCTACCCTTAACCTGGGTATCGTTCAGAGCGCTGATGGCTTTTTGGCCATCCTCATCCTTTTCCATTTCAACAAAACCGTACCCCTTTGATCTTCCGGAGGTTTTGTCGGCAATAATTTTAACCGAGAGCACGTTTCCAAAAGGGGCAAATAGCTCTTTCAAGTCATCTGGCGTCATTGAGTAGGCAATGTTACCAACATAAATCATCATAAGGCATAAAGATTTGGTTATTATGCAACTAAAATTATAGCTAAAAAAATGTAAATGCAAGAAAAAAGCAGCTTTTTTAAGCTGCTTTCCCGCAAAAAAATTTAAAAGCCTAGCTGCCAAGCGTTGCCACCATTACAGCTTTAATGGTGTGCACCCTATTCTCAGCCTCATCAAAAACAATTGAGGCATCCGACTCAAAAACCTCATCGGTAACCTCCATGGATTCTAATCCGAATTTCTTGAAAATATCTTCGCCGACTGCAGTCTCGCGGTTGTGGAAGGAGGGCAGGCAGTGCATGAACTTGCAGTTTGGATTGCCGGTGAGCTCCATGGCCTTGCGGTTAACCTGGTAGGGTTTTAAGAGCTTAATTCGCTCGTCCCAAACAGAATCGGCTTCACCCATGGAAACCCAAACATCGGTGTAGAGGAAATCGCACCCTTTAACGCCCTCTTCTACCTTTTCGGTAAGGGTTATCCGGGCTCCGGTGGTTTTGGCAATCTCCATGCAGGTTTTTACCAGTTCTTCTTTTGGCCAGCAGGCCTTAGGGGCACAAGCCCTGAAATCCATTCCCATTTTAGCTGCCCCAACCATAAGCGAGTTTCCCATGTTGTTTCTGGCATCGCCCATGTAGCAGAAGGTAACTTTGCTCAGCGGTTTGCTGCTATGCTCGCGCATGGTAAGAAAATCGGCCAGAATTTGAGTTGGGTGGTACTCAGTGGTTAGGCCGTTCCATACAGGAACACCCGCATACTTGGCAAGAGTTTCGACAATTTCCTGGGAGTAGCCGCGGTACTCAATTCCGTCGTACATTCTGCCCAGCACCCTGGCGGTATCCTTCATGGATTCCTTTTTCCCCATTTGCGAACCTGAAGGTCCAAGGTAGGTTACATGGGCACCCTGATCGTAGGCTGCCACCTCGAAGGCGCACCGGGTTCGGGTTGAGTCCTTCTCAAATAGGATCACAATGTTTTTCCCCTTTAGCTGCTGCTGTTCGGTTCCGGCGTACTTTGCCTTTTTAAGGTCGGCCGATAGGTCGAGTAGAAACTGAATTTCTTTCGGAGTAAAATCAAGAAGTTTTAAAAAACTCCGATTCCTTAGGTTGAATGACATACTCTTAAGTTTTTATGCTGTTTTACAATTTATGATAAGCTTAAAATGCACTGTTGAAATCATGGTTTCAGGTTCGCCCGTTCAGCTGCATTCCTGGAGGGCTATGCCTTCTCTAAAAGTCTTATAGTTCGAACGGTATGCTTACCGGGTTAGCTTGATACCTAGTCCTCGTAGGCCATGGTTATTTTAGTTCCGTAGCTCATATCCTCCAACTTGGTGGCTTCGGTTATGACACTCATTTTGCCTCCATTCTCGATGAAGTTCAAACAGGCACGTATTTTAGGTGCCATGTTGCCCTCGCCAAACATCCCCTCCTGGAGGTATCTGGTTGCATCGGCATGGTTGAGGAATTCCAACTTCTTCTCGTTGGGTTTCTTGTAGTTGATGAACACAAATGGCACATCGGTTAGAATGTAGAACTCGTCAGCCTTGATTTCGGCAGCCATTAGCGCTGATGCGGAATCCTTGTCAATAACCGCCTCAGCAGGCCTCACATTTTTCTCCTCATCAATGTAAACAGGCACACCACCTCCTCCTGAGGCAATAACAATTATTCCCTGATTAACCAGCTGGTCTATAACCTTGATATTCAAAATCCCCTTTGGCTTTGGGGATGGAACTACCCTGCGCCAACCACTACCCGTATCCTTCACCTCTTCCTTAAAAATCCATCCTTTTTGTGAGGCCAAGGCATCGGCTTGAGCCTTGTCGTATATTCGCCCCACACGCTTGGTTGGGTTGCTAAAGGCTGGGTCGTTCTTGTCAACAATTACCGGTGTTACCAGACAGCAAACCTCCTTATCAATGCCGTGATTTTTCAGCACGTTACGGAGCATGCGTTCAATCATGTATCCAATTCCTCCCTGCGAATCGGCAACGCATACATCCAGGGGCATTTGGGGAATGCCGTATAGCTGCTCTCCCGCATCGTTCCGCATGAGGATATTGCCCACCTGAGGGCCATTTCCATGGCTAATGACAAGATTGTAGCCTTCCTTAATCAGATAAACCAGGTTCTCCAGTGTTTCGGTTGTGTTTTGCTCCTGTTCTTCTATTGTCCCAACCTGATTCCCCCTTAGGAGGGCATTACCTCCTAAAGCAACAACTGCTAATTTGCTCATATACAAATTATTAATATAATGTTGATTTAAAATTGCAAAGCTATTAAAATTTTTCAAAGGTATTTTACCCTGCCATCTTCAGGCTTGCTTAATCAATAGTTTTGCAGTATGTTTAATAACATATTTTTTATTGCTGCTTTTCATCACCTCTTTTTTAGAAAGGTTCGAGATTGTTTTCTCCGAATGCTGACTCGCTGGAAGTGAAAAAAGGGGGATTAGCCAGCTAGCTTGCCTTTTGGGACATGGCCTAGTTTATTATTGCAATAGTTGTATATATGGCGGCTATTTTACTACTTTTATGGTTTGTTAAGGATGATGCATATGAGGAAGCCAATTGCCGGTTTGGTCATTTTGTCTGCTTTTATTCTTTGTTCATGTGGCGGTAGGGTTAAAAACAATAGCATTTCAGAGGGTGTTATTACTTATGACATCACCTACGATAGCGCAATTCAGAGCCGGTATGATGCATGGCTGCTACCTTCCGAGTTGATAGTTAGGTTTAACAGCAACCATTCCATAAATTCCATTGAGGCTCTAGGGGGCGCCATTTCCATTTCAATTATTAAGAATCCTGAACGTAATGAATTTTCGACACTGCTTAAGATTTTTAATAAAAAACTTTACCACAGCGAACCCATAGAACAGGAGCGTTACCCGGCACTTTACTCCCGAATGCCCGCGGTAAAGTTGATTTCGGAGGGTGAAACATGCGAATTTTTGGGTTATAGCTGCACTAAAGCTAAAGGCTACTTTGCCGATAATCCCGATTTCCCATTCGAAATTATTTACACCAGCCAGATTCAAATCGAAAACCCAAATGCCCACACACCCTTTGAGGAGGTAAAGGGTACCCTGTTGCAGTTTAACATCAGGCTGAATAACCTTACCATGCACGCCACCGCAAGGTCGGTAAAGTCGGAGCATGTCCCGCTTGAGCTGTTTGCTCCTCCATCGGACTATGTTGTTACCGATTCACAAACGATAGCCAATTTAATCTACACGCTTCAGCAGTAAGTTTGTAAATCTACCGGTAAGAGTTGAATGTAGGTTGTTCCCCAAAAGTACATTAACCTTTGGATTTTGTCGGATTTTATTCATTACTTTTGCATCTTGTCTTAATGATGTAGGGGATAATGCAAGTTGGACAACTGCAACCAGGGTGCTTAAACCGTAAGGAGATTCTGCCAGTCATGAATTCTGTCCTTTTGCCCCAGCTCTTGCTTTAAAAATAAACGATTCAGGGATGGCATCAGATAGCAACCGGCCAAATGTAAAGGAAAAGAACAACGCCACAAAGGAGGGGCAGGACAACGGGAAAAATAAACTTCTCCGGGACGAAAGGGTAAGGTTTACCATTGGGTTATTCTTGCTGCTACTGGGTGTTTACTTTCTTATTTCCCTGATTTCATACCTGTTCACGTGGAAAGTTGACCAGAGTCTGGAGTGGCAAAGCCTTTTTTCCAAAGCCGAATACGAGGTGAAGAACTGGACCGGGAGGTTTGGAGCGGTTATATCGGCTCAGTTTATGAACCACTGGTTTGGCCTCTCTTCGCTTGCGCTGCCATCTATTATCATAGTTTTTGGACTTAAGCTTCTTAAGCTGTACAGAAAAAATATCTGGCGGTTTATCTTTAATATCTTCATAGGAACACTACTATGCTCGCTAGTGCTGGGCTTTTTATTTGAAACCGCTAAGGGATTTCTTGGTAGCGGGCTAGGGGGAGCGCAAGGACTTTTTGTGTCGAAATGGCTGTCGGCCTTGCTGGGTAAGGTTGGAACCTCTTTTTTGCTGTTACTTCTGGTTATTGCCTACACCATTTTTATCAAGCCTTCAACGCTACACTGGTTCAGAAGAACCATCAGGGGATTACTTATTAGAATGAGGCGCCCGGTTTCCCGAAAAAATGATAAAAGGCAAAATAAAAAAGAAAAAACTGCTGAGGAGTTGGCTGGACAAGTTGACTCTGAAGTTCTATCTAATAACACCGATGCCGCTGTTGAGGTTACTTTGGAAAAGTTCATTCCCGAGCCTAATTCAGAATTGGTTGATGCTGAGCCATTCGAGCTTATCGAAGAGGAGACAGCTGGCACTAACAGTTCAAATGCAGAAAATACTCCCGAAAAATCCGATGTGGAGTTCACCATTGAAAAAATCAACGAGGTGGAGCTAAACCCGGTTGAGGTGAACGGACAGGAGCTATACGACCCCACTTTAGAGCTCTCCCGCTACCAGCGTCCGCTGCTGGAGCTGCTGGAGGATTACAAAAACACCACCTCGCCCGTATCAAACGAAACGCTTATTGAAAATAAGAACCGAATTGTAGAAACCCTGTCGCACTACAAGATACAGATTGATAAGATAAAGGCAACCATAGGCCCCACCGTTACGCTTTACGAAATTGTTCCTGCACCTGGAATCCGCATCAGCAAAATTAAAAGTCTGGAGGACGATATTGCCCTTAGCTTGGCTGCCCTGGGCATAAGAATTATTGCGCCAATTCCCGGTAAGGGAACAATAGGTATTGAGGTGCCAAATCAGAACCCCGAAATTGTTTCGATGCACTCCATCATCAAATCACAGAAGTTTCAGGAGTGCAAGTATGAATTGGCCATAGCTTTAGGAAAAACCATATCGAATGAGATATTCATGCTCGATTTGGCCAAGCTACCCCACTTGCTGGTTGCCGGAGCAACAGGCCAGGGTAAATCGGTTGGGCTGAACGCCATAATCACCTCGTTGCTTTACAAAAAGCATCCGGCGGAAATCAAGTTTGTGCTGGTTGACCCCAAAAAGGTTGAGCTTACCCTTTACAGCAAGCTGGAAAGGCATTTCCTGGCCGAACTTCCAGGTTCGGAAGAACCCATTATTACCGATACGCAAAAGGTAATCAGCACCCTCAACTCCCTTTGCATCGAGATGGATAACCGCTACGAGTTGCTGAAGCTGGCCCAGGTGAGGAATATCAAGGAGTATAACGAAAAATTTGTTGAGCGTAGGTTGAACCCCAACAAGGGGCACCGGTTTCTGCCCTACATCATTCTGATAATTGATGAGTTTGCTGATTTGATTATGACTGCCGGGCGGGAGGTAGAAACACCCCTGGCCCGTTTAGCCCAGCTGGCCAGAGCTATTGGCATTCACCTGATTATTGCCACGCAACGGCCGTCCACCAACATCATTACCGGCGTTATAAAGGCCAACTTCCCAGCACGTATAGCCTTCAGAGTCCCTTCCATGATAGATTCCCGCACAATTCTTGACCACCCGGGGGCCAATAACCTGGTTGGCCGTGGCGATATGCTCGTTTCTGCCGGAAGCGACATGGTGAGGGTGCAGTGTGCTTTTATCGATATCCCTGAAATTGAACGAATAACCGATTTTATTGGTAACCAGCAGGGCTACCCCGAAGCCTACCAGCTCCCCGACTATGCACCCGAAGGGCAGGACGGCTTTAGGGAGATAGACCTGAATAAGCGTGATGAGCTTTTTGAGGAGGCTGCTCGCATGGTGGTTCAAACGCAAATTGGCTCCACCTCCCTAATTCAACGTAAGCTCTCGATTGGCTATAACCGAGCCGGACGAATAGTTGACCAGCTCGAAGCAGCCGGTATCGTTGGCCCGTTTGAGGGAAGCAAGGCCCGGCAGGTGCTGATTGCCGACGAGCTGTCTTTGGAACAAATATTGAGGGGTTTATCTAACCAGTGAGCCACACCAGCTGTACACCTTGATGGCTGCTAAATGGCCATATTTCGTTTAATAATTAGGCTATGAGAAGTTTAATGCTGTTTGTTTTCGCCCTATTATCGGTAAACCTCGTTGCGCAGGAATCCCAGGATGTACCACAAACTTTTTGGGATTTTAGCAGTAAAATACTGGAAGCCAGTAGTATAAATGCCACTTTTTCACTTACCATCGAGAACCGCCAGGAAAATGTTGCCAACACCCAGCAGGGTGAAATTCTGATTAAGGGCAACAAGTACTTGCTGAAGATTATGGGCATGGAGGTTTATTTTGATGGCTCAACCAAGTGGCAGTACATTGGCGAGGCCAACGAGGTTACCATTTCCACTTCCGGTGGGGAGTTGGACAGCCCTCTTGATGACCCCGCTGGCATTTTTAGAGATTATGAATCCAGGTTTAAGGTGAGATTTATATCGGAAACCACGGTGAAAAACCGCACGCTGGTCGAAATGGACTTCTACCCAAAAGCCCTTGACTCTCCCTACGTTTCGGTTAAGCTGAGATTTGACAAGGTTTCGCTCGAACCGGTTTTTATCAGATACCATGGAAAGGATGGGACAAGCTACATCGTCAACATTAGTAAATTTAAAACCAACGTCCCTGCTCCCGATGGCACCTTTACATTCGATATTTCAACCCGTAAGGGCATAGAGGTTATAGATTTACGGTAGGTTGGAATTTTTTCTTCTGTACTCATTAGCATTACATAGTTATTCCCTTATGACTAGCTGTACACCTGCAACAATTTGGCTAACAGGACTACCCTCGTCGGGTAAATCAACAATAGGGTTGGGCTTAGGCCGGATGCTCGATGGCATTGGCGTAGGATATGTGCTTCTGGATGGTGATGAGGTTCGCAGCGGCGTATGCTCCGACCTGGGCTTTTCCGATGACGACCGAAAGGAGAATATCCGGCGGGTTGCCCATATTGCCAAGCTGCTCAATTCCCAAGGATTAGTGGCAATTTGCTGCCTGGTATCACCGCTTCAATCCATGAGGGATTTGGCCAGATCAATTGTGGGCAGTAGGTTTTTCTACGAAGTATTCGTAAATGCCAGCCTCGAAACCTGCATGAAGCGTGATGTTAAAGGACTTTACGCCAAGGCTGAACAAGGACAGCTAAATAACCTCACAGGTTTTTCGGCAGCGTATGAGAATCCAACCGATCCAAATCTTGTCATATTCAACAATTCAATCGGGGTAGAGGAGGCGGTAAATATGCTGTTTACCCATGTGGTTGACTGGCTGGAGATTCCATGGTAGGTTGAACCCTTTTGTCTGTTTGAGTGTTAAGGTTATAGGTTGTAAGTGAGCATGAGCTGCGCAATCGTTGTTATATTTGTGCTGAAAATTTTAAAGGAGAAGTAAGTCGTTGATATGAGTAAATTCAAGTTAAATCATTTACGGGAGCTGGAGTCCGAGTCAATTTACGTGATTCGAGAGGTTGTTTCGCAGTTTGAGAATCCCGTTATGCTGTTCAGTGGGGGTAAGGATTCCATCGTGATGTTTCACCTTGCCCGCAAGGCCTTTTATCCGGCCAAAGTACCGTTTCCTCTTTTGCATATTGATACGGGTCATAATTTCCCCGAAACCCTGGAGTTTCGCGACTGGCTGGTTAAGGAAACAGGGGTGCAGCTTATTGTTCGTTACGTTCAGGATTCCATTGACAGGGGTAGGGTTGCCGAGGAAAAAGGCTACAATGCCAGCCGTAACAAGCTTCAAACCGTTACCCTGCTCGATGCCATTGAGGAGTTGAAGGTTGATTGCGCCATGGGAGGGGGACGTCGCGACGAGGAGAAAGCACGGGCAAAGGAGCGATTCTTTTCGCACCGCGATGAGTTTGGACAGTGGGACCCCAAGAACCAGCGGCCGGAACTTTGGAACCTATTCAACGGGCGAAAGAATCTGGGCGAGCATTTTAGAGTTTTCCCCATAAGCAACTGGACCGAAATGGACGTTTGGCAGTACGTGCTAATGGAACAGATTGCCCTGCCCTCACTGTACTTTTCACACGAACGCGACGTATTCATGCGCGACGGGGTCCTCTATGCCAAAACCCCATTCCTGCCGATGAAAGATGACGAGGTGGCTGAAAAGCGTATTGTGCGGTTCAGAACCATAGGCGATGCAACCTGTACCGGTGCGGTGGAGTCTGCGGCCAGCACGCTTGAGGAGATTATCCGCGAGGTGGCTGCCACCCGAACCACCGAGCGCGGTGGTCGTGCCGATGATAAGCGCTCGGAAGCGGCCATGGAAGACAGGAAAATAGAGGGTTATTTTTAAACACCTTACTATTTACGGAAACTTACATTCGCAAGAATTGTTTCATGGCAGTAAGATTAAGCCAATACAGGTTTCAAAATATTTAACTTGATAATCTTTTTACTAAAAATTGATGGAACAGGAAATTACCAGTAGCGCGTACCTCGACATGGAGTTGCTACGTTTTACCACGGCAGGAAGCGTTGACGATGGGAAAAGTACACTGATTGGGCGCCTGCTCTATGATTCCAAGGCTATCTTTCAGGATCAGCTGGAGGCTATTGAGCGGGCAAGCATTAAAAAAGGTGAGGATTCCTTAGACTTGGCGCTGCTTACCGATGGGCTGCGTGCCGAGAGGGAGCAGGGTATTACCATCGATGTGGCCTACAGGTACTTTCATACCCCTAAGAGAAAGTTCATCATTGCCGATACCCCTGGCCATACTCAGTACACGCGTAACATGGTTACAGGGGCATCAACCGCAAATGCTGCTGTAATTCTGGTTGATGCCAGGCACGGTATTGTTGAGCAGACCATTCGTCATGCCTACATTGCCTCGCTTCTCAGAATACCCCATGTGATTGTATGTGTGAACAAGATGGACATGGTGGACTACGCTCAGGAATCCTTTGAGGCCATTCAGCGTAGGTTCCTGGAATTTTCAAGTTTTCTTGACTTATACGATTTGCGGTTTATTCCGATAAGCGCGCTTTTGGGCGATAACGTGGTGGAGCGTTCAAAGCACATGGATTGGTATCAGGGGCCAACGTTGATGTACTTGCTCGAGAATCTCTACATTTCGAACGACTACAACCAGCTGGATGCCCGTTTTCCTGTTCAGTATGTTATTCGCCCACAGTCTGCGGAATTTCCCGATTACCGGGGCTATGCCGGGCGCATGGCTAGCGGAACGTTTAGGGTTGGAGACAGGGTGAAGGTGCTACCCTCGGGGTTTAGCTCCGTGATTAAGGGCATCGACTTCTGGACAGACAGCCTCGACTCCATTACCGCCCCGCAATCCGGAACCATTCTTCTGGATGATGACCTTGACATATCGCGTGGTGGCCTCATCATTCCCGAGGAGAATGGCATCAAGCAGGGGCAGGAGGTGGATCTGATGATTTGCTGGTTTTCCGAAAAACCACTCGTGGTGGGAGGTAAGTATGCCGTTAAGCACACCACCAATGACCTGAGGTGTCTGATTAAGGAGGTAAAGTACAAGGTAAACATCAACACCCTGGAGAAGGATTACCATGAAAAGAGCATTGGAATGAACGATATAGCCTGCATTACAATTAAAACCACCAAGCCGCTTTTCTACGATTCATACCGGCAAAACAGGATAACCGGCAGCCTGATAATTATTGACGAAGCTACAAACGTTACTGTTGGCGCTGGAATGATTGTGTAGTTAAATACCAATGTTGCTTAGAGCCTTCTCAAGTATTTCGGCATGGTCGAATGCCAGCGGTGGAAGATTATTAAGGGGAAACCAGCTAGCAGTAGCGGCATCGTCTCCAGCATTTGGCAAAGGGCTATCAGCAGAGGCAAATCCTAAGTAGGCAACAGAAATGTCGCGGTCGCGGGGATCTCTATCTACCCTGTCGAAAGCCCCTACCTGCTTCAACGTTATTCCGTCAAGCCCAGTTTCTTCCTTTAATTCACGGGCTGCTGCGTCCGAAAGCAGCTCATTCATCTCTGGAAATCCCCCGGGCAATGCGTAGCAACCTTTATAGGGTTCGTTTTTCCTTTCTATGAGCAGCAAGTCAACAGGGTGGCCTTGAGTATCGGTCCTGAAGATCACTGCGTCAACTGTTACCAGCATTCGGGGATATTCGTAGCAGTACATTTTTCAGCTTATTACATGGACAACTCATCATTATTTTCATCGTCATCTCCCTGGTTGCGCCGCTTATTCCTTATTTTAAAGGCAATCCAGACTGCAATAAGGATGATGACAAAGACGATGACTATCTGATTTTTCAGCATGGATTTCTTTTTGGTAAATATAGGCCTTTGGAAAAAGATTATCAATCAAAAATTACTCTTCGGATAATTCTTAGCTTATGGGTGTAGCGGTGGGCTTCGAGGTTAAATATGCCTTGGTGATCGAACCTGTCCACACGTACAAATCCCGAACAATGTATAATGGTGGCATCTTCGGCAACAATACCGACATGGGTGATAACCCCATTTTCATCGTCGAAAAATGCCAGATCTCCAGGTTTTGCTTCATTCGCAAATTCTATGGTTTGGCCAATGCCAGCCTGATCGCGGGCATCACGGGGCAGCATAGTTCCGGCTATCTCGAAAACCACCTGCACAAGGCCGGAGCAGTCAACTCCGAAAAGTGATCGGCCACCCCATAGGTAGGGCGCATCCATGAAGGTGGTGGACAGCGCAAGAATTTTTTTGCGTGGGTTGTCGGGCAACTTGGCGAATGGGGTGTCCATGCACACAAAGCTGGAGCTGCCATTTCTGAAGGTTTTTCCATCAAAGGAGTGCAGCTGCGATCCTGGACAAAGGTAGGTTGTGAATCCACTTGCAGCTTTCGCCCTGAAGAGCCGACTGGCAATTTTAGGTTTGTCGGTAAAGATTGGCGAGTTATCTGGTAGCTGTAGCGATAGCCTTTCGTCCATCCATCCTGAATACCCGTCGGTATGGCCTTTAACTTTTAACCATCCACCCTGGCGCTCAACCATGTCGAAGGTCTCTCCAAAAAGCAGCTGGTTCACCATTTCGCTGGTGTGGGTTGGTTCGCGACGTAACGCTGCCATACTTTTTGAAACTACTCCCTTTTCCATACCTAGAAAATTTTGGTAAAAATAGAAAAATATTGGTCGGCTTTGTAAAGCAGTATCGGGATAGATTGAATCGTTTATAACCGTCTAAAGCAAAAGGGTTTAAAAAGCACCCTAAGGGATGGTTCTTCAAGCTATATGCTGGCAATGCCTTTGTCCGTTTAAAGTATGAATATGAGCATTATTGCATATCGCAATTCGACTAATTAGGATTACTTTTGCTGAAAATTTTTTTATTGCAACACCTACACGAGCTATATAAGCTTTACCTAAAGCATCCTTCGCTGAAGCAGCTTTTGGATGCTGGTCAGAATCTGGAGGGCGGTTTTTTCCTTAAAGGCCTTGCCGGGTCTGCGGTTGCATTTGTACTGTCCGGTTACGTTGAGCAGAGGCGACGGCCATCGCTGGTTGTGGTAAACGATAAGGAGGAAGCAGCTTATCTTTTTAGTGATTTGTCGTGTCTGCTGCCCGAAAATCAAGTGTACTTTTTCCCATCGTCCTACAAGCGTTCGGTTCAGTATGGGCAAACTCTCCCCGATGCTATTGTTCAGCGGACTGACGTTGTAGCGCTCCTTCCAGCTCTCAACGAAAATGACGAAAGGCCTGTTGTAGTTGTTACCTATCCCGATGCCCTATTTGAAAAGGTGGTGAGCCTGGATACGCTCAGCCGTAACAGCATAAAAATCCAGAAGGGCGAAAAAGTTTCTCCCGACTTCATTTGCGATACACTTACAGAGTACGGCTTTCAGCGTTCCGATTTTGTTTATGAACCTGGACAGTTCTCCGTAAGGGGGAGCATTGTGGATGTTTTCTCATACTCTGCTTCCACTCCCTATAGGCTTGATTTCTTTGGTGATGAGGTGGAAACTATTAGGTCGTTTGACGTGGAAGACCAGCTATCGAAGGAGCTGCTCAGCGAAGTAGTTATTATTCCCAACCTGCAATCGCCCGAGGACAACCCTTCAAGGATTCTGCTGACCGATTTGCTGCCTCCAAGCACCACGCTCTGGGTAAAAAATCCGGAATTGGTGCTGAACCGGATGGATGAGCTAAGCCGTATTGTTTCCACAGCAACCCAGCTTAACGCCAGTAACTTTGCTTCCCGAGACATTTTTTCCAACAGCCTGCTCACCCGGTCAACCCTATACTTTGGTATTAAACCGTTGTCCGTGCAGCTACCCACCTTCGATTTTGGCACATCTCCCCAACCCGCATTTGGGAAAAATTTTGAACTTCTTGTTCAAAAAATCAACGAGGATGCCGGGAGGGGCTACCAAACTTTTATTCTGTCCGACAACAGCGCTCAGCTGGAGCGGCTCGATGGAATAATGCACGGTATTGCCCCCGACATTGCCTACAACCCGGTGGAAGGGACCATCTCGGAAGGTTTTGTTGACCATAACCTCCGAATTAACCTGTACACCGACCACCAGATATTTGAAAGGTACCACCGGTACAAACTGAAACACGAGTTTAACCGTCGGGATGCCATAACCATGCAGGAGTTGGTAGATCTACAGCCGGGAGACTACGTGGTGCATATAGACCATGGAATTGGAATTTTCGGAGGTCTTGTTTCAACTGAGATTAACGGAAAAAAGCAGGAGGCTATCAGGCTGGTGTATCAGGATAACGATACCCTGCTGGTAAGCATTCATAACCTGCATAAGATTTCAAAGTACCGTGGAAAGGATGCCGAATCTCCTAAAATCTATAAGCTGGGTTCGGGTGCATGGCAGCGGCTTAAGCAGAACACCAAAAGAAAAATCAAGGATATTGCCCGGGAGTTGATTGCCCTGTACTCCCAGCGAAGGTCGCAGCCCGGTTTCAGCTTTTCGCCCGACACCTACATGCAGCAGGAGCTTGAAGCCTCTTTTGTTTTTGAGGATACTCCCGACCAGCTTTCTGCCACTAAGGCAGTTAAGGAAGACATGGAGGCTGAAAGGCCAATGGATAGGCTGATATGCGGTGATGTAGGATTTGGAAAAACAGAAGTTGCCATTAGGGCAGCCTTTAAAGCGGTTGCCGATAGCAAGCAGGTTGCCGTGCTGGTGCCAACCACCATTCTTGCCCTTCAGCATTACCAAACATTCACCAGTAGGCTCAAGGGGTTCCCCTGTACAGTTGAGTTTCTCAATCGCATGAAAACTCCCGCACAGCAACGCGAGATACGCCAAAGGGCATCCGAGGGCAAAATTGATATTCTGATTGGAACCCATGCCCTACTCAACAGCACGCTGAAGTTTAAAGATTTGGGGTTACTCGTTGTGGATGAGGAGCAAAAATTCGGTGTTGCAGCAAAGGAAAAGCTTAAGCAGCTAAAGCTGAATGTTGATACCCTCACCCTAACCGCTACTCCAATTCCACGCACCCTTCAATTTTCACTCATGGGTGCTCGCGATCTCTCCATAATCAATACTCCGCCTGCCAACCGCCACCCCATACTAACCGAGGTGCATACCTTCAGCACAGCAATTATAAAGGAAGCCATTGATTATGAAATGGATAGGGGCGGACAGGTGTTCTTTGTGCATAACCGTATTCAAAATATAGCCGAAGTGGAGCTCATGGTGAATAAGATTTGCCCAAAAGCCAAAACCGCTGTAGCCCACGGCCAGATGGAGCCCTCGAAACTAGAGAAAATTATGCTAGGCTTCATAAGCGGTGACTACGATGTGCTTATATCAACCTCTATAATTGAGTCAGGATTGGATATTTCGAATGCCAATACCATGATTATTAACAATGCCCAGATGTTTGGGCTAAGCGATTTGCACCAGCTTAGGGGCAGGGTAGGGCGTTCAAATAAAAAGGCCTTTTGCTACCTGCTTGCCCCACCGTTGGAAACTTTAACAGCAGATGCTCGTCGTAGGTTGAGGGCTATTGAGGAGTTTTCCGAACTCGGCAGTGGATTTAGCATTGCCATGCAGGATTTGGATATACGAGGAGCTGGTAACATTCTTGGGGCGGAGCAAAGCGGGTTTATAACCGAAATCGGTTTTGAGGCCTACCAGCGTATTTTGGATGAAGCACTCGAGGAGTTGAGGGAATCGGAGTTTGTTACCATTCAAACTCAGGCCGAACATGAGACCCAAAGGGAATGGAAGCCTTCCTATGCCGATTGCCACGTGGAAACTGACATGGAAATACTTCTACCCGACAGCTACATCACCAACACCACCGAGCGGATTAAGCTCTACCGTGAAATTGATAGCCTCCATAATGCCGAGGAGCTAGAAAGGTTCAGGAATGAAATTCGGGATAGGTTTGGACCACTGCCCCGGCAGGTGGAAGATCTCTTAAGCGTTGTAAGACTTAGGTGGATAGCCGTTGAGCTGGGCTTTGAAAAGTTAATACTGGGTAACGGCCAGCTGATGGCTCATTTCATCTCCAACCAGCTTTCGCCGTACTACCGTTCTTCTACTTTTGAGGGTATAATTCGTTTCATCCAGCAACATCCCGAGCGCTTTAAGCTCAAGGAGGGAAAGGATAAGCTGACAATCCGTATAGCCGGAGTAGGTGAAATTAGTGAGGCAATTGAAACGTTGCAGAAGCTTCATGAAACCTTGCCCGTAAAATGACCCATAAATTTACACATCCGCCAATATATTCCTGTTATGTATGAACTTAATTATTGATGTTGGAAATACGCAGGTAAAGGTTGCCCTCATGGAGCAGGGCGAGATTGTCTTTCTGAAAAGTTTCTCCACCCTCAACGCTGGGAGCATGGAAGAAATTTTATCTACCTACCTGCCCCATAAGGCTATAGTCTCGGTTGTTGGAAATTTTCAGCCCGAAATATTAAGCTACCTTAGCCAAAAACTTATGGTACACGTGCTTGGGTCTAAGTCAAAACTTCCTTTAAAAAACACCTATGAAACCCCGCTGACTCTCGGTTACGACCGGATTGCGGTTGCCGTGGGAGCTATTACCCTTTACCCAAATCAAAACGTGCTGGTTGTTGACTGTGGAACGGCCATTACCTACGATGTGGTGACTAGCGACGAAATCTACCTGGGTGGTGGTATTTCACCCGGAATATCGCTACGCTTCAAATCGTTGAATGACTACACCGCAAAGCTACCCCTACTAAGCATTTCCAATACCTTCAGCCTGATTGGTCGGAACACAAACGACTGCATACTTTCCGGTGTGCTAAATGGCGTGGTTGCTGAGGTTGACGCGTATATCGAGAAATTTAACCTAATTTATAGCAACAGCAGGGTAGTTTTAACAGGTGGGGATTCCAGCTTCTTTGTAGATAAGTTAAAAAATAGCATATTTGTAAACCCAAATTTAATCTATACCGGGTTAAACCGAATTTTGGAACTCAATGCAGAATAGTAGAAAAATTTTACTTTTAGTGGGCTTTACGCTAGCAGCTCTAGAAGTTTTTTCACAAAATATCTATACCTATTCGCCCTACTCCAGGTTTGGAATTGGCATTATACCAACTCATGGGTTTAGCCAAACCAGGGCAATGGGAGGCGTTTCGCAATCGGTAAGAAGCCCCTACATGATAAACTACCTTAACCCAGCCTCTTATGCTGCTCAGGATTCCATGTCGTTCACGTTTGATTTTGGTTTGGAGAGCAACAATTCATCGTTCAGCGGTTATGACCAGTACCTGAATAAGGTATCGGCCTCAAGCAGCGCAGGGGGCATTCACCATATTGCCATTGCTTTTCCGGTGTCGAAAAAAATTGGAATGGCTGCTGGCATTGCCCCATATAGCAGCGTGGGCTACAGGCTAATTCGTTTTGAAACCGATCCATATATTCTTAGCACTATTGGAAGAATTAAGTACGAGCATGCCGGCAAAGGAGGCATTAACCAGCTGTTTGTTGGTGCAGGTTACGCTCCTTTTAAAAACTTCTCAATTGGCGCTAATTTCATCTACTACTTTGGAAGCCTCGACTACAACAACAACATAATCTTTCCGTCCTCGTCCTATTCCTACACTAATGCCAGTGTGGGCTCAAGCATTATGGTCAGCGATGTATCGTTTAACGTGGGGTTCCAGTACAGGCTTTTCCTAGACGAGGATAAAAACAACTCGTTGGGGTTTGGCGTTACCGTGGATGCGGGTTCGGATATCAACATGAAGTATAAGTGGCTAACCAAGCTCGAAGGGTCAACCTACGTTGATTCCCTGATACCACATCCCCAATCTAAAAGTAAATTCAAACTTCCTACAGGTGTTAACTCAGGTATTTCCTACACGTTTAAGGATAAGCTCTTTGCAACAGCCGAATATTACTATCAGGATTGGACTAAAACGGAAGCTTTTAACACCACCCTTCAGATGGGAAAAATGGAAGCCTTCCGTTTGGGGGTTGAGTTCACCCCTAACCGTAGCGATTTGAAGAGCTACCTTAAAAAAATCAGCTATCGGGCAGGGGGATTTTACAATAAGACTAACCTTATTATCAACTCTAGGCAGATTGAAGAATATGGAATTTCCCTTGGGTTTGGCTTACCCTTTAGGAATAATACCAGCTTTAACCTGTCGGCCGAACTTGGTAGGCGGGGGACAAATGAAAACTATCTTATTAAGGAGTCGTTCTTTGTCCTGAACCTGGGCATTACCTTTCACGATTCACCATGGTTCTTTAAGCGTAAGTACTACTAGCAGGTAAACTCTTTAGCTATGCGCATCACACTATTTAAGGGTTACAGGTACATACTGCCAGGCATTGCCATAGTGGGTACTACTTTCTTTTTCGGCTGCAAGACCGATACTGAAGCCATCCAGTACTTTTCGGATAAGAAAAGCATACCTGGCGTTACCGCCTACAACTCGGAACTTGAGTACACCGAAAATGGGGTGGTTAAAATTATGGTGAAGGCCACTATTACCATCTACTACCAGTTTTCCGAAGAACCCTACACCGAATTTCCCGAGGGTATTACCGTATATACCTATGATGATACCCTGGGTGTAGAGTCGAATCTGACTGCTAAATACGCCATTTACTACGAAAAAAAAATGCTTTGGCATGCAAAGAATAACGTTGTGGCACGAAACCGGAAAGGGGAGGTGCTTAACACCGAGGAGCTTTACTGGGACCAAGGCAAACATCTGATTTATACGGATGTGAATGTAAAAATTAACAGCGTGAATGGCAACATTTACGGGAAGGGGCTTGTATCCGACGAAAAGTTTGACAGCTGGGAGGTTAAAGAACCCTATGATGGAACTATTCTGCTTGAATAGCAGATAGCTGGATTACCCCATGGTTATTAGGATTTCTCCTCAAATATTCTTTCACCCAGCATTGTTTATCCTCGTCAATGCCAGTATCAAGTTGCTTGTTGTACCTATGTAATTTTTTTCCCGGGAATTACCCAGTAGAACTCGGAAAACTAAACATTCGGCTGCCATATTTTTCAAGGAGGCATACTGTAACAATTTATCATTCAGTTTAGACTAGAAAGGCGATGGGTAATTTTGTCCAACATCGGGCAATGCTTTTTAAGCTTAAATTTGTAACTTTATGCAGAAAAAAATACATAGCATCCTAGAAACTAAGTTGGTGAATTAGCTCTATAGCTGTGAAAGGATTTGCCTACATACTTGAAATGATTTGGCTACTGCTCACTGTTTTCCTAGTTGCGCTGGGGATTTATGAAACCGTTCGAAACGGTTTTGCCTCCAGCTATATACTTTTTTTACTAGCCCTACTAGCCGGCCTTATGTATTTTATAAGACGAAGACGAAGGGAAAAGCCGGAAGAGTAAACAGGTAAAACATGAGTACCACAATAATCATCATACTCATTTCACTTTTTTTCTCATTCTTTTTTGCTGGAATGGAAATAGCCTACCTTTCGGCCAATAAGCTTAAGTTGGAGCTCGATAAAAAAAAAGGTGGATTTACATCGCACGTTATAGCGGTTTTAGCAGGTAATAAGGAACAGTACATTGCCACCATGCTGGTTGGCAACAACATTGCGCTGGTTATCTACGGTATTGAAATCGCCGTTCTGCTTACCCCTGCATTGGGTAAGTTGATTCAGATTCCTTCCCTTTTACTCCTGGTGCAAACCCTGATAAGCACCATAATAGTTTTGGTTACCGCAGAGTTTCTACCCAAGTCAATTTTTAGGTTGCACCCTAACGCCTTCCTTAGGTTTTTTGCTTTGCCTGTTTACATCCTGTACATTATTTTTTACCCCATCAGCAAGTTCACTTCCTGGCTTTCCTACTGGATTATTAGGTTGGTATTTAGGATAAAGGTAAAGCACGATGGCTCTAAGCCTATCTTTAACAAGGTTGACCTCGATTTTCTGGTTGACCAGGCCTCATCGGCCGACGATGGGGAAGGAGACCACACCCAGGAGCTGAAAATATTTCAAAACGCACTCGATTTTTCCGAAGTACGTCTCCGCGATTGTATGATACCCAGAACCGATATTGAAGCCATTGATGTGAATGCCACTGTTGATGAGCTCAGGGCCAAGTTTGCCGAAACCAACTACTCCCGGTTACCCGTTTACAGCAACTCAATTGATAATATTGTCGGCTACGTTAATTCTAAAGTTCTCTTCATTAATCCCCAAAGCATAAAATCAAAGCTCATCAACATCGACTTTGTCCCCGAAACCATGCCGGCCAATAAAATGCTAACTCGTTTTATAAAGGAGCATAAAAGTATTGCCATTGTTGTTGATGAATTTGGCGGAACAGCTGGCCTGGTTACTATTGAGGATATCATGGAGGAAATATTCGGTGAAATTGATGATGAGCACGACCGCAACGAGTTTGTCGAGAAGAAGCTTAGCGACAACGAGTATATTTTTTCAGGACGGCTTGAGGTGAAACATCTCAACGAAAACTACCAGCTTGATATTCCTGAGTCCGACGATTACGAAACACTTGCCGGCTTTATCCTGTTTAAGCACCAGAACATACCCAAACTAAACGAAACCATCGAGTTTGAGGGTTTTATCATTAAAATCCTCAGGGTAAACGAAACCCGCATTGAGCTGGTGAGGTTGACAAGGATAAAGGGTAAAGGGTAAGATAGTTCAAGAAATTGCCCGCCTACCGGCGGATTTCAGATTCCAGATTTCAGATTCCAGATTTCAGATTTCAGATTCCAGATTCAAGAACTTGTCCGCCTACCGGCGATTAAAGATTTCAGAACTAGTCCGCCTCCTGGAGGATTTCAAAACTTATCCGCTACTTGACAAATTCAAGAAGATCTGGCGCTGGCTAATTTAGGACAACTGCTGGACTAAAAGCGTGTTTTTTCCCAAACCTGCAGGTTTTTCATCTGTTTACCTTCAATATCCAGCTTAACTACCGTTTTAACCTTGTGAAATCCATTGTTGCCGGCTGCGCCCGGGTTAATAAACAACAAGTTATGCTTGCTATCAAACTTTACCAGGAGTATATGGCTATGCCCACAAACCAGCAAGTTGACCTCATTGCTATTAATGGCTTCATACACAATTGGCTCATATCTTCCCGGCCTGCCTCCAATATGGGTCATAAACACAACAATATCTTCGACCCGAAAATGCTGTGAAAGTGGGTAGCTCAGCCTAACTCTGGCATCGTCAACATTGCCGTAAACTGCCCTGAATGGCCTAAAGCTGGCCAACCTATCGGCCAAGCTAAGGGAGCCAATATCCCCCGCATGCCAAATTTCATCGACATCGGAGAAAAATTCCATTACTCCATCATCTAAAGTCCCATGCGTATCGGAGAGTATTCCTATCCTTTTCATCTGCCTATCCAGCTAATATTCAAACTTCTACTAAGTTGCCTAAGTATTATGCTACTAGAAAACTACTATTCCGACACTCCTGTATGCTTAAGCCGCCATCCACCGGTCTTCCATAACCACTCATTTTGTGTTTATTAAATAAATGTTGGTTAAAATTCTTAAGCAATCCACCGCAAATGAAAAATTAGCGGCAACAGGAGTTACTCTAAAATCGAAATATATAGGTTTTGACTTGGTATTCAGCTTCAAGGGGAAAAAAATTGCCAGTAGTATTTATAACATTCAGACTAATAGGAAGGTAACAGATTATATGTTTTTTTTGATAAAAAACTTGACACGAGTTGTTTAACGCCATAAAATTGCCTACCAAATAGCTTAATATTTAAGCAGGTTCGAATCAGAAATATTTAAAATGGTTGTTTCTATGAGAAAATTGAGCGGCTTCCTCTCATTTTTTTTTATTATTTTACTGGTATTACCCGCAAGCAAAATAGCAGCACAGAACATAAAAATAAGTGGAACAGTAATTTCACTAACAGGAGGATATCCCATAAGGGGGGTTACAGTGGTAGTAGTTGGATCGGCACGGGGAACATTTACCGATAGCCTGGGCCGGTACGAGCTGGTAACCCCATCAATCTCCAAAACTCTACGCTTTACATGCATTGGCTATAAGACCCAGGAGGTTGACATAGCCGGACGAAGGGTTATAGACGTTGCGCTTGAGGAAGAGGCCATTGAAATGCAGGAGGTAAAAGTTACAGCGTTGGGAATAATGCGGGCGGAGCGATCAACCGGCTATGCTTTACAAAGCGTAAAGGGTGAAGACATTAACCGCACCAGCGAGACAAGCCTGCTGAATGCTCTTCAGGGGAAAGTAGCAGGCGCAATTATTACAAGCACGTCCGGGGCAGTAGGCGCATCATCCAGAATAGTGCTTAGGGGAATTAACTCGCTCAATACCGATAACCAGCCTCTATTTGTGGTTGATAACGTGGTGCTGAGCAACGCCAATTTCGGAAACACTACAACCGAAGGGGTGAACAGGGGAAGTGGCGTTGCCGATATTAATCCTAATGATATTGAGGATATTACCGTTCTAAAAGGGCCTAATGCGGCAGCACTCTACGGATCGCGTGCAGCCAATGGGGTTATAATCATTAAGACCAAGAGTGCCGATGTTGACGATCATTTTGGCGTATCGTTCAACAGCACCATCACCATGGAGTCGCCAATGCGGCTGCCAGAATTTCAAAATAAGTACGGACAAGGCTCTGGTGGTTTGTTTGAATTTTATGATGGCATGGGTAATGGCATTAACGACAATGTTGATGAAAGCTGGGGACCGCCTCTCGACATTGGGCTAATGATACCTCAATGGAACTCTCCTGTGGCAGGCGGGATTAGGCAACCTACTCCTTGGATTTCCCATCCCGACAATGTAAAGAATTTTTTTGAAACAGGAATGACTTTTACCAACAATGTTTCAGTTGAAGGTGCTGATGAAAGCTATGCTGCACGCTTCTCCTACACTAATACCGAGCAAAAAGGAATGGTCCCGAACACCGACCAGTCGAAGAATAACGTAATGCTCAACGCCTCCATTTCGCCCTATACCTACCTAACCCTAAATGCCAGCCTTGGCTACGTGAACACCCACAGCGACAACCTGCCCGCCTACGGCTACGATGCACAAAACGTTATGCAGCAATTTCTTTGGTTTGGCCGCCAGGTTGATGTTGCCGATTTGAGGCAGTATAGATTTCCCGACGGGTCAAAGCGAAATTGGAACTACAGCTACCATAATAACCCCTACTTCACCCTGTATGAAAACCTCAACGGGCTTGACCGCGACAGGCTGTTTGGACAGGGAAGTATAAACCTCAAATTTACCGATTGGCTCAACCTTAAAGTTGGTGCAGGCATTGACTACTTTAAAAACTACAACAACGCCCGCTCCGCTTTTGGAGATATAGACAGCCCGTTGGGCTACTATGGCGAATCGCATCTGACCTTCAGGGAGTTGAATACCGACTTTCTGCTCTCCTTCAACCGCAACCTTTCAAGCAAGCTATCGTTAAGCTTTAACCTTGGAGGTAACCTGATGAGGCAATACTCCCAATCGCTCAATTCCTACGCCACCGAGCTATCGGTTGAAGATGTTTACACGCTTGAGAATAGCCGGGGTCCGGTGGTTTCAATTAACTCACTATCCCGAAAGCAAATTAATAGCCTGTTCTACAACGGACAGCTGGTTTGGAAAAATGCCCTGTTTTTCGACTTCACCGGGCGTAACGATTGGTCCAGCACGCTGCCACTGAACAACAATACCTATTTCTACCCATCGTTCAACCTTTCAGCTGTCCTATCCGATCTTTTCGATTTTCAATCACCTACTTTGAATATGGTTCAGGTCAGAGCTGGGTGGGCACAGGTAGGCACTGATACAGATCCCTACCAGCTACAACCGGTTTACCGCTTCGACCAGGGATGGCACGAGTCAACCAAGCTGCCTGCTATTTACATTCCCAACGATCTACCAAACTCCAACCTTAAGCCCCAGCGTACTAACTCTCTTGAGGTAGGTGCTACACTGAAATTGTTCATGAGCAGGCTTGGTATAGACCTTACCTACTACAACCAAAAGACATTCGACCAAATAATCCGCCTACCCGTTAGCGCCACCACCGGCTACACATCCAAAATTGTTAACGCGGGTGAAATAGACAACAGCGGTATTGAGCTTACGCTCGATGGCGTGCCGGTGAGAACACGTTCCGGATTCGAATGGAGCATAAACCTGAACTTCGCATGGAACAAAAACGAGGTGAAGGAGTTAGCCGAGGGACTCAAGCAGTACGTTTTGGGTGGATACTGGAGCCTCGACGTAATTGCAATCCCAGGTCAACCAGTTGGCACACTCTATGGATACGACTTTAAACGTAATGAAAACGGAAAAATAGTATTCTACGATGGGTTACCTGCACAGGGCGAAATACATGCTTTGGGTAACTACACCCCCGACTGGACAGGTAGCATTGCTAACTCGCTACGATACAAAAATTTATCACTCAACTTTCTCATTGATGCCCGATTTGGTGGCGAGATTTATTCCATGACTTCAACCTGGGGTAGATACGCTGGTGTTTTAAAGGAAACATTAAAAGGGCGTGAAGGTGGAATTATAGGGGTTGGCGTAATGCAGAACGAAGCGGGTGAATGGGTACCCAACAATGTAGTAGTTACGGCCGAAGAGTTCAACAAGGCTGCCTACAACAACAACATCGCCTACTCCAGCGTTTTTGACGCCAGCTTTGTGAAGCTCCGCGAGATATCGCTTGGCTACACCTTCAACCACATTGCCAATAACCTTATTAAGGAGATTTCTATAGCCGTTGTTGGTCGAAACCTTGCACTGCTCTACGCCCGAGTGCCCCATATTGACCCGGAAACCGCTTTCAGCAACAGCAATGTCCAAGGCCTTGAATTTGGCCAGCTGCCCTCGCCCCGTAGCTATGGGTTAAGTTTAAATTTAAAGTTTTAATGCTGACAAATAATGGATACCCCTATGTGGAGATGGTTTAAGATATATAGATGGATTGCCATAACGGGCATACTTGTAGGCATGGTATCATGCACCGGTGATTTTGAGGAGCTAAACAGGAATCCAAATGCGATTGGTGCAAATGCTGACCACCCCGACATGCTGCTGACCCATGCTGTCGAATCGCTGGGCGATCAGCTTTTCGATGTGTGGCTGGGTCACGAAATCGGCTCATGCTGGGTTCAGCACATGGCAAAGGTTCAGTACACCGATGAGGATAGGTATGTTCCCCGCAATGATGTTATCAATTCCGTTTGGAACAACCTTTACGCCGGGCCGGGAATTGAAATTCAAAGAATTTACGAGATAGGCCAGAGAAAAGGCCATGCCAACTACATCGGCGTTGCTCTGGTGCTGAAATCATACCTTTTTTCTGTACTCACGGATTTGTATGGCGATATACCCTATACCCAAGCATTCAACCCAGATAGCAACCTTACGCCACAGTACGATACACAGGAAAGCATCTACCTGAACCTCATTCAGAACCTGAAATATGCCAACGAGCTTCTTAACCCTTATGGCGATGGTATTGAGGGCGATATCCTTTTTCATGGCGATATCCTTAAATGGAAGAAATTTGCCAACTCATTGCGTTTAAGGATTTTACTCCGGATGTCGGGTCATGCCGAACAGGAGCAGTTCGTCAAGTCAGAAATGTCCTCAATTTTGGGAAATTCTACCGACAATCCAATATTTACCTCTAATTCTGACAATGCAGCGCTTCACTACCTTGGCTCTTACCCCAACAACCACCCCTTGAACGAAACCTACAAAACCCGCGATGACCACAGGGTGAGCAGAACCCTTGTTGATGTCATGTATAACCCAGGTAACCATGATAACCCCGACTGGAGAATTGTGGTTTACGCCCAAACGCCACAGGCCGGAGGCTTCTGGATTGGCCTTCCCAACGGTCTTACATCTGCTAAAGCTGCAGCATACTTAGGCAATGGAATCAGGCGTACTTCAAAAATTGGGGAGTATTTTATTCGACCCGACGCACCTGCCATGTTCATGAGCTTCGCCGAAGTAAACTTCATACTTGCCGAAGCTGCACAACGCAACCTGATTGACATCAGCCCACTTACCCCAAAGGATTACTACGAAATGGGAATTGATGCTTCATACAGGCAATATGCCAGGGAAATAGTTGAAAATATACCCGTTTACTACCCATCGTTTGAAGGGGTTAGCATTAACATAGACGATTTTATTACCGATTTCCTGAACCATAACGGTGCATGGGATGCCGCTAACCCACTACAAAAAATCGCTACCCAAAAATGGGTGGCCATGTTCGACCAGGGACTTCAAGCTTGGTTTGAATGGCGAAGAACTGGGTATCCGGTTTTAACGCCAGCAGAGGATGGACTGAATGGTGGTAAAATACCCGTAAGGCTTCGCTACCCATCCGACGAGTACTCGCGAAATGGTGAAAACGTGGCAAAAGCAGTTGCACTGCAGGGAGACGACAACCTAAATACCCCGGTTTGGTGGGATTGCAATTAAGCTGATTTTAGAAGATAACAATATCTAAAACTTATGGAAAAGTTCAAAATGTATTTCGTGAAGCTGATTTTGCCCATTGCCCTTACTACCTTGTCGTTAGGTTCCTGTATTGAAAACCAGGACCTCATGACCAGCAACGTGCGTACAGGAGGTATCCTTGATGCGTCAGAGCTAGTGCAGTTTAAGCCCAGTGCCGTTAACCAGGACGACTCAATTTACCTTTCGGTTTACCAGGGTCCACCGGTTGTTGCTGTGAAGGTATTTAAGAGATATGTTCACATGGCCGATAATTCAGCCACTCCAGAAATGCTGCTTGATAATATTGTTTTAAACGAAGCAA
>Ga0116173_1000916_pt1 | contig 25734 bp, 23 predicted proteins | sample AD_UKC085_MetaG_FD_89800 | JGI IMG/M metagenome (GOLD analysis project Ga0116173, IMG submission 89800) | Active sludge microbial communities of municipal wastewater-treating anaerobic digesters from USA - AD_UKC085_MetaG | ecosystem: Engineered > Bioreactor > Anaerobic > Digestate | place: USA...
CCGGGGCCTGCTGCGGTGCCGACGGCCATTCTTGTCTGTTCCTTGATTCTGTTGACGCTGTCTATCAGCACTTCAATTGATCTGTTCTGAGCCTCATCTTCAACGGATTCAGAACCGAGAAGATCAAGAAGCGCCCTGTTCTCTTCAGGAAGAGCCTCTTCAAGTTTTTTTCTTATCGAAACACCGGGAGAATTCACCCAGTCTGAAAAGGTATGGACCAGCTTTTGCGGTGATATCATTCCGTTTTCCGCCGCAATAACAGCTAAAGCCGCCTCTTTGAACGATTTTTCAAGACCTTTCATTGCTTTCCCTTTCAGCAAATTATTCAAATCACGACATTATATGTGTTTTTTTTTAAAAACAAAAAAATAATTGTTCTGTGTCTATCTTCTTTATTTTTTATTTTTTGTATGATATGGTCAAAGCGGTGTCGGCGATTTTATACAGGTGAATGAATGTCAGCTATCGAAAAAGCTCTTGAAACCCCCATGATGAAACAATATACGGCGTTCAAGGAAAAATATCCCGATGCGATACTTTTTTTCCGGCTCGGTGACTTTTATGAAATGTTCTTTGATGATGCTGTAACTGCTTCTGAAATTTTGGGAATTACACTCACCTGCCGTCATAAGGATGCCGAAATACCGCTTGCCGGAATTCCGTGGCACAGCGCTGACCAGTATATCAGAAAACTTCTTGAGGCAGGGAAAAAAGTTGCAGTATGTGAACAGACCGAAAAACCCGATAAAAAGAAAAAAACGGTCGAAAGGGATGTTGTAAGAATTCTCACTCCCGGAACTGTGGTTGAAGAAAGTTCGCTGGTAGAAAACAGGTCAAACTGGCTTATGAGTGTGTTCTTTGAAAAGGATTCTGCGGCTGTTTCATGGGTCGATGTGAGCTGCGGAGATGTTTTTTACACCGTTGTGAATGAAACGGAAATTGAAGATGTTGTCAGAAATATAGGCCCGAAAGAGATCGTTATGAACACCACTTCGTCACATATTTGCGCAGAAGTGATAGACCAGGAACGGTTTGAAGACTGGGTTCCTTCTGAAAACGGGGCTAACTATCTGGAAAAATTGAGAGATTACAACATTTTGAACAGTGTTGAAAAATCTCTTGAAATGATGCTTTTCTATGTTGACAATCTCTATTTCGGCAATTTTCCACCGCTTAGGACCCCTGAAAAATGGAAAAGCGAAGATTCAGCGGCACTTGATTATAACACTGCGGCAAATCTTGAAATAGAAAAGACACTTATAGGCGGAAACCGTGAAGGATCGCTCCTTTGGGCAATAGACAGAACTCAGACTCCGATGGGGAAAAGAGTTCTTGCAAATACCATAAAAAAGCCCCTTAAAAATCTCGACATGATACTCCTCCGTCAGCAGTGCGTTTCAACATTTTACTCAGATGGAACTCTTCTTAGAAATATTCGGGAAGATCTTGGAAAAATTAGAGATTTTGAGCGGACATTAAGCCGGATCCTCGTCAAGAGAGGAGGTCCCAGAGAGATAAGAATGCTCGCCGATTCGCTTGTTTTTGCTATAGGGCTCAAGGATTCGATCCTGAAAAGGGATGACCTTGAATTCTTTAAGTCCACTCCCGCTTTCAGCATCACCGGCAAAATTGCGCAAAACTGGAAAAAAAGATTTGTCGATGAGCCCCCGTTCAATTATAAAGAGGGTGGTTTTGTTTCCCCTGACCACTCTCCTGAAATGTTCCAACTATCTGATCTTATTAATAATTCCAGAGGACATATTGCCGCTCTTGAGGCAAGGGAAAAGGAATCGACACAGATTCCGACACTTAAAGCGGGATTCAACCGCGTTTTCGGATATTATTTTGAGGTGAGCAAAAGATTTGCCGACAAAGTTCCGGCTCACTACATCAGAAAACAGACCACTGCAAACGGTGAAAGATATTTTACTGCAGAACTTAAGGAGCTTGAAGAAAAGATCCTCACAGCCAAAGATAAAATGACTGTGCTTGAGCTTGAGATCTTAGAAAAAACAGTAGTAGAAATAAATGGTTATAAAGAAGACATCCTTAATCTTGCAAAGTTAATTTCTTGGCTTGACCTTTTCTGCGGCTTTGCAAAGCTTGCTGTTGATAACAATTACTGCTGTCCCGATGTCGTTGAAAAGGAGGGCATTGAAATTGTTGACGGAAGACATCCTGTCGTTGAAGCTTCAATCTCTAAAGGGAGTTATGTTCCTGCAACTGTTGTTATCGGTGATGCACAGAAAAGATTCTGCATAATCACCGGTCCCAACATGGGGGGAAAATCAACGGTGATGAGGATGACAGCTCTGGTTGTTCTTCTTGCACAGACTGGCTCTTTTGTCCCTGCAAAAAGTGCCCGCATCGGGATAGTTGACTCCATTTTCACCCGGGTAGGCGCAAGCGACAACCTTTCAAAAGGGGAGTCCACTTTCCTTGTCGAAATGAAGGAAACCGCATACATTTTAAATTCGGCAACATCTAAGAGCTTGATAATACTTGATGAAATAGGAAGAGGGACTGGAACTTACGATGGCATTTCACTTGCCCGTGCAATAGCTGAGCACATTATAAAAAAAATAAATGCCGTTACCCTTTTTGCCACTCATTATCACATACTTACAGAACTTGCCGAAGATTTTTCCTCTGCTTTCAACTTTCATATGGGGGCAAAGGAGTACGGTGGAAAGATCCGTTTCACATATCAGATGAACGAGGGCGGGAGTTCAAGAAGTTTCGGCGTTGAAGTTGCAAAACTGACCGACATGCCCAGAACTGTAATAAAAACTGCCGAAAAGATATTAAAGGAAATGGAGATGGCTGATAGAAAATTCCGTTTTGAAAGAGGCGGCTCTCTTCAGACCGATATCTTTTCAATGAACTTCGGGCAGGTCGAAACAATTCCCGATCATCTGCATGAACTCGAAAACATGATCAGGCGGATCGACCCGGAAAAAATGTCCCCTCGCGAAGCAATGAATATTTTATTTCAACTATTTGATATTGTTAACGAAAAAAAGGAGAATGAAAATGGTTAAAGTTGGCGGAAACATCAAGGCGATAACCCCTTACAAACCGGGAAAACCGATTTCTGAAGTTGAAAGAGAACTCGGGCTTAAAGACTCCATAAAGCTTGCAAGCAATGAAAATCCCCTCGGACCGAGTGAAAAAGTTGTCGAAGCGGTCAGAGCAGCGGCATCTGAACTTAACTTTTATCCTGACGGAAATGCATTCTATCTTAAAAATGCAATTGTGGAATATCACAAAAACAGAGGTGAGGAAATTCATTTTGATGAACTCATCGTGGGCAACGGTTCCAACGAGGTAATTGATATCGCCATAAGAACCTTTCTTTCAGGTAATGAAGAAATTATCGTGTCAGAACAGGCATTTATCGTCTATGAACTCATTCCTGCCGCGGCAAACATAAAAACAGTTCTGATCCCCCAGACGAAAGATCATGTTGTCGATATTGATGCCCACATCGCCGCAATAAATGACAAAACAAAAATGATCTGCCTTGTCAATCCGAACAACCCGACCGGTACTTATTATTCAAAAGCCGCTTTTGAAAAACTTCTCAAAGCGATCCCCGAAGATGTAATACTTGCAGTTGATGAAGCATATGTCGATTTTGTTGATGCTGATGATTATCCTAATTCGCTGAACTATAGAAATATTCATAAAAATACGATAGTTACAAGAACTTTCTCAAAAGCTTTCGGCATAAGCGGCATTCGTCTGGGATACGGAATTGCAACCGCTGAACTTGTTGATTACATGAACCGCGTCAGAGAACCTTTCAACACGAGTTCGCTTGCTCAGGCGGCTGGAATTGCGGCGTTAAATGACAGTGAATATCTGAAAAGATCGGTTGATGTCAATAAATCTGGAAAAGAGTTTTATTATAAAGAATTTCAGCGACTTGGGCTTAAATATCTTCCGACACAGGGCAACTTTATTCTCGTAAAAGTTGGAAACGAACCAACTGTCGGAATGGAATGTTTCAACTATCTGATGAAGCAGGGGGTTATCACCAGACCGATGGGCGGTTACGGGTTTCCGAACTGGATCAGAATTTCAATAGGTCTTGAAGATCACAACAGAATATGTATTGAAAAATTAGAGAACTTTCTTAGTAAAAAAGCATGAAGCATTTAACTTTAATACTGTTTTTTGTTGTTTTTACGGGATGCAGGGGAACTTATGATACTGCTTTGAAAAAACAGGGTTATGAACCGGACGGACTGGGTTTTATTCAAGCCGTTCAGGATAACAACGCAAAAGCTGTGGGCTGGTTTTTGAAAATGCCGGAAGTGCTTAATTTTTCTGATAAAACTGGCGCAACGGCCATTTTTTATGCCGCAGGGCTCGATACTCCGGCAATGCTTAATACACTTATTACCGCAGGCCTTCCTTTTGAACTCAGGGACAACTCAAAAAAGAACCCGCTTCACTATGCAGTTGAAAGCGGATGTGTTGAAAATGTCAAATCTCTCATTGATAAAGGAGTTGATCCGTCATGGCAGGACAACTTTGAGCGAGACATTCTCAACACTTTGATATCATTTAGAAAAAATGAAAATTTAGAGATTTTCGAACTCCTGATAAAAGCCGGAAGCAACATCAATCTTAAAGACATTGACAAAAAAACTCCGCTTATCATTGCCGCCGAAAAAGGACATTCCGGCTATATGAAAAGACTCATCGAACTCAAAGCATCCCCTCTTCACAAGGATTATAAAGGAAAAACCGCACTTGACTATGCGACCGAAAACTATGACAAAAAAGTTATCGGACACGAAATCTTCAATCTTCTAAGTGATTACACCAACGGGATCAAAGGGAATCTATAGAAATCTTATTATTTCAGCTTCTTAGCCGCTTTTTCAAGTCCTTCAAAAATCTTTTCTGAAACTGTTTCCGGAAAATCGGGTGGCAGGATTTTTGAAACTTCATTAATTACACCGGGCGTTTTTTCAACAAGTTCGGTGATTACTTCTTCAACAAAATTATGTACTCCGCATCGTAAAGCTGTTTCATCCCAGTGTCTTTTTTTAATGTTCATCCAGTCATAGTGTCTGTTTTTGACTGTTACGGCCATTGCCATTCTCAGTTTTTCGGGAGCTATTTCAAAAGATTTTTTTCCCATTACGGGATAAACTGAAATGACATCATATATAGGGGCAAGCCGGTAACCACCCTGTTTTTCTAAGAAAATGCTGAAATTTTTTGCATGACCGTCAGGCGCCGCAAGCATCCAGAAAAGTATTTGGGTTTTAAAAAAAGCGTGTCTGTCTTTTAAGGAATTTTTAGATCCCAGAAGTATTTTCATTATCTCTTCAATTCCGGGACCTCCGTCAGTTTCATATTTTTCAAAAGGAGAAGTAGCTGTTACCTGACACATATCTTCAACCGGAAGCCGGATTATCCACTTGCTGTCCGACGAAAAGGCCCTGTCAAATCTTTTGACGATCAGAACTTTCTGATCCTTGAAAATTCCGATTTCGCTTTCTGCCGACTCTATTCCGAAAGCTTTTGTAATCTTTGAGCACAGCCATTCGTTTTCAATCGAAGTGCTCAGATCGGCACCCATTATTTTGCCGATAGGGAGCTTGAATATGTGAGTTGTGGGAGTAGAACCCAATGGAATTGACCACTTACCGTTATTTGAAAGAAATGCTGTTTTTTCCTGTGCTCCTGCAACTGAAATCCTGAAATTTTTGCTCTCCCTCATACCGGGAAATGGAGCAGAAGTCACAGATTTTAAAATGAAAGCTACCTGCTCTTCATCCATCGGCTCTGAAACAATTTTCATTATCTCTTCCGGCTCTGTTCCGACAGGCAGAAGCTGAACAGCGCCGACACAATCACGACCAATTTGTGCAAGAAGATCAAATGGCTCCATCGAATCTGCTGAAAACCTGCTTTGAATTCTTCTTCTGATCTCAATACTATCAGGGAGAAGGTTGTCAAAATAGTTTTCAACAACCGCACCTTTGTATAAAATATTTTCAGACACAAGCGGCAGAGAAAGAGAAAGAGGTCTTGCATTTACTGATTCAAGCCAGGAATCATAATATCTGAACTCATGAATCCCTTTTGAAAAATTAGACCACCGACCGACAAGCTCTCCGTTCATCCAGACATTCAAGTCCCTGATCTTTCTCGTTTTTACCATTTTACCAACCCTCTGTCACATTGGAGTTTTTTGCTTTCAATACAATGTGCAAATCCAGTGCGGACAAATACTTCATCAAGCTTTCAACAGAACACTTTTCAGGATTGTTTTCAAGCGCCGACACTGTCTTTGGAAGAAGACCGACTTTTTCTGCCACGGCTTTCTGAGTCAATTTCAGTTCAATCCGCCTGTTTTTTAATGATTTAGCAAGCTGAAAATCGGTAAAGATCAAATATTCCATATTTTCCCCCACAAGGTATAACACAGCAATATACCCCAAAAGGTATAATTTGTCAATATCCCCCTGAAGGGTATTTTTTAAGAATTATTTAACCGGTTTTTCTGCATTCAGGGTTTCTTCTGTTTTCTTAATGAATTCAGGGTGTTTTTCGCTTTGAAACAATATTCTGCCTGATTTGTCGAGCATAAACATCATCGAGGGTATAAAGATCAAAATTATACGATTTTTCATCTCCCTGTATCTGCGCAAACACAAAAATTAAAAAAATGATTAAAGCTGACTTTTCCATTCTTTTTCCCCAATTATTTCACCGTGAATGTTACTGAAAGAACGGGATAATATGACGGTGTTTTTTCTGTGTCAAAACCAGTGACTGAGCGGCTGTTTGAATAGTTGGGTTTTTCTTCATTTGACATTTCTGAAGGATATGTGCCGGTGATGAAAACTGTCATTGCGTTCCCTTTTGTCCAGCCAGCAATATCAATTACTTCCTGAGCCATTTCCTTTAATGATTTCGGGACTGTATATCTTACTTCCCTGTTCCAGCAGTCAAGTGCTCTCTGTTTGCAGTAACTTGATTCAGGATCATAACAATCGTCTATATCCTGACACCTCAGAAGCCATTCAGCAACAACTGCATCGGTCTTTGTTCTCTGGTCAGGTCTTCCTGAACTATAATTTGATGTATCAAAAGCACTTGAATTGTTGGTCTTTTCCATCGCAAGACGAAGATACATCCTTTTTGATGAATCAACTTCATTTGTCGGATGTAATGACAATTCCGCTTTTTCAATTGTCGCCCCTGCCGGAACTTCAACATCGGTGAATCTGAAAGCGGTGTGATATGCAACATACTGATCTTCAAGGAGATCATAAACTCTGAAACCGATGTTTACAAAATCTCCGTAAAAATAGTTCCAGGAAGATGTTCCCGCATCCATGAGATAGCTTGAAACAACATCTTTTTCGTGGTTCAAAGTTACATTGACCGTCACCGAACCGTCAATATTGTTTAGGATTTCAACATGATCTTTTGCATTGTCATCATCATTTTGCTCATCAATATCCACCTCTTCATCATGCTCAAATTCATCCTGCTCTTCACCATCAAATTCATCAGTGTTTTCAACATCTTGATATTCACCGTCATTATCAGTTTCATTCTCTTCTTCAACGATGTTTTCTGAATCTTTTTCAATTTCGTCCAGATCATTCTGAGCATTGTCCTGCGATTCATCATCAGCCGCTGGAGAATCTGTGTCTGGCAACTCAACATCATTTTCAACTTTAAAAGAATCATCATCGCTATTTACCGATTTTGATGAACTGCATCCCGCAAAAATCAAAATAAAAACTAAAATAAAAACTGACTTTTTCATAAAACCCTCCGGAAAATCATTTAACGGAAACATCTTACACCAAACTCGAAAAACAGGCAAATTCGGGGGAAAAGAGTTCCTTGTTTTCAGTTTATCCACGCTAAAATGAAAGTTGACTTTCAGTTTATCCACGCTAAACAGAAAATCTGTCATTTTGTGATCTTGATTTTCGGTGTTTCCGTTTTTCATTTTTTTCAGACATGTTTTTCCTTGCATTGAACATTTTTTTTACTATAAACTTTCGCGGCGCAGGTTGTTAATTTTATATGTTTTAGTTCCGGGAGACAAAAAAATGAACAAAACACCATTATTTGAAAAGCATGTGGCGCTTGGTGCCACAATGGGTGATTTCGGCGGATGGAACATGCCACTCTGGTACAAGACAGGTCAGATCGCTGAACACAAGGCGACCAGAGAGAACTGCGGAATTTTTGATATCTGCCACATGGGCGAATTCATCGTGACAGGTAAAGATTCTTTTGCTTTCTGGCAGAAAGTGCTCACAAACAATGTCGCAAACATCGTTGACGGACAGGCTCAGTACAATTTCATGCTCAATGAATCAGGCGGCGTGATCGATGACTGCATCGTTTACCGCTTCAATGAAGAAAAATGGATGCTTGTCGTAAACGCAGGCACACAGCTTGGCGACTATGAATGGCTTAAAAAGAACGCGGCAGGCGATGTAAAAATCGAAAACATCAGCGACAACACCGGAAAGCTTGACCTTCAGGGTCCGACCGCTCCGAAACTTATCGCTGAACTTGCCGGAAAGGAATCCATTGAAGAGCTTAAATTCTTCCGTTTTGCAGACAATGTCATGATCGGAGGAGTTAAAGTCCTTGTCAGCAGAACCGGATACACCGGAGAGATTGGTTTTGAACTTTACTGCGATATAAACGAAACAGCAAAACTCTGGGACATTTTGATGGAAAAAGGGGCAAAATACGGAATCACACCGGCAGGGCTGGGAGCAAGAGACACTCTTCGTCTGGAAGCAGGCCTTCCCCTTTCCGGCAGTGAAGTCGGACCTGATGTTCCGGCAGTGGGAACACCGTGGGAATTTGCAATTTCATACGATCACGAGTTCATCGGAAAAGCGGCTCTTGAAGCAAACAAAGGAAAATTGTTCGTTTATGCGATAGAAATTGAAGGAAGAAGAAAACCGGGACATCACTCCAAAGTTGTTCTCAACGGAACAGAGATCGGAGATGTCACAAGCGAGATCCTTGCTGTGACTCTGGGAATGAAACCGGCAGGATTCATCCGTGTAAACAAAGAGCTCGGAATGGATACGGAAATATCGGTCGTCAATCCCAAAGGCCAGTCATTTAAAGCATTTGTTAAAGAAAATCCAATGGTTAAAGGAACCAGCAGAAAGAAAATGTCATCAATGTTATAACACTTTTACTTAAGTATGGAGGAGAAAAATGGCTAATTACAATGTACCGAGCGAACTCAGGTATTCTGAAAATCACGAATGGGTAAGAGACATGGGCGGAAACAGATACCGCACAGGGATTACAGATTATGCGGCTCAGCATATAGGCGATGTCACATATGTCGAACTTCCCGAAGTGGGTTCAGAAGTTGATAAGGAATCTGTTGACTGCACAATTGAAACAGTGAAAAGTTCTGAAGACATCTTCAATCAGATAGCCGGTCATATTGCCGTTGTCAATGATGCTCTTCAGGAAACCCCGGAAATAATTAATTCCGACTGTTACGGTGACGGCTGGCTTTATGACATCAAAGCTGACAGCGATGACGACTTTACTTCGCTCATGACAGCTGAAGAATATGAGAAATTTCTTTCAGAGCAGGAAAACTGATCTTGTCCAAAACTTTGAATGAATACCGGGGAGCGATAAGTCGTTCCCCTTTTTTTATGAACTTTTGGAGGTAAAAATGAGATACCTTCCCATTACCGATAAAGAAAGGAAAGAGATGCTTGACAGGATCGGTGCAAAAAGCGTTGCCGACCTTTTTTCACCTCTTCCGAAAAATGTTCTTCTTAAAAAAGAGCTCGATCTCCCTGCCGCAAAAAGCGAAATGGAGATAGAAAAACACATGGCTGAGCTTGGAACAATGAACAAGGGCTCGGAAATGCTCTCTTTTCTGGGCGGCGGATGTTATCGCCACTACAGCCCTGCCATAATCGACCAGCTGCTTTTAAGAAGTGAATTTTACACAGCTTATACCCCGTATCAGCCCGAAGTGAGCCAGGGAACGCTCCAGGTCATATTTGAATTTCAGACAATGGTTTCCAACCTTTTTAAAATGGATGCCGCAAACGCTTCGATGTATGACGGTGCAACAGCCGCCGCAGAAGCTGTAATGATGGCTTCAAAGATCTCTAAAAAAGGGACAAAAGTGCTGATCGCTTCGACAATGCACCCCCACTACATCCAGACTGTAAAAACATATATTGAGTTTCTCGTTGACAAAGTCGATATGCTCCAGATGAACGCCTCAACCGGTCGTATTGACGATAATGAGCTTGAAAAAATAGATGCCGAAACAATTTGTGTTCTGTTCCAGTATCCTAATTATTTCGGTGTGATAGAAGATCTTCACAAGATCGCGGCAAAAACGAAGGAAGCGGGAACACTTCTTATTCCTGTCGTTGCTGAAGCTACATCTCTTGGGATCCTTGCAACTCCCGGCGACCTTGATGCGGACATTGCAGTCGGAGAAGGACAGGCTCTCGGAATTCCTTTGAATTTCGGCGGACCCGGTGTGGGACTTTTCACAGTTAAAGAAAAACATGTAAGAAAAATGCCCGGACGGCTTGTCGGCCAGACTGTCGACAGAAACGGGAATAAATGTTATGTCCTCACCCTTGCGGCAAGAGAACAGCATATAAAAAGGGAAAAAGCTACTTCAAACATCTGCTCCAATCAGGGTCTGATGGCTACTGCGGCCGCAATGTACCTTGCAACGATGGGAAAAAGCGGACTTAGAGAAGTTGCTTTGATGAACCTCAACCGCTGCGAATATTTAAAGAAAAAGGTCGCTGAAGAAACAAATTGCAAAATAGCTTTTTCAGGACACACCTACAACGAATTTACCATACTTGTTCCCGGAACAGGGGCGGAAACACTCAAAAAACTTGAATCTTTCGGCATACTTGGAGGAATTCCTGTTGCAAAATATCATCCCGAGATCGACAATGCGATCATTGTAAACACAACAGAAATTCATTCTTACGAGGAACTTGACAGATTTGTGTCGGCTCTGAAAAAAGTTACAGGAGGTAGATCATGAGTTACCCAGGAATGAGAGATCTCAAACTTAAAGAGGAGACCCTTTTTGAAAGAAGCCGTCAGGGAAGATGCGGATATTCTCTCCCCAAAGAGAAACTTGCCGATGCCTCTTCTTTCATACCTCAGGAATTATTGAGAAAAGAGCTCGATCTGCCTGAACTTAGCGAAGTTGACATAGCAAGGCATTACACCCGTCTTTCAACTTATAATTTCAGCATCGATCTTGGTTTTTATCCGCTTGGAAGCTGTACAATGAAATATAATCCCAAGATAAATGAAAAAATGGCCCGCATTCCCGCTTTTGCAAATCTTCATCCTGAAACACCTGTCGAATATTCTCAGGGAACGCTGAAACTGATGTATGAAATGCAGAAAATGCTCAGTGAGATCGGAGGGTTTGCCGCAACAACGCTTAACCCGTCTGCCGGAGCTCACGGAGAGTATGTCGGCCTTGGGATCATAAGAAGTTATTTCAAGAAAAAAGGCGACACAAAAAGAAAAAAAATAATAATTCCCGACAGTGCACACGGAACAAATCCGGCAAGCTGCACCCTTAACGGTTTTGATGTAGTAGTCCTTGAAAGCAATGAATCGGGAAAAGTCTGTGTTGACTGTCTCAAGGGAATACTTAATGACGAAGTTGCAGGAATAATGCTGACCAATCCGAACACTCTTGGCGTTTTTGAAAGTGATATCATGGAGATAACCAAAGTCGTGCATGATGCTGGCGGACTGGTTTACGGTGACGGAGCCAACATGAACGCAATACTCGGAATTGCAAGGCCGGGCGACATGGGAATAGATGTTCTTCACTACAATCTTCACAAAACCTTCTCAACACCTCACGGCGGCGGCGGTCCCGGATCAGGCCCGGTAGGCGTCTGTGAAAAACTTGCTGAATTCCTTCCCGACCCGCATGTTGTTCTCAAAGACGGCAGATATTCGTTTGCAAATTCAGCCAGTTCAATGGGAATGATCAGATCGTTCTATGGAAATATGGCAATAACTTTAAGGGCTTATGTCTATATTCTTGAATATGGCAAAGACTATATCGCCGACATTGCAAAAAATGCGGTTCTTAACGCGAATTATATCAAAGCGTCCCTTAAAGACTACTACCATCTCAAATATAAATCAGACACTCTTCATGAAGTTGTTTTTGATGATTCTGAAATGCCCAATCATGTTACAACCATGGATATTGCAAAAGCGCTCATTGATCGCGGATATCATCCACCGACAGTCTATTTCCCCCTTATCGTTCATGGTGCGATAATGATCGAGCCGACTGAAACTGAAAGCAAGGAGACGCTTGATTCTTTCATCGAGGCAATGATCGACATATTTGAAACTGCTAAAACCAACCCTGACAATATTCTCAAAGCACCGCTTAACACTGCCATAAGCCGTCCGGATGAAACCATTGCGGCAAGAAAACCGGTTCTCAAATACTGTCCCAACGCTGATTGAGGTAAATTTGGAAAAATCGAAAATAAGGATCACATCAACAAAAGTCTTATGTGCCAAATGCGGAAAAGAGCATTATGTCGATTTTGTAGCAGACGGTCACAGAAAATATTACTGCGATGAATGTCTCAAACAGATGCATCTTGACAGAAAGAAAGGGAAAATAAAAAAAGTTTTCAACGAAAAACTGAAAAAAGATCAGTTTGAGTTTATCTGTGACATTTGCGGAAACCTGAGAAGGGCATCATACACACCTAAACAGGAAAAAGGGCTGATCTGGTGCAGGGAATGTGAAAGAAAACAGAAAGATGCAGACCGGAAAAAGAACCGCGGCAATATTGTTATCGCAAAAAAACCTAAAGATTCCTGAACTCTTCCGGAAGCTCCTTAAAAAATGTCATCTCATCCCCTTTTACCGGGTGGATTATCGTAAGCGATGCCGCCCAGAGTGCTATGTTTCCTCTGGTTTTTGCATAACGGCTGTTGCTGTATTTTTGGTCGTTAACTATCGGAAATCCGCGTGAGGCAAGCTGAACTCTTATCTGGTGAGACCTTCCTGTTTCAAGAAAGATCTTAAGAAGTGCCCTTTTCCCGCTTTTCTCAATGATTTCATAACTTAATTTGGCGAGTTTTGCCCCTTTGACATCCTTTTTTACAACAGTTACTGTGTTGCTTTCGGGGTCTTTTAAAAGATAGTCTTCGATATATTCCTTTTTTGATCTTGGAGACCCTTCAACAATTGCCAGATACTCCTTTCTCCACTCGTTCTTTCTTATCTGTTCACTCAGGCGGGCGGCAGCTTTTGATGTTTTTGCAAAAACCATTACCCCTCCGACCGGCTGATCAAGACGGTGAACTATTCCAAGATATGCTTCACCCGGTTTTCCATACTTCTTTTTGAGATATTCTTTTAAGATCGTCTGAAGATCTTCTTTTTCAGAGTTATCTTTCTGGACCGGAATTCCAACTGGCTTTACAACTGCAAGAAGATGGTTATCTTCAAAAATCACTTCTATTTTCAAGCACTTCTCCTTTTTTAAGTTTTTTTAAAATTAAAAACACCGCTTCATTTGAAAAACCTCTTGAGAGAAGTTTTCTTAAAATTTCATTCCCGTCTGAAGTTTTCAGTTTTTTAATGAAAATTTCTGCAGCGGCAATTTCAGTCTCCACAGAGAAAACATCTCTTGAAAAAAGCTCAAGCGCCCCTTTATCATAAAGCTTTTTTTTGAAATAGTTCACCCCCCTTCCCGATGATGAGATTTCCTCAGCAAATTTACTCAAAGTTTTTATATCGTTTATATATTTGAATTTATTAAGATATTCAATCACTTCCTCGACCTGAATGCCCGTCGCTTTCTTTGCTTTTAATTTTGATATGATCTCAGATTTGAAATGATCTCTCTGTGAAAGTAATTTCAGAGCATATTTTATGAGTTGTTTGGTGTCATTTGTTTCCATCTCTTGTGGTCCATCCAAAAAAGAGTGAACATATTGGAGCAGATTGCAAAACTATTCTGCCTAAAAGAATGAGAAAAAGCAAAGTTTTAAAAAGTCCTTAAAGGTTTTCTTTTTAGATCAACTAATAGACATACACCGGTGCTTCATCAGGCATATACTCATCATAAAGACACTGGTCGGGATATTCCTTGCAGTAACATTCCATGTCTTTCAGTATCAATGCTCCTGTCGGCTGATAAGTGATATATTTCCCTTCAACTCCGGCATAGATATATCCCATTCTGCCACCTTTGGAGTTTGGGAAGCACACTTTTTTATTTTTGCTGATAGAGTAATAACAGGTTCTGTAATCAATATCAACTTCGGAATACTGATAAAGTTCATCAAGAGCCAGAATGTCTCCATCCCACTGTCCCGGAGAGAATGAGATCAGATCAGAAGATTTTTCAAGATCAAGCTTCGTATACACTATATCTTCAACTGACAAATCAGCCATATAAAGCTGCTGATAGCCTGATTCTGCCGTGTATATTATGAGATTCTTGTTCCCTTTTTTCACTGCCGGAGAAGTCGCCTTCTCTCCCTCCCTGTTCACTTTTCTGCAGTCAGTTTCAATATTCGTCGAAGATTTTGTAAGATCACATGCCCAAACATTACCGTTATATGCAAAAAAAGCTGTATCTTCATGTATTTGAGGATAATAAATTACCCCCTCACCCAGCTTTGTCCATTTCCAGTCTTTAACCGACGCATACAGGATTTCTCTCGGGGCACTTGTGGTGTCACTTCTTGTCACATTTATCAGCACATAGTTCTTTCCCACTGCGGGTGGATACAGAAATTCAACCTTTTTCTGCTCATTAGTGTATGCAACTTCATATTTCCAGCCATTTTCAACTTTATGTGCTGATAAAATATAACTTTGATAGTCATAAGTATTTCCGGCGAGGAAAATAAACCTGTCATATTTATAGGCCTGTTTTGAATCTGCCCACGCAACCATTGTATATTTTCCGGTTTCTATTTCATACAGAAGACTGCCAATAACAATATATTTCCCGTCAATGCTCTTGCCGGCAGTGGCATACATACCGATCTTACCTTCCCAGATGTCTCCCTGCTTGAACACTCCTGTAGAATTGTGATATATATTTGATGTTGCCATTATGTCACATTTTTCACCGACATATTGAGGTGGTGGAGACGCCTTTTCTGTTATATCGCAGGGAAGAGGATAACAATACCTTTCGGGATATTCTTCCATAATCCTGCGGTTATTCATTTCCCACAGATTCCTGACACACTGGGGATCATTGGCAGGTGCAGGAAGGTCGCATTTCCGGCAGAATGTGATCTTTCCCTTGTCATCATAATTCGGAAAACCGGGGCTGTATAAGCTCGGACAGTTAAAATCATTTTCAATCCCCACAGGATAGTCATAATCACTTTTTTCAGCTGTGTCCGAATCAGTCGCATTATCCTGTGTAACATCTTTTTCTTCATCCTGCTCTTCCTGTGAATCCTGGTCAAAATCCTGCGAATCGTCATCAGTTTTTACAACAATATCGCTATCCATTTCACTGGTGTCGGAATCAGAATCCGGATTATTTGAATTGCATGCCGTGCATGACCAGAACAACAGCAGAAGCAATATAATTAATATGTTATGCATTGTCGCCTCCGTAAGAGCGAATAATCATTCGCCCAGAAAACAAGGCGGATACGGTGATCCGCCCCTACAAAAAAACCTACCATCCATCCGATTCTTCACAGACACTTTCATTGTATCCGTCACAGGTCGAATTGCAAGCTGCTATTCCGCTTATATAGCTTGAACTTACATCTGTGCACTGAGCAAAATTTCCGTCACATGTTTCGCCCGGTTCTATTATTCCGTTGCCGCATTCAGACGAGCCTTAGGGGTCAGAGCATGGAATAAGTATTTAACTTGTTTCATTCCTTACCTTCTCCTCCATACCATCCACCAATTTTTTCAATTTTTTTGACTGTTTTATTTCATTTCTGAATTTTATTATCAAACTTCCGCATGAATTTGGCAATGTTCCTGTGAAATCAGCTATTTCTGAAAGTTTTAATCGCGAATACTTTTTCAAAAGATGCAGAAATAACTTCCTGGGAATATTGTTTCTTGAAGATCTCAACAACTCTTTTTCCTGTATATTAAAATGCTTCAAGACTATTTCTTTAATTCTGTCAGGAGATTTTACGGTCAAAAATTTCAGCTCCGGAATCTCAACCATGTCAATCTTTTCAAGATATCCGTTGTAGTTCTGCCTTACAACCTTATCCTTAAATGCTTTATCACCAAGAATTGAAAATTTGCCGTAAACAGCTTCATATTCCGGAGGATCATCTATCATTTCAGACAGAATATATCTATAGTTCTCAAGTCCACCCGAATGATGCAGAACCCTCTTTGTTTCAACAAGGTCACTTTCTTTACTTTTTAAGTAAACTTCTGCACTTGACCATCTGTAATCTTCCGGATTTTCAACAATTCCAGCCCTCACAGGATTTAAGTGAATATAAGAACTTAGTGTCACAAGATAACTCTCATCTTCAACGAGAACTGATTTAAACCGACTCTGAAAAAGTGGTCCCACCAGTGTATGTTTGAACCTGAACCAGTTCGCATAACCTCCCTGAAGAGTCTGCATAATGTCAGAAATATTCGGTTCAAGTGTCTGAATTAACAGATGAAAATGATTGTCCATCAGACAATATCCAAACAAAATTCCGTTATACTTCTCTAAACTTGCCTGCAAACGCTCAAGAAACTCAATACGGTCGCCTATTCTTCTAAATATTTTATCTCTACGGCTTCCGCGATTTATAATGTGATAAATAGCTCCGGGATATGTTATTCGTAGTGGCCTGCTCATGTGTTAATACTAATAAACGTGATTGTTTTGTCAATTTTTTATATGCTTATTCCATGCTCTGACCCTTAAGGTTTCAGCAGAAACAACATAAAGAAATTATCATTCAATTAACCGGAGGAACCGATGCTTTCAGTCAGTTTGTCTAATTTTGCATCTGAAGTCGAAGAATTCAAAGGACTTGTCATAATTGATTTCTGGGCACCGTGGTGCGGACCATGCAGAATGCTGGGACCGATATTTGAAGAACTTGCCGGAGATTACGCAGACAACAGCTCAATAAAGTTTGTAAAGATCAATACTGATGAAGATCCTGATCTGGCAAGAAAGTTCCAGATAAGGGGAATTCCTACAATAAAATTCATTAAGAACGGAAAAGAAGTCGATCAGCAGGTCGGTGCAGTGCCGAAAGAAGTTATAAAGGAATTCATTTCTAAACATATTTAAGCTACTTGAAAAACTATCTTTTCTGATCTTGACAAACAGAAATATTTTGCAACAATGGAAACTCAAATCGTTTTTTGAAGTTTCCGGAGGTTTCCAATGGAAAGTAAAGACCTGTTTTTCAGAACCGGAATTGATGCCGGTTCTACAACTTTGAAAATTGCTGTTCTCGATGAGTCGGGGAAAGTGGTTTTTTCCAGTTATTTACGGCATAACACTGACATCAAAGGAACTCTGCTTACTGTTCTTGACAACATGAAGAAGAAAATAGGCGATGTCGTTACGAAAGTATGCGTGACAGGTTCTGCTGGGATAGGTATTTCAGAAAGAGTCGGCCTGAAATTTATTCAGGAGGTTGTTGCAAGCGCCGAAGCTGTGTCAGGATTGTTCGGCAAAATCGGGACCTTACTCGATATCGGCGGAGAAGATAGCAAAATGATAATTTTCGATGAAAGCGGAAATGCCGATATAAGAATGAACGGCAACTGCGCAGGCGGCACAGGAGCTTTTATCGATCAGATGGCTTCTCTGATGAGTGTTCAGGTTGAGGAACTCAGCAATCTTGCCGCGGATCATACAAAAATTTATCCGGTTGCAAGCAGATGCGGGGTTTTTGCAAAAACCGATGTGCAGAATCTGCTGAGCCGCGAAATTCCGAAAGGCGATATAGCTGCTTCAATTTTTAATGCTGTTGTAACTCAGGTTATGAATACTCTTGCGAGAGGAAGCAGTATCAAGCCGCCACTGCTTTTTTCAGGTGGTCCGCTCGCTTTTATTCCGTTTCTTCGTGATCTTTTTCTTAAAAGAATCGGGTTGACTGAATCAGATGCGGTTATTCCGGAAAAGCCGGAGCTTTTTCCTGCCATGGGAAGCGCTTACTACGCAAAGGATAATGAACTTTCCATGACAGTTTCTGAACTTATTTCACTTATCACTTCGAGTAAGGAAAGCAAAACTGCCGGCGGTGGGAGGCTGGATCCGCTTTTTAAATCTGAGGAATATTTCAGAAAATGGTATGAAAACCGTTATATGAAAGTCACTCGTGCTGTTCCTGAACTATCTGAAAACAGTGATTGTTTTTTGGGAATAGATGCAGGATCGACGACAACTAAAATCGTTGTGATAAACAAAGACGGCGAAATCATGGCCGAGTATTACAGGGGTAATGGCGGGGATCATATTGTTTCAGTCAGGTCAGGACTTACTGAAATCCAGAAAAAGCTTGCTTCGGAAGGAATCAGATATCATGTAAAGGCTGTTGCCGTCACTGGTTACGGTGAAGATCTCGTAAAGTCCGTTTTTTCAGCTGATTTCGGGATTGTCGAAACGCTTGCTCATCTTAAGTCCGCACAGAAAATATCAAATGGTAATGTGGATTTCATTCTTGATATCGGCGGACAGGATATGAAAGCGATGTTTGTTGAAAACGGAAATGTCACGAATATAGAAATAAATGAGGCATGTTCATCAGGTTGCGGTTCTTTTATTCAGACATTTGCGGTAAGTCTGGGACTTAGTGTCGAAGAATTTGCCAATAAAGGGTGTTCATCCAAAGCTCCATGCGATCTTGGATCAAGATGTACGGTTTTTATGAATTCCAAGGTTAAACAGGCACTTAAAGAAGGTGCCGGAATTGAAGATATAAGTGCGGGTCTTGCTTTTTCGGTTGTAAGGAACTCTCTTTACAAGGTTCTGAAACTCAAAGATATGGATGAAATCGGACAGAATGTCATTCTTCAGGGAGGAACATTTAAAAATCCGTGTGTTCAGAGGGCATTTGAAATTATCACTGGAAAAAAAGTTGTTGTGCCTGATATCGCAGGAGTCATGGGAGCTTACGGAGCGGCATTGAATGCGCTTGAAAAGTGGAATGAAAACAGGGATATGGTGTCTGAATTTACCGGATTTTTCTCTTGTACCGGAGAATTAGCTCTGAAAATGAAAAAAACTCTGATTGAGTGTAAAGGCTGTGAAAACATCTGTTCCGTGACGAAAATGGATATGGGAAACGGAAAAGTTTTCTATGCCGGAAACAACTGCGAAAAAATCTTTTTTTCCGGTGGTGGAAATGTGCAGACACAGTGTTTCGATGGAGTTTCGTGGAAAAGGAATCTTCTTTTTGACAGAGATTCGTGTCCGGAAAGTGAAGCTTTAATAACTGTGGGGATTCCGAGGGCATTGAATATTTATGAAAATTATCCTTTCTGGCACACTCTTTTTACCAGATGCGGCATCAGAATTATTCTTTCTGATCCTTCGACGGTTCAGCTTTACGAATCAGGATCGGGAAGTGTCATGAGTGACAGTATCTGTTTCCCGGCCAAACTGATGCATGGTCATATTTTTAATCTCATAAACAGGAAAGTTGACAGGATTTTTTATCCCATGGTTGTTTATGAAGACAAAAGCGGATGCTGGCAGAACAGTTTTAACTGTCCTATCGTTTCAGGTTACTCTGATGTTGTAAAGAGTTCGATAAATCCTGAAAATAATTACGGAATACCACTTGATACCCTGGCTGTTTCATTTAAGGATAATAATCTTCTTGAAAAGAAGCTGAAATCCTATTTTACAAAAACTTTTGGTGTTTCACATTACCGTTTCAGAAAAGCATTTGCCGAGGCAATGAAAGAAAAGGATAATTTCAAGGTGATTCTCAGACAAAAATCGGATGAAATAATAACAAAGGCAAAACAGGAAGGAAGAAAAGTTGTCATGCTCATCGGCCGGCCATATCACATCGATCCGCTGATAAACCATAAAATTCCTGAAATGATTACAGTTTTCGGTTTTGATGTGATAACAGAAGACAGTGTTTCGCAAACTTGTGGAACGGCTGTAAAAGTTCTTGATCAGTGGGAATATTCCAACAGGCTTTACAGTGCGGCATGGTATGTGGCTGAAAACGATGCTGTAATTCCTGTTCAATTGAATTCTTTCGGCTGCGGACCTGATGCAATTGCGACTGATGAAATGAAAGAAATTCTAAAGTCGTACGGAAAAAATCTGACTACAATCAGGATTGACGAAATTGTTTCACCCGGTTCAACTAAACTGAGATTGAGAACTTTATTTGAGTCAATGGAAAGAGGCGGAAACAGAACGAAATTTCTTAGAAAAGAGCTGGCTGTTCTGAAGGAAGAAGATCTGAAAAAGCAGATTCTTATTCCTTTTTTTGCTGATTTTTACTCGCCTTTTGTCGAGCACGGATTGAGAGCTGCCGGAATAAATGTCGTTTCTCTTCCGAAACCGGATGCCGAATCGCTGAAAGAAGGTTTGCGGTATGCCAATAATGAAATCTGTTATCCGGCAATAATTATTGTTGGAGACATTATCAAAGCATTAAAAAGCGGAAAATATGATCTTGAAAATACTGTCATAGGAATTACACAGACAGGCGGTCAATGCAGGGCGAGTAACTATTTTTCAATGATAAGAAAAGCTATGGCAGCCGCCGGATTCGACAGAGTGCCTGTTGTTTCTTTTTCTACAACAAATAAAGCCGTGACAAAGCAGCCTGAATTTAAAATCAGAAAAATTCCATTTATAAACTGGGGTTTGAAAGCGATACTTCTTGCTGATGCTGTTTCGAGAATGTATAATGCCGTGGCGGCAAGAGAAAAGACAAAAGGATCTGCGCTGAAACTGGCTAATTCTCTTATTGCGGAATGGAATCTGACTTCGTTTGATGTCAACAGAAAGGAGATGTTCAGATTTTTGAAAAAAGCTATTAACAGTTTTAACAGTATCGAAATCGATCATGATCCGAGACCGAAAATAGGTGTCGTCGGGGAAATTTATGTAAAATACAGTGCGTTTGCCAACCATGATGTGCTTGAATGGCTTATGAATCACGGTATTGAACCAGTGATGCCCGATCTTGTGGATTTTTTTGTACAGGAAATAATCAATGTGAAAATAAACAGCCGTGAAAATCTGAGCCGGAATGACATGTTTTCATTGTTTTTACCACTGCTTGAAAAGCATTTTACCAAATTTCATGAAGAAGTCGGAAATGAAATGAAACGGTTTAAATTCAGTTACCCTTATTACGGAGTGAGGGATCTTGCCGGAAAAGCTTCAAAAATTCTTTCTCTTGTAAATCAATTCGGTGAAGGATGGCTGATAGCTGCCGAAATAGCTTCGTTTGCCGAAAACGGAATAAACGATGTGTTGTGTCTTCAGCCTTTCGGATGTATAGCCAATCAGGTTGTGGCGAAAGGTGTCGAAAAAAAGATGAAGGATATTTATCCCGGTCTTGACATTCTTTTCATAGATCTGGATAGTGACACATCTCCGGCAAATATGATGAACAGGGTTCACTTTCTTGTCAGAAATGCGAAAAATCATAAAATCAGGAGGTCTCATGAATGATTTAAGAGAGAAAATAATTTCCGAAGCAGGAAAGCTTTTTTATACTTACGGATTCAAAAGGGTTTCCATGGATGAAATCGCTTCCAAATCTAAAATAAGCAAAAAAACTCTTTATACGGCATTCGGTTCCAAGAACGAAATCATGAAAATATTTCTTGAACGCAAAGTTGATCAGTTTGCTGATGATGTAGATGCTCTTTTTGACACATCGCTGCCTGTGGAAGATACTTTCAGGGAATATATCGGACTGTTCAAAAGACTCTCTTTTTCGATTTCAACCCCGATGGTCAGTGACATGAAATATATGCCTGAAATGTTTGATATTGTTGATAAAAAAAGAAGAAAAATGCTGCTTAAATATAAAGTTATTCTCGATAAAGCCAAAGAAGAAGGAATAATCAGCCCTGATCTGAATACTGATGTTTTTATGGAAATATTAATGAATACAATGAGTTCCACCATTATTCCTGCGAAACTTGTGGAACTTAACATTTCTCCGGGAGACCTTATCGGACAGATAATAACGATCTTTTTTTTCGGTGTTTTCCGGAAAGAACGGGGCATAATTGATTAAGTCTGCGAAACTTAATTGTTCTGCTTTTTTCTGTTTTTCTTCATTTTGGATACAAGAATTTCCAGATTTTTTCCTAGGACGGATTCTGCTTCTTTAAATAATTCTTTTGATGCAAAATACTTATCTGCCGCAAGTACGACAAGCGCTTCTTTTGTTGAAGGAAAAGTTTTTGTATACGGCCACATGTGATTAATAATAATGTCTTCTTCAATTTTGTTGAGTGAAAAATGTTTTTTAGCATTTCTCAATGCTGTTTTGGGATGTTCTTTCCCGTGATTATCTCCTTTTTCCGGATGATCTGTATGCCAATCATAAAGGAAAAAGTCATGCATCAGTGCGCCTCTCGCCGTCGATCTGAAGTCAAGTTTAAATTTTTTTGCAAGCTTATATGAATAATAGCTCACATAATAATTATGTTCAAACACTGATGAATGGTGGTGTTTGTAGTTCATTGTTTCGCAGAAATCTGGATTTTCAAGTATATCGGATACTATTTCATTGTATGCCGGATCTTCCGTACAATTTTCTTCTATTATTTCAGCTATATTTTTTGATTTTTTCCTTATAGCGTTCTTTTCTGTTATTTTGTTGTACTTTTTCCAGAGTTTTTTTCCAATATCAGGGAAACTATTCATTATTCTTGATAATTTTTCATGCTGTGCTTTTATCAGATCAAAAGTTATTTCTTCACTGTTGAATTTTTCTATGAATTTTTTGATGTTCAGTATCATTAATGTTGTGAGTATTATGTCATGGAAGTAGATTCCTGATAGAAATACCGTGACAAATATTTTATAAGAGAATGGAATTGCAACAATTTTTTTTAATATGTAAGGGTGAATGATAAAGATAAATATTGTTATGAGGATTGCCCACAAGACAGAATATTTAAGGCATATCCTTCCTTTTATATTGAATTTTTCATCCGAATAGTCCCACAGTTTCATTCCGAAGTAGTTCTCCGTCACTGTTCCGGCAATATATTCAAGAAGTGTGACAAACAGTGTGCCTGATAATATTACAAGTACACAGTTTCCGGTAATATCTGTCATAAATGTTACTGCAAGAGCGGAAAATCCGTAAATTGGAAGATACGGTCCGTAAAAAAACCCGGGGTTCAGCAACTTTTTGTCTATAATAAACCTGTAAATGACTTCAATTATCCATCCGAGAAACGAGTAGACTGTAAAAAGCAGCAATACTGTAAGAATGTGTTCGTTAAAGATTATTTTCATAAGACAGGTTCCTTCTAAAAATGAGTGGGTTGGCAGAATCTGTTAATTTTTGAGAAGTCGAATTTTCCTAAAATAAGATAAGCGATGTTAATGAGATTCTTTTTTGTGCTGTAACCTCTGGCTTTAGCCTTCGCAGCCTGGATAAGAGAGTTGAATCCTTCGAGGATTCCGTTGGTGAGCCTGGTTGAGTGCCATTTTATGATGCCTTCACGGTGTTTCATGATAGTACCCGCCGCCTGTTCCATCGGGAGCATTCCCGATCTTTCCGCCCATTCGCACCATTTATTTATAAGAAGTTCAAATACTTCCGTTGATTCAGCCTGATAACACAGCTGGAAGTTTTCACGCATATGATATGCTTCAACTGTCCTGAGATGCATGTTTTCAAGCTCAAGTTTTTTTACTTTTTCCAGATCCCGTTCCGACAGATTTTCCCTGTTCTTAAGCAGGATATACCTCATGTTCCTCAGTGCCGGTGTCCGGTCTCTTTCCCACTTCCTGACTCTGTCAACAGCATCATTTATCACTTTCATAACATGGAAACGGTCAAATGTATGCGATGCTTCAGGAAGATATCTGTCCACCCCGCTTATGAATGACGGCGACATATCGCTGCATACATTCGTGATCTGTTCTGCTCCGCATCCCTTTTCATCAAGCCTTTCCGCAAAGCCTTTCACCGTCTCAACTCCTCTTCCTTCCTCTATGTGAACAACCGACTTCTTCTTAAGATCTACGAACAGCGTGATATAATCATGTCCCTTCCTCGCAGATGTTTCATCCATCCCGATCTCCTCAACTTCACTCAGATCCTGCAACTCTCGCATCTCACTCACATATTTCTCTATGATCTTCCATATCTTATAGTTAGACACACCGATTATCTCTTTCAGCTGATTCGGAGGCATACACCGCGCTATCTGTAGATCAGAGCCTCAAACAGCAGCGTAAATCCATTCAGCTTTCCTGCCCACGGCGCTTCTGTCTGACGAACCTGTCCTTCCCCCGTGACTATCCTCGGAACTCTCGCTTCAAGATAGCATTCATGCTGAAAAAAATTAAGGTGACGCCACCGCTTCACTACCGTGTCATGTACCGGAAATGTTCCCGATATCCCCGCCGCCTTGTCCTCATAAAAAAATTTGCTCCCCTTCTTGAAATCAAGCTTTATCGTCAGGATCTTCTTCATTTCTTCAAATTCAACTGAATCAACATACCACGGTTCTTCTATACCAAGTGCCATCCTGAATAAGTCTTCCATGTTCTTCATTTTATTATTCCTCTCTGCAATTTTAAAACAACCACTCTATTTCTATTGATTTTTTTTATTCAGGAAAGTTTACCCACTAGGTTTTTACAGGAACCGCCGTTTAACATAAGGTCTAACCTAAATATTAGTCTCGAAAAGAAATCGAACTTAACGAGTAAAATACTCATCAGTAGAGATAAAATCATAAATAAAAATCCTTTAAAAAACATCCTTTTCATAAAAAGCCATAAATATCCAAACACCATAGCCCATCCATTAAAGAACTTTCTTTTAGAGTATTTTTTTATTTCTTCATCTATTTTTCTAATAATAATTTCTGTCTCTATTCCCATGGATCTACCTCCGGTTGGATTATTCCTCTCATTTGCCACATTTCATAAGTGTTCGACCACAACACCCCATCTTTCGGAGCAAACGGGTTCCGGACAAACATGAAACCTCTTCCGCTGTGACCCTCTATAATTAGTGTTTTCATCGGATCTTTGTTTATGTAATATGGATTTCTATAAAACATTGTCACTCCATTTGGACCAGTGGAGCCGTCGGTTAAAACAGGTGGTTGTTCACCTCCACCCTGTTTGAGCATTTTTTCAATTAATTTTTGCATCAGAAAGTTTTACTTGATAACTGTAATCCTCTAAAATTATTATTTAACATCTATATCAACAAAAAATATCCATAAAAACAAAAGAATTAAATTTATAATAAACAACAATATTGTTTTCCATCTGCTTAGCCCAATATTTTTATCAAAAAAACTTGTGCAAAAAACTATAAAAAATGAAACCACCATTAAATAAAAACTATAACCGGCATAATCACCATATTTAATACAATTATCAATATCTCCATATGCAGATTTCAGATCGCCATAGCTTCTAGAAATATAATCAAAAACAATTGAAGCAACAAAACTTACTTCCATAAAACCCAAAAAAAACA
>Ga0116173_1000926_pt1 | contig 25524 bp, 18 predicted proteins | sample AD_UKC085_MetaG_FD_89800 | JGI IMG/M metagenome (GOLD analysis project Ga0116173, IMG submission 89800) | Active sludge microbial communities of municipal wastewater-treating anaerobic digesters from USA - AD_UKC085_MetaG | ecosystem: Engineered > Bioreactor > Anaerobic > Digestate | place: USA...
GAGAGAAGGTTTCCTTTCACGAAAAGGGAGAAGAAAACAAAGCATAGAAAGAAGGAGAGGCAGAAGCCAAAAGAGATGTGAATTAGGAAAAGATAGACGACGCTCTCTCCTTCGCACTTTTATTATTTTTTAAGGAAATTGTCAATATCCTGTGCTACTTTTCGTCCAGAATCTATGGCTCTTACAACAAGGCTTGCACCTGAAGCGGCGTCACCTGCTACGAATACATTTTTTTCGAACTCTGGCTGCTGAGGCTTCAAAAAACCCAAGGCAAGAAGAACAATGTCTGCCTTAATGATTTCCTTTTTGCCGGTGAGTTTCATGTCTGGCTTTCCTCCTTCTGGATTTGGAATCCATTCAACCTCTTCAACTTCAACGCCGGTTACCTTTCCTTCTTTGTTACCGATGAACTTGTTTGAAGTCAAACTCCAACGGCGTTCGCAACCCTCCTCATGACTGGTTGTCGTTTTGAGGATGATAGGCCACATTGGCCAAGGTGTTGCAGGGTTGTGACATACTGGTGGTTTCGGCATAATCTCGATTTGAGTTACGCTTACGGCTCCTTGTCTGTGGCTTGTTCCGATACAGTCTGAACCTGTATCACCACCACCGATCACAAGCACTTTCTTACCTTTGGCTGTTACGAGTTGGTCTTCAGGAAATTTCATTCCGGCCAAAATACGGTTCTGCTGTGAAAGCATTTCCAAAGCGAAATGAACGCCTTTCAACTCTCTTCCAGGAATGGAAAGGTCTCTGGCTGTTGGAGTTCCAGTGCAGATGCAATAAGCGTCAAAACCTGCAGGCAACTTTGTGACATCGATGCTAGATCCCATCTTGAACTCGATGCCTTCAGCCTTTAAAACCTCCATTCTTCGGTCGATTATCTTTTTGTTTAACTTGAAGTTCGGAATACCGTAACGAAGAAGTCCGCCTGGAGCCTCGTTCTTATCGAAGAGGGTAACGCTGTAACCTTTGCGGTTAAGTTGGTTAGCGGCTGCTAGACCTGAAGGTCCTGCACCGATAACGGCAACTTTCTTTCCGTTTCTCTCCGGAACGCAGACTTTTACATATCCTTCGCGGAAAGCAGCCTCCGTGATGGCACATTCGTTTTCACGGATGGTAACTGGCTCTTCGCAGCTTAGATTCAAAACGCAGCTCTTTTCGCAGAGGGCAGGGCAGATACGTCCTGTGAACTCAGGAAAGTCGTTTGTTGCGTTGAGAAGTTTATAAGCCTCTTCCCATTTGCCCTTGTAAAGAGCGTCCTGCCATTCAGGCTGTTTGTTGCCTAGCGGACAAGCCCAGTGGCAAAATGGAACGCCACAATCCATACAGCGTGATGCCTGAAGTTTACGGTCGTGGCTGTTCAATGTCTGTTCTACCTCGCCAAAGTCAGCGATGCGGTCATGTACAGGACGGTGTCCTGCTTCCTGACGGTGTATAGTTAGAAATGCCTTAGGATTTCCCATGATGAATTTTTTTACAGAGTTGTTTTAAATGATATCCGCTTTGATTAATAGTCTCTACGCATATCGGCTATTTTTTGCTGCAACTTTTTCATCTGTTCCTCTTGCAGCACTTTCTTGTATTCGATAGGAACGACTTGGATGAACTCCTCTACATAGTGGTTCCAGTCGTCGAGCATTGTACGTGCGAGCTTAGAACCTGTGTAGGTGTAGTGTTGAAGAATGAGCTCGTGCAATTCCTTGCGGTAGTTAGCTTCGTCGACCAAGCACAACTCAACCATTTCCATGTTACAGAAGTAATCGAAGTTGTGGTTCTTGTTCCATACGTAAGCAACACCTCCAGACATACCTGCAGCGAAGTTTCTTCCTGTTTCACCTAAGACAACTACACGTCCGCCAGTCATGTATTCGCAGCAGTGGTCGCCAGCTCCTTCGATTACGGCGATGGCACCTGAGTTACGAACTCCGAAACGTTCACCAACTCGTCCGTTGATGTAGATCTCACCGCTGGTAGCACCGTAAAGAGCTGTGTTTCCAGTGATGGTGTTGTCCTCTGCGTTGAAGTTACTTCTTACAGGAGGAAGTATGGCTATGCGACCTCCGCTCAATCCTTTACCTACGTAGTCGTTGGCCTCTCCTTCCAATTTGAAGTTGAGTCCCTTCATAAGGAAGGCTCCGAAACTCTGCCCTGCAGAACCCTTGAACTTGATGTTTAATGGCTCTGGCAAGCCTGCTTCTCCATATTTCTTGGCGATAGCTCCAGAGAGCATACAACCTACAGAACGGTCTGTGTTGGCGATGGCATATTCGAGCGACATCTCCTTGCCGTTTATGATGGCATCGTCGGCAGCCATCAGAATCTCTTGATCTTTTACATGATCAAGATCCTGGTGCTGATCGATGGTGTGGTGAAGGGCTGAATCGTTGTTGATACGTTGAAGCATACGCTTGAAGTCCAAAGTGGCAGCTTTTGTGCCTTTCTGTCTTGCTTTTACTTCGAGAAGGTCTGTGCGTCCCACGATATCTTCCAACTTTGTGAATCCCATCTCAGCCAAATACTCTCTTACCTCTTGAGCCAAGAAAGTGAAGTAGTTGACTACATATTCATAGTGTCCGCGGAAACGTTTACGCATCTCAGGGTCTTGTGTTGCAACGCCTACTGGACATGCGTTGGTGTGACATTTACGCATCAATACGCATCCGAGTACAACCAAAGCTGCTGTTCCGAAACCGAACTCATCTGCTCCTAACATAGCCATCTGTATGACGTCACGGCCGGTCTTTAGCTGACCGTCAACCTGCAAGCGGACTTGTCCGCGGAGGTTGTTGAGTACCAATGTCTGCTGAGTCTCGCTCAATCCGATTTCAGGAGAGATACCTGCATATCTTACAGAAGAGGCTGGTGATGCACCTGTTCCTCCCTCAGCTCCTGAGATGACGATCAAGTCGGCCTTTGCCTTTGCAACTCCGGCGGCGATTGTTCCAACTCCACTCTCGGCAACCAGTTTTACACTGATCTTTGCCGTAGGGTTTATATTTCTCAAGTCGAAAATGAGTTGGGCCAAATCCTCAATAGAGTAAATATCGTGGTGAGGTGGAGGAGAGATAAGTGAGATTCCAGGGATTGAGTGACGTGTCTTTGCTATCACTTTATCAACCTTGAATCCAGGCAACTGACCACCCTCACCAGGTTTTGCACCTTGTGCTACTTTTATCTGAATCTCTTCTGCATTGACCAGATAATCGGCTGTTACACCGAAACGTCCGGAAGCGATCTGTTTTGTTTTACTGCTTAGAGAAACTCCGTCGACAGACTCTGAGAAACGAGCTGAGTCTTCACCACCTTCACCGGTGTTACTACGAGCACCGAGCTTGTTCATGGCTAATGATAATGCCTCGTGAGCCTCTTTGCTGATGGCTCCGAACGACATGGCTCCAGTGACGAAATGTTTTACGATATTCTCAACAGGTTCTACCTTGTCGATTGAAATAGGGTTTTTCTTGAATTCGAAGAAATCACGCAAGAAGATTGGTTTCTCCTTCTTGTCAACCAAAGAGGTGAACTCTTTGAACTTTTTGTAGCTGCCCAAACGTGTCGCAATTTGAAGGGTTGAGATGGTGTCTGGGTTCCAAGCATGTTCCTCACCGTCCTTACGGAAAGAAAACTGACTGACGTTAGGCAGAATGTCGTCCAACTCCTTGTTGGCGAATCCTGCATCGTGGAACTTGATGGCATCTGCTGCAATCTCTTCCAATCCGATACCGCCTACGGTTGATATGTTTGTTCCGAAGTAGTTGCGTAACAATTCTTCGCTCAAACCGATGGATTCGAAAATTTTAGCACCACGGTAAGAACGGATGGTACAGATCCCCATCTTACTCATGATCTTGAATAGACCTTTACAGATGGCTTTTATGTAATTTTTCTCAGCTGTTTCGTAGTTGAGTTGAACTTCATCTCTTTTTACTAACTGATCCAACACAGCAAATGCCATGTATGGGTTAATGGCGCTGGCACCGAATCCTAACAAAAGAGCTGCGTGCATTACTTCTCTGATCTCTCCAGACTCAACGATAAGTGCGGTCTGTACACGTTTCTGAACTGAAATCAAATGGTGGTGTACTGCACTTACTGCAAGTAGAGAAGGGATGGCTGTCATCTTATCGTTTACTGTACGGTCTGAAAGGATGATGTAGTTTACACCGTCGTCAACAGATCGTTCTGCTTTATTGCACAACTCGGCAAGGGCGTTCTGCAAACCGTTCTTTCCTTTCTTAGCCTCGAAGACGATTGGCAACTTCACTGTCTTAAATCCTTTGTACTGGATGTTACAAAGAATGTCCAACTGAGTGTTGGTTAAAACTGGGTGAGGCAAGCGGACCATCTTACAGTGGCTCTCGTTCGGAACAAGGATGTTCATGCCTACGGCACCGATGTACTCGGTCAATGACATGACAAGCTCCTCACGGATTGGGTCGATGGCAGGGTTGGTTACCTGTGCGAACTGCTGACGGAAGTAGTTGAACAGCAGTTGAGGCTTCTCAGACAAAACTGCAAGCGGAGTGTCGTTGCCCATAGAGGCGGTAGGCTCCATTCCGTTGAGACACATAGGAGTAATGGTGCGCTCAATGTCTTCTCTATCGTATCCGAAGGTGCGGAGAAGTTGGTTATAGTTGTCTACAGAGTTGGCAATCTTACGACCGCTCTTCAACATGTCAAGCTCGATACGGTTCGTTGACAACCAATTACGGTAAGGCTTAGCAGAAGCTAACGACTCCTTAATTTCGCCGTCGTAATATATTTTGCCTTCCTCGGTATCGACCATAAGAATCTTACCAGGTTCTAGGCGACCTTTTTGCTTAATCTCATTAGGCTCGAAGTCCATAACGCCGACCTCTGATGCAACCAACATCATATCGTTGTTGGTGATGAGGTAACGTGAAGGACGAAGACCATTTCTGTCCAACATACCTCCGGCGAAACGTCCGTCGCTGAAGAGTAATGCGGCAGGACCATCCCAAGGTTCCATCAAAATTGAGTGGTACTCATAGAATGCCTTCAAGTCTTCGCTGATAGGGTTCTTCTCGTTGAATGATTCTGGAATCAACATGGCCATGGCGTGAGGCAAACTCAAACCAGACATGACGAAGAATTCGAGAACGTTATCCAAAGAAGCACTATCACTCATTCCTGGTTGAACGATAGGGCGAATAGCCTTGATGTTGCCTAAAGCAGGAGAGGAGAGAACGCTTTCTCGGGTCTCCATCCAGCCTCGGTTACCACGGATGGTGTTGATCTCTCCGTTGTGGCACAACAGACGGAAAGGCTGAGCCAAACTCCATGTAGGAAATGTGTTTGTGCTGAAACGAGAGTGAACCAAAGCTAGACCACTGGTCAAGTAATGGTTGCTCAAATCTGGGAAGTATTCACGAACTTGGCAGGAAGTGAGCATTCCTTTATATACTATGTTTTTAGAAGACAGTGAGACAATGTAAAAATCCTTGTTAGTGATTCTGTTCTCAATCTTCTTTCTGATGATGTAAAGAGTTCTTTCGAAATTGGATACATTTTCAACGCCCATGATGAAAATCTGTTTGATGTCGGGCTCTGTTGCCAATGCGTCGTGGCCTAGGCATTCGGGACGGGTAGGCATGTTGCGAAGATGCATCAATGTTAGACCTTCTCGTTCAATCTCTTCAATCATGATACTTAGTATAGATGATTGTTCCTTCTCGTTCTTAGGAAGGAAGACTAGTCCTGTTCCGTACTTTCCTTTTTCAGGTACAGGAATGCCTTGCAGCAGAATGAATTCGTGAGGAATCTGTAGCATGATTCCGGCACCGTCACCAGTCTTGTTATCAGCACCTTCAGCACCACGGTGTCTCATGTTTTCCAACACTTTGAGTGCGGAGTCCACAAGTTCGTGAGTCTTGTTGCCGTGAATGTTGACAATCATGCCGACACCACAAGCATCATGCTCGTTCTCTTGCTGATAAAGGTTTTGTTGTGTAGGATATTTACTTTGCATAATTTGTTTCTTTTGTGACCGAACTTACCCGGTCAAGTTGAACTACCTTAATTATCCTTTTAATGAATCTGAATACTAATGATGGAATTAAAAACCCAGTCTTATTGTTTCAAATATTTTGAGTATAAACCAAAATTGAATCAAAAAAATATCAATTCGTATGTTCTTATGACATTTTGATCATTTCTTATACAAAAATAGATATTCTTGTAAAATTAGAATTTTATATGCCTTTTTATATTCTTAGGAAATGAACGTATCTTTCAAAATGAAAGCGATTTGTTTAAATTTATTTTAAAATGAAAGAAATGAAAGTATATTTGATTTATATTTGTAATAATGAATGATTAAGGTTTTTTTCGAGAATCTTCTGAGTCTTTGCTTTTAGTAATGAATTTTAATTGATGTTTAATGAAATATGATAAAGAAAAATCCAAATATTTTGCAGTCTACGTTTTACTGAATATCTTTGCGATATTAAAGTGTACGTGTTGGCTAAGTCTCAACATACTGCACTATAAAAAGGATATAGAAGCCATCTGCTCTTAGAGCCCAGATGGCTTCGTTTTTCTCAATAATCAATGTTATTTGAAAAATGGATTGCTTTTATATAACAAATAGATTCATTTCAATTTACAATATAATTTAATACATTATATATGGAAGAGAAATTTATAGAACGGTTAAATATTGAGGAATCAGAAATGAAAGACAACACTGAAGAAGTTCTTGATATCTATATACCAGAACCGCAAAAAGCTGTAACGGACATGCCTTCTGAAATTAGAACTTGTGAAGATATGTTACAATTACAACATTTAATGGCTTCATATAGAGGTGATTATTTGGTCCTTTATAGAGGCCATGAAGATATAAATTATAAAATGAAATCTACAATTGTACGATTTTTAGGAAATGAAAAAGGAATCTCAACAGATGAGATATCAGCAAAAGAGAAAATAGGATTTGATTTGTTTCATAAAAATGTATTTAAAAAGGAATGGCTTGAACATAAAATAAAGAATTTAAATGAGGATTTTTATGCAATGTCTATTGGTAGACATCTTGGTTTACCTTGCCGATTATTTGATGTTACAGCTAGTCTCAGAACTGCAGTTTGGTTTGCTGTTATGAATCCTAATTATTATAGCAAAGATGGTGAACTCATAGTGATATTGTTAAAAAAGGAAAGGTTTAAAAATAAAAAAATATCACCATTTGATCAACGAGATGAAATAAATTATGCTCATGAGCCTTTTTGTGCTGACAATTGGAGTAACATACCTGTTGGAGAATATCGGAGATTTATTCAAAATGGACATTTTTTGTGGGTTAATAACGATAATTTACTGAACGAGGAAGAAACGATAGAAAATAATTGTAAAATTTACAAAATCAAAATACCAAGTTCTTCGAAAATTTCTTTAGCAAAGGAATTCTATCGAGACGTGTATAAAGGCTACGGCTTTGAATCTGAAATTGAAAGTATAAAAAATATTATGCGTAAATGAAATGTATTTAATGTGTTGATTTGAAGTGTCTTATTCTTTTAAAAAAAATAATCAGTTTTTCTAGAGAATAAGAAAGTAGCACATGGAGATTTGAGTGAGAAAGACGAATGTAGATCCTTCAGATTCCTATATAAACAAAAGAGACGATCATCTGACCGTCTCTTTTTGGTTATTTATCGTTTCTTATACATTTTATTCCTCTCGTATAATTTTTTGAACCGTTCCATCGCTCATTCTAACAATGTTTATGCCCTTTTGAGGTGTGGAGAATTTGATTCCCGAAAGGTTGTAGTATTCGATAGGATAAGCCTTTTCGGATACGTTCTCTGTCGCAGAAGAAGGATCGCCGTCGGATATTTCATAACCTGAGCGGGCGGTTGTGATATGAATGTTGAATACGAAGGTTGCAACGGCTGATTTTCCGCCTTTCTGATACTTGATTGCCTGACGGATGGTGTAGTTATCATTTTCCTTCGTCTTGCCAGGATACTGACCAAGGGTGAATGTCATGGAGTTGGCATCAAACTCACTGTAGAGGTAGCCTGAAGCGTAATCGCTACGATTGCCGCTGGCGTTGAACCAGTGTCCGTAACCGTTGGCAGAAGACGCTGAGTTGTTGATAGCTCCGTTGGCATCTACTGCGTAGAACATGGCCTGATTGTCTGATGGTCCTGCACTGTTCCAAGTGGTGAGCAAACTGCCTACAGACGCTGCCTGCATCTGGAATGCTGTGCCTAACGCTGTTGCTGCTGCACCTTCTACCTTAATATTGATTGCAGGATAAGTGTTTGAAGACGGAGTGAAATAGACATCGAAATGGATGGTTGCATCGCTGATAGGATCGTTAGAAATCTCAGCAGCACCAAATATGTTGGTATTGGTGAATTCTACGGTGTATGGCCATTGGTCATCGTTTGTAATCTCCTGATCCCACTTGTGCTGGATGTATTCCGATGGAGCAGGAGAGACCACCAAGTACAAGCGTTTCACTCCCTCAGGAACCACGCAGCTTACTTTACTGCTGATCTCTGTATTGGCATCGCTGCCCGTGCAATAAGTCTCGTCATCATAGAGATATTGGCGTGAGCCGTCGTTCATCAAAGCCACATAGCCAAGATGGAAACCGCGCTTTGCATAGTTAGAGACGCTGTTGTAGTTGTTTGTGTTGACAGCCGTAAATTTATCACCATCGAAATAGAGCTTTGAATCTCCTTGTGGTAACGCGGCTCCGTTTGCCAGCGATGTGAAATCGGTAGTGATCGTTGTTCCTGCCGTTGGTACGTTCAACGGAATGATGTTAAATCCTGTGGATTGCGGACAACTGCTGTACGAAACCTGATGTTTTCTTCCCCCAAGAGAAATATAGTCGTAGCGGTAAGTGCCGATGTAGTTGTCTGCCTCCTCGCGAGCCGCATCCAGATCGATGGTTGCCATCTTCATTGCGTAGTGGAAAAACTCAAGATTAAGAGCATTAACGTCCATGCTGTTCATGTTCATCAGAGCCTGATTTGGGTCGATACCGCTATGAGCATCGTTTCTCCAAAGTTTACCGATGAAATCGATTCCGTTTTCCTCTGTTAGATAGTAATGCCACCAGTATGATTGATATCTGTGCCATTCGTGAGTCATTGCATAGTTGTGAGTATTCTTGAAGAGGCTCCAGCTCTGATCCCATTTCAAATCAGGGTACGACTGATTGGCCTGCCACTGAGCTGTCTGCTCCCAAAAAGCAGAACCGCTTCCAATGGCAGTACGGAAACCAGCATAGCCTTTCAAATCGGCATAAACCTGATATTGGAAAGAGTGACCTACCTCATGCGCAACGGAGTGTCCAACGGGTTTGCTTGTGCTCGGACTTAACCACAAAGCACCGATCACATCGTCATATCCACCGCCAAAGCACACCCATTCGGTGGTATAGTTGAGCAGAATCATCATTTTATACTTCGATACATTGGAATTGCTTTCGTTGCAGAAAGCCAACTTGTTGACATTCACCGCATAGAATCCTTCTGCTTTTGTAAGAAGGTCGTCAATATCAACGCTATAAGTCGATGCTGAGTTTGTAGGCGATGTGTTGCCATACTTTTTGTCCCAATAGACAATGAAGTTGTTGCTCTCTTTCGATCGAGTTTTAGACCACGTGTACTTGCAGTCGGGATCGTTGTCGCTGTAAATCAGTGTGTCTGTACGGTTTCTCCACTCAATGGGGATGTACAGGCTTTTCTGTGCGAACACATTAAGTGCCGCAAAGATAAATGTAAGTGTAAGTAAGTGTGTTTTCATGGTTTGTATTTGAAACATAATATCTGTTGACACAAAAATAGAAATAATTTGTTATGCGTTATTCTTAATGCATAATTAATTGGGGTGGTATGGGTCGAAATATGAGTGAAAGGGAACAGATTAAAATGTTGATTTCAAAATTGACTTATGCTAGGATGTTTTGCATTCTTATATCCTGTAAAAAAAGGCACGTCAATATATTTCAGAGCGTATAGATTAAGAACTTTCTCAATACCAGTTGTCCAATATTTATACTCTTCAACTCGGTTGTTTCCCAAGATGGTGTCTCGGTCAACGAAGCGAACCATACCGTCAGCATGTCCTGTGTAATCTCCGTTTTGTGCAGGGATGATGATGATCTCAGCCTCAAACAATTCAGAAAGTTCTTTCTTTAACTGCTCTTTGTCCTCGTATTCAGGATTCTCTTTGAAGATTCGGTCAGAGATAATTGCACGACCATCACAAAGCAACACGTTCCCTCCATCAAGATTAATGTTCGAGAAGATTGGTTCTAAGCCATTCATTCGACATACTTCCTTTACGTCCGAACGTGATTCCTCCCATTCCTTATTCCCCTTCAAATAAGAGGGGTCATAGCGGAACTGAATAAGTTTACCCGATGTAGTTTGAATAGGCATATAGTCTTTGCACCAAATATCCTTAGTTCCTTTCAGTAGGTAATACTCAACGCCATATTTATCTAATACAGACATCAGATTTTTAAATGCTGTTGGGAAACGTTTCTCCAATAATTCAGATACATAAACAACCTCATTGGATGGATTGATAAACTTTGAACCTGAATCTACCTTTATTTCCTCTTCTACAGGCTGAGAATTGTCCTGCATTGGTGTTCCCTTGATTTGATAAAACTTCTTTCTAACCGAAGGATAGTCACATTCCAAGAAACTTATGCATAAATCCTTTGTTGGTTCCCAGTTGTTTTTGATGCACATATCGGTAAATACTGATTCTCGACCACGGTCAGCAAGAACAAAATTTTTGATATACTCAGAAGAAAGATGTTTTCCTTCACGAAGGATTCTTCGGTTTATCTTCCTTAAAATATTCTTGTGTTCTTTCGACGAAAGGCTCCTGTCTGTCAATCGCTTCATCAGGTCAACGACACTCGTCTTTTTTAGCCAATGATAAAAACTAAGGCCAATTGGAATAATGCCAATCAAGCCTATTATTGTTCCAATCCAAAATTCAATACTCATAGTCACCTTTTTGTTTAATTACTTATCCTGTGGAGGATAATTAAAGTATAGGACAAGAATCTTTTCGTTGTCTTCGTTAATGATAATCGAATATTTTTTTGTCTTCATTACATAATTAATGGTTGCCTTTCCGTAATCATTAACTATTGCTTTTTTCGTGAATTTTCCATACTGCTTCGAAAGATAACTAACCAAGGTTTCTATTTCAACACAAGGTTTCTTGAGTTCAACTACTGCCGATGTTGCTTTCTTGTTTTCATTCGGTGTGTAAGTTATCATTACGAGAGCCTTGTCATTTTTGGGACCATATTTCCCCTCAAACGTTGAAAGAAAAGAACCAAAGACTTTTTCACTTTTCTTATTTAGATAACCTTTGTCTTCCAACTTTAATAACATGTTCCATGTATCACTCATTGACACTCCTTCAAAAATCATTTCTGTAGGAGGAACCGTAGCAAAAGAAATAATGGAAAAGAATAAGAAGATAACCGATAATATTGATTTTGCTTTCATTTTATTTCGCATTGCCTTCCAGTCCCATTCTCGACCTTTATTTGGTTATATATGATATGCAGAAGTGTGGAACTGAAAATCTTCACTTCTTATTGCTTAGGCCATAGGAAAATCTTTTGTGACAGATGTGGAATAACAGTTCCACGCCGAAGCGTGAAGACTATTATACCATCTCTTGTCACATGGTTAAGTTTCCTAGACTTCGAGCATACAAGATGAAGACATAACGCCTCTATTTTCAATATAATATTTGGATGTATTATTCCAAACCGATGGCAAAAATACTTATGTTTTCGAATCGGAATGTGTTTCCCATGATAAAATTTTATAAGGAATCTCTTATAGTTAGCGTAACTTTGGAATCTTCCAGTTCCCTATTTCCTTTTCTTCTTCTTCTCCACTTTCTTCTGGACGCTCCAACCAAATTTGCCTATCTGTTCGCCTAGTTTGAAATAACCGCCATGGTTATAGGCAATGAGATGAGCCTCTTTCAGATTGAAGGAGCCGGTCTCTTTGTCCATGTATTTATCGTCGGCCAAGACGTTGACAACCTCGGCAATGAACATGTCGTGAGAGCCCAACGGTATAATCTCCTTCACGCGGCACTCGATGGAGACCGGCGATTCTTCAATGATGACGGAGTCGATGACTTCTGTCTTGGTTGGTGTTAGGCCCATCTCCTTGAATTTGTTGTAGTCTTTTCCTGAACGTACGCCGCACCAGTCGGTAGCGCGGGCCAAAGGCTCGTTGGTGAGGTTGATGACAAACTCGCCGTTCTTCTTGATGATGTCGTATGAGTGACGCTCGGGACGTACGGAAATGTAGCAAATAGGCGGATTGGTACAGATGGTACCCACCCAACTGATGGTCAGGATGTTGTACTCGTCTTCTGTCCGTCCGCAGCTGATCATGGCAGCCGGAACAGGATAAATCATGGTGCCTGGTTTGAAGGAATGTTTCATTGCTTTCCGCTGTTCTGATGTCCGTATAAAAAACGCGCTTCGTCCCATCTTTCGAAAGGACTAAGCGCGTCTGTTCTTTTTGTTCTATTATTCTATAATGAGGTCTTCACTCTTTACTACTCTTTCACAGTAGTGACATTTGAATAGACCTTTCTCCTTATCAATGGTGATGAATTTAGATGCCATTGGTTCGTTGTTGGTGATGCATTTAGGGTTCATGCATTTCATTGAACCGATAAATTCATTAGGAAGTTCGAGAGTCTTCTTCTCAATAACTTCGTAATCTTTGATGATGTTGATTTTGGCATTAGGAGCGAGAACGGCTACTTTGTTTACTTCGTCCTGTCTCAAGAATTTTTCGGATACTTTGATGATCCCTTTCTTCCCAATTTTGTGGCTATCTAAGTTAAAACCGAATGTCATCTGGCATTTGCACTCCTCCAACTTAAGAATGGAGATGACCTTGAAAAGTTTGTCTGATGGTATATGGTCAATGACGGTACCGTCTTTGAGCGCGGCAACCTTCAATTCTTTCTTGTTATCTTTGTCCATTTTTGATTCCATTAAAAATCCAATAATAAAGTTGTTATAGACCGAGAAGGTCACAGATGACAGCCTGTCTGGCGTATACACCGTTCTTTGCTTGCTGGAAGTAGTAAGCCTTTTCATTCTCGTCCACCTCTTGCTCAATTTCGTTGACGCGAGGAAGTGGGTGAAGTATCTTCAAGTTTGGCTTTGTGTGTTCAAGCAAGCTGTTCTTCAAAATATATACGTTCTTTACTTTCTCGTATTCGAAGAGGTCTGTAAACCTCTCTTTTTGTACGCGTGTCATGTAAAGGATATCAGTGTCGGCAATGTTTTGCTCGTTCAATTCGCTGTGCTCCTCAAACTTGATTCCTTGAGATTTGCAGAACATCTTGTGCTGTTCTGGCAGTTTCAGTTCGTCAGGAGCGATGAAAGTGAATGTTGGGTTGAAGTGCGACATTGCCATGATAAGAGAATGGACGGTTCTGCCGTACTTAAGGTCACCGACCATACAGATATTAAGATTGTCGAGTCTGCCTTGAGTCTTCTTGATGGAGTAGAGGTCCAACATAGTCTGAGTAGGGTGTTGGTTGGCTCCGTCTCCTGCATTGATGACTGGTACGTTCGAAATTTCAGATGCATATCTTGCAGCACCTTCGATAGGATTACGCATCACGATCAAGTCTACGTAGTTGCTGACCATCTTGATGGTGTCTTTCAATGTCTCACCTTTTGTTCCACTGGTTGTAGAAGCGTCGGCGAAACCAATGACGCGGCCTCCTAATCTGTTGACAGCTGTTTCGAAACTTAATCTTGTTCTGGTTGATGGTTCAAAGAACAGGGTGGCAACGACTTTGCCATCCAAAATCTTCTGATTTGGATTTTTCTCGAAAGCAGCAGCCTTGTCCAAAATTTGGAGAATCTTTTCTTTTGAATAATCTGAGATTGAAACTAAACTTTTTACACTCATGATTTTGTTTCTTTTATATGAGGTGAAGATTGTTAAACTACCTCTGTTATAAAAAAAACCAATATAAGCCGGAACTTATATTGGTTTCTTGCTATTTTTTTAAAATTCTATTTTTCTTAATGTAGATCATTAGCCGCTATTTTTTTGTGATGACTAATTCAAAATTCTATTTGCAAAAATAAAAAGAATTTGCGAATCGAATGAAAAAATCTTGCTCGATTTTTCAACCGTTTTACGATTATTGACGTTAGACAATTACATAATGTGAAAAGCAACCGTAAGACCAGCCATTACGATGGAGACCATACTCATCAACTTAATCAAAATATTTAGAGACGGACCGGATGTATCCTTGAAAGGGTCGCCTACGGTATCTCCCACGACGCAGGCTTTGTGGTTTGGAGAACCTTTGCCTCCGCAGTGTCCGTCTTCTACATATTTCTTTGCATTATCCCAAGCACCTCCTGCATTGGCCATGAAGATAGCCAAAACAAAACCGCTGGACAGTCCGCCGATAAGCAATCCCAATACGCCGGCAACTCCGAAGATGAAGCCTACGCAGATTGGAATGATGATGGCCAATAGAGAAGGCAATAACATTTCTCTCTGTGCACCCTTGGTCGAGATCTCAACGCAACGAGCATAATCTGGAGTGGCATTCCCTTCCAAAATGCCAGAGATTTCCCTGAACTGACGACGAACCTCCGTCACCATTCGTTGAGCGGCACGACCTACAGCGTTCATTGTCAAGCCACAGAAGAGGAATGACATCATGGCTCCAATGAAGACGCCGACAAGTACTTTCGGGTTCATTAGGTTCACCTCGTAGTAGTACATGAAATCCACAAGCGTAGCCTGAGCAGTTGAAATAACCTCGTCTCCGATAGTCAATGTATCCGTTCCTACTCTTATCAAAGCGATTTTTATCTCTTCAATGTAAGATGCCAACAGCGCTAGAGCCGTAAGGGCGGCAGATCCGATGGCGAAACCTTTTCCGGTAGCAGCCGTTGTGTTACCAAGAGCGTCGAGCGCATCCGTACGGTTACGTACATCTATACCCAAACCACTCATCTCTGCATTTCCTCCTGCATTGTCGGCAATAGGTCCGTATGCGTCGGTTGCCAAGGTGATGCCTAAGGTAGACAACATACCTACGGCGGCTATGCCGATACCATATAAACCTCTGCTAAGATTTGTTGCTGAGAGAAAGTTCTCCATGTCAAATCCGATAGCGCACAAGTAAGCCATGATAATGGCTGCTCCGATTGTGATGACAGGAATGGCAGTAGAGATCATTCCTAATCCAAGACCAGAGATGATGACGGTGGCAGGTCCTGTCTCCGAACTCTCAGCTACTTGTTGCGTTGGGCGGTAGGAGTGGGAGGTGAAATACTCTGTTCCTCTACCTATGATGATTCCTGCTAACAATCCGCTGACTACCGAGCATGAAATGCCCAACCAATTTTCTATACCTAATAGATATAGTATGAAGAATGTCGCAATGCCAATCAGAATAGAACTTGAGTTGACGCCGCGGCTTAGTGAATTAAGAAGATCCTTCATCTTAGCACCCTCTTTTGTCTTTACCAAAAAGATTCCGATGATGGAAAGTACGACGCCGACTGCTGCAATAAGCATAGGGGCGAAGATCGCTTTCTGTTGCATTTCTATTGAAGTTGAAAATGCGGCCGTACCCAATGCGGCTGTCGCCAAGATGGAACCTGCGTAAGATTCGTAAAGGTCTGCACCCATGCCGGCTACATCGCCTACGTTATCGCCTACGTTATCAGCAATGGTAGCTGGATTTCGAGGGTCATCCTCAGGAATGTTGGCTTCGACCTTTCCTACAAGGTCTGCGCCTACATCAGCAGCTTTCGTGTAGATACCACCGCCTACACGGGCAAACAAGGCTTGCGTTGAGGCACCCATACCGAATGTCAGCATCGTGGTAGTGATGTAGGTCAGCTTAGTCTCGGAATCTGGAACGAAATAATCTAGGATGAGATACCAAAGTGCAATATCAAGCAGTGCAAGTCCTACAACTGTCAGACCCATTACAGCTCCCGAACGGAACGCAACGCGCAATCCTTTGTTTAAGGAGTTTTTTGCCGCGTTGGCGGTTCTTGCGGAGGCATAAGTGGCAGTCTTCATTCCAAAGAAACCTGCTAAGCCGGAAAAGAAACCTCCGGTGAGAAAGGCGAAAGGTACCCATCCGTTTTGCAGACCATGTATAGCCATGATAGCGAATATAGCTGCTAAGATGATGAATACGATTCCTACGACTTTATACTGTTGCTTTAGGTAAGCCATGGCTCCCTCTCTTACATATTGTGCAATTTCCCTCATTTTAGGATTGCCTTCATCCTCTTGCATCATCTTCTTAAAGAAGAAGTATGCAAATCCTAAAGCTAGGATGGAAGCTAGAGGAATTAAAAAGAAATAATAGTTCATGATTTTATGTTTTTAGTTATTGATAGCAAATGAATGCTTAGTGCTACTGAAAAAGTCCGTTTTTTGGGGTATACCCTTGCTAATTTAGTAAAAAATAAAATTGATTGTTTGGTTAACGATATGTTATTGAACAGATTTCATGTTTTCTAAAAGTCTTATTTGAACTTTTAGTAAAGAAGGTTGGTCGAAAATGTCGTCATGAGGAATGGTGGCCTTTTTGATTTTATGAATTGTCAAAATGTCATTTGTATACTTGTATTTAATGTCAAAATAATTTAAAATTATCTGTTTTTGTATCTACATTATCTGTTTGTGAATTGAAATATGTATATATCTGTGTTTATGATTGATTTTAAAATACGCTTTTTTGTGTTGGATTCGAGGTAAAATACTTAGAAATCTATCAATATGTAAGTTTAAGAAGTGTTGGTTCTATATAATGAAAAATTTACTTTGTGCTTTTGTCTTGTAAATCTATCTTTGTTGTATCAAAAAGACAGTAAATAATAAAAAATAAAACAAAAATGATTTAATATTTATGTTTATTATTTCTTTTTGATATAAATATTGAATTGTAAAATCTAAAAATTTTAGGTTATGAAAAGAATTAAAGTATTAGCGATGGCAATGATGATGTTGTTGCCGACAGCAATGTTCGCAGTAGAGGCGGATACAACAGGTGCAAAAGTTGAGTTTTCTGCAGGTGCAGATTTGGTTAGCTCATATGTTTGGCGTGGATCTCGTGTAACAGGTGCAAGTTTTCAACCCGCTGTAGGAATCTCATACGCAGGTTTTTCTTTGGGTGCTTGGGGCTCATCTGATTTCAAAAATATGATCAATGAGGCAGATTTTACATTGGGTTACGAAATCGGAGGTTTCTCTGCTTGCGTTACCGATTACTTCGGTCCTTATGTTGATACTGTCGCTCCCAAATATTTCGAAAGTAAGGCTCATATAATGGAAGCAACGGTTGGTTTCGATTTCGCTTCTGTAACTGAGAAATTCCCATTATCCATAGCTGTCAACACAAACTTCTTGAACGATTTGGATGAGGAGGACGAGGAACGTTATTCAACCTACATCGAACTAGGTTATCCTGTAACAGCCGGAGATGTTGAATTAGCCTTCGCGCTTGGTTTGACTCCTGCAAAAGGTATGTATTCTGACAACTTGAACGTGGTCAATATTTCGATAAAGGGATCTAAAGTTATAAAGGTGACCGACGAGTTTTCTTTGCCAGTATTCTCACAAGTTGTGTTGAACCCATATACGGAGAGCATCTATATGATTTTTGGCTTGAGTTTATAATTTATCCTATAGAATCTAGGATAGTGAAAAATAGTAAATGATTTAAATTATAAAGAGATGAAAAAAATTGAAGCAATTATCAGAAAGACAAAATTCGAGGACGTGAAAGATGCGTTGCTCGAAGCCGATATCGAGTGGTTCTCTTATTATGATGTAAGAGGCGTAGGTAAGGCTCGTCAGGGTAGAATTTATCGTGGTGTTGTTTATGATACCAGTTACATAGAAAGAATCTTGATATCAATCGTAGTTCGAGACAAGAACGTAGAAAAGACCATTGATGCCGTTAAGAAGGCTGCTTATACAGGTGAAATCGGCGATGGTAGAATATTTGTCATCCCAATAGAGGATGCTATCCGAATCCGTACCGGCGATCGTGGTGATGCTTCTCTTTACAATGCTGAGCAGGAGAACTAGAGTGTGGATATTAAGTGATCAGAACTTTTTACGAATTAAAAATATAAAATTATGGACAGAATTATTAGATATATAATGGGAAAAAGATTATGGTTGGGGCTTACTGGTCTGCTGTTTGCAGGTTCAGCGTTCGCTCAAGATAGTGTAGCTGCAAAGTCAGCTACTGAGACTAGCTCCATCTCCTCTTTGGATACAGTTTGGGTGTTGCTTGCAGCAATGATGGTTTTCTGGATGCAACCAGGATTTGCCTTGGTTGAGGCAGGTTTTACAAGAACCAAAAATACGGCTAACATTTTGATGAAGAACTTTGTGGATTTCATTATAGGAACAGTGCTCTTCTGGTTCGTAGGCTTCGGTATCATGTTTGGTGCTGGTGATTTCATGGGAATGCCGAATCTTTTCTCTACAGATTTTTACGCATCATCTAATATTCCAACAGAGGCGTTTTTGATTTTCCAAACGGTCTTCTGTGCTACTGCTGCTACGATTGTTTCTGGTGCAATGGCTGAAAGAACCAAGTTCTCTATGTATATCACTTACTCGATTATCATTAGCGCAATCGTATATCCAATTTCGGGTCACTGGACTTGGGGTGGTGGTTGGCTAAGCCAACTTGGATTCCATGATTTCGCTGGTTCTACTGTTGTTCACTCCGTTGGTGGTTGGATAGCCTTGGTTGGTGCTGCCATCCTCGGCCCACGTGTAGGGAAATATGGAAAAGACGGTAAGTCAAGAGCTATTCCAGGACATAACTTGACAATTGCTGCTTTGGGTGTATTCATCCTTTGGTTAGGATGGTTCGGTTTCAACCCTGGTTCTCAATTGGCAGCCGAAGGTTCTGAGAATGCAATTGCTATCTCTCATGTGTTTTTGACAACAAACATTGCCGCTTGTTTGGGTGGTATTGCTGCAATTACAGTGTCTTGGTTAAAATACGGAAAACCATCTTTGTCTTTGACATTGAACGGAATCCTTGCAGGTTTTGTCGGTGTAACTGCAGGTTGTGATGCAGTAAGCCCAGGTGGTGCAGCCATGATCGGTCTTGTCTGTGGTACGGTGATGATCTTCTCAGTTGAATTTATTGATAAAGTTTTGAAGATAGATGACCCAGTTGGTGCATCTTCCGTACATGGAGTCTGCGGTTTTCTTGGAACTTTGTTGACAGGTGTGTTTGCAGTTGATGGCGGACTTCTTTACGGTGGTGGTTTCCATATGTTAGGTATTCAATTGCTTGGCGCAGTAACAGTAGGAGCATGGGCTGCTGGTTCTGGTTTCGTTGTTTTCACAGTTTTGAACAAGGTTCATGGATTGAGAGTTCCTGCTAGAATTGAGGAAGAGGGATTGGATATCTACGAACATGGAGAAAGTGCTTACAACTGATTTTGATCGTTTGTTAATAGGATTAATACTATGATAATCTACAGGTAGGGGTGCTCTTGCGAGTATCCCTGCTTTTTTCAGAAAAGAGAATCAAGTGAATATGTGTTTGTGTTTTTTGGATTTGTTTTGAAACGAAATGCATCTCGGGTCGTTCTATGACCGTGGACAGAAGGTTCTCTAAAATCGTATGATTTTTGGTTTGGAAATCAGTTTGATTTGTGGAAATTTGTTTTTGATGTTTGACTAATTAATCGGTTGCTTTTTCCCTTAAAAGAGAGATATAGACCATTTTTTTTGGGTGAAATTTAGGTTTCCATAGACTATGTATGGTGAATTTGTCTATTTCTTTTGAACATTGGTAGACAAAAAAGTTACATATGGCAATGTTCTGTTGCGTAATTCATATTTTGTTTATTAATTTGTATAAAGTCAAACGAAAGAAATGAGAAACAGTTTGAATTTCATTTCTATAAATTTTACGATTATGAAAACAACGATTAACAAAATATTATGGATGGTAATGTTCGGAGCAGCATTATTGTTCTCTACTTTAGAGGTTCAGGCTCAGCGTACTTCAAGTTCAAGATCTGGCGGCGCAAGAACTTCTGAAAGTAATAGCAGAGGTAGCTCTGGTAATTCTCGTTCTTCTTCTGAAACAAGGACATCGAATAGAAGTCGTACAACGAATGAATCTGCTGTAAGAAGTGGTAGAGCAACTACCACCACAACACGTACATCTGCTGCAACATTAGAGACAAGAGGTCAAGTGCAGACAGGTACCAATAATGAAAATTTAAAGGCAGATAGAGTTTCTCCAAGCGAAAATTACAGAAAGTTACCAGCAAGAGGAGCTTCTGTTTCAAAACATAAAGCAGTTAAAAAAGCTCAGTTCATAAAGCATCACAATGATGATTTCTATTACAAACACGGAGTGTTTTATCGCCATGCCAATGACCATTACATAGTTTCTCGTCCTCCTATAGGTATCAGAGTGGCAACGATTCCTACTCCACGTGTAGTTTGGATGCACGATGTTAGATATTACTATTATTATGGTGTATTCTATACAATGACTCCGACCAATGAATATGAGGTTGTATTGCCTCCTGTAGGAGCAATTGTTGAGAGTATTCCTGAAGGATATGAGAAGTTGGAGATTGATGGTAATACTTATTACATCGTTGATGGTGTTCAATACAAGGCCGTTGTTTATAACGGAGAAATCTGGTATGAGGTCTTGAAGATTCTAGATTAAGATGAATGATTATAAGGTTTTTAGGTGATAAAAAAAGGGTGCGAGATTTTTCTCGTACCCTTTTTTGTGTTTCCTATTTTTTTTCTCCCCAAAGCCTCTTCATGCTTTCATCCAATCTGGCCTCTGCCGCATTAGGCTGAGCCTCCCATAGACGTTTGCCTTGAATCTCTTTCGGCATGTAGTCTTGCTTTACGAAATGACCATCATAATCGTGGGCATACTTGTACTCTTTGCCGTAGTCGAGCTCTTTCATGAGCTTTGTCGGAGCGTTTCTCAAATGTAGCGGTACGGATAGATCGCCTGTCTTTTGTACTAAATCTAATGCCTTTCCGATGGCCATGTAGGCAGAGTTGCTCTTCGCACTTGTGGCTAAATAGATAGTGGTCTCGGCCAATATGATTCGACCTTCAGGCCAACCTATTTTTTGTAATGCGTCGAAACATGAATTGGCAAGAAGAAGCGCATTCGGGTTAGCTAGACCTATATCTTCGGCCGCTGAGATGAGCAATCTTCTGGCGATGAACTTTGGATCCTCACCTCCGGCAACCATTCTTGCCAACCAGTAGATGGCGGCATCAGGGTCACTGCCCCGTATGGATTTGATGAAGGCCGAGATGATGTCGTAATGCATCTCGCCGTTCTTATCGTATGCGTTTGGATTTTGTTGTAGGCGCTCCACCACTTTGTCGTTGGTGAAGTGAACGGGTTTGCCCTCTTCTTCTGCATTGATGACCAACTCGAGGATGTTGAGCAGTTTTCTGGCGTCACCTCCTGAAAAACGGAGCAGAGCCTCTGTCTCGTCCAAGAAAATCTCGCGTTTCTTCAGCTCAAAGTCGTTTTTGATGACATGATTGGCCAATTCGAGCAAATCATCTTTACTCAATGATTTCAGCACATACACCTGACACCTGGATAAAAGCGGAGTGATGACCTCGAACGATGGATTCTCAGTTGTGGCACCGATTAGCGTTACCACACCTTGCTCCACGGCTCCCAACAAAGAGTCCTGCTGAGCTTTCGTGAATCGATGGATCTCGTCGATGAATAGGATAGGGGGCGGTGTGTTGAAAAAACGTGTGCTTTTGGCCTTTTCTATCACATCCCGTACCTCCTTCACGCCAGCACTTATGGCGCTGAGGGTGTAAAACGAACGTTCCAACTTCTTGGCAATGATGTTGGCAAGCGTGGTTTTTCCTACTCCTGGAGGTCCCCAAAGAATGAAGGAGGAGATATGTCCGGAGTCGAGCATTCGTCTGAGGATGGAATGTTCGCCCACCAGATGTTTCTGTCCTATATAATCGTCGAGCGTCTGTGGACGCATCCTTTCTGCTAAAGGTTGCATAACTTTCTGTATTAGAATAGGGTCATTTTTAAACTTCAAAATCTAGGTTTCGAAATTGGGAAATGACAGATGTGCAAAGATAATTTTTATGGGTCAATTTTAAAATCACATCGGGAAAAAGGTGAAAAAGTAAAGTTCTGAAATAGAAGAAGAACGAATTTTTCTCATTATGATAAAAAAACATTACGAAATGAAAAGAAAATTGACGAAAAAAGTATTAATTTTGTTTTCCAAAATCTCAAAACGACTTGAGTAATGAAATCATTATGCTTTTCAGCATTATTTTTTAACTCGCAATAACAGAAGGCTTGAGGTTGTTTATAAAAAACAAAAAATGTTCTATAGGGTTCTGTTTTCGGACCTACACAAGAAATGACGAATTAGGAATTTATATAATTTTAAGAAAACAAAAAAAATGAGCGAAGAAAAGAAATCCGAAGCGTTAAGGTATCACGCTGAAGGTAGACCTGGAAAAATTCAGGTAGTACCAACCAAACCAACGGCAACTCAGATGGACTTGGCCTTGGCATATTCACCAGGTGTGGCTGAACCATGTCTTGCTATTGAAAAAGACCAACAATTGGCATACGATTACACAGCGAAGGGAAATTTGGTGGCTATAATCTCCAATGGAACTGCTGTTCTTGGATTAGGTGATATCGGCGCATTATCTGGAAAGCCAGTAATGGAAGGAAAAGGATTGCTTTTTAAGATTTTCGCTGATATCGATGTGTTTGATATCGAGGTTGATGAAAAGGATATTGACAAGTTCTGCCAGACTGTTAAGGCTATTGCCCCTACATTTGGTGGTATTAACTTGGAGGATATCAAAGCTCCTCAATGTTTCGAAATCGAGGATCGTTTGAAGAAGGAGTTGGATATTCCTTTGATGCACGACGACCAACATGGAACAGCTATCATCACAGCTGCAGGTTTGAAGAACGCTTTGGAACTTGTAGGCAAGAAAGTTGAAGACGCAAAAATCGTAGTAAACGGAGCAGGTGCTGCTGCAAACTCTTGTACTCGTTTGTACATGGCTTTGGGTGCAAGAATTGAGAATATTGTAATGTGCGACTCTAAGGGAGTTGTCAGTACAAGACGTACAGACTTGAACGACAGAAAGAAACCGTTCGCTACTTCAAGAAATATCAACACTTTGGCTGAGGCTGTTAAGGATGCGGATGTGTTCTTAGGCCTTTCAGTTGGTGGTGTTCTTACAAAGGAGATGGTTCAATCAATGGCAAAAAACCCAATCGTATTTGCATTGGCTAATCCAAATCCTGAAATTTCATATGATGATGCTATGGCATCTCGTCCAGACATCATCTTTGCAACCGGACGTTCAGATTATCCTAACCAGATCAACAACGTGTTAGGATTCCCTTATATCTTCCGTGGTGCTTTGGATACAAGATCTTCTGCTATCAATGAGGAGATGAAATTGGCTGCTGTTCTTGCTTTGGCTGATTTGGCTAAGCAACCAGTTCCTGAAGCAGTTCGTTTGGCTTACAACGGAAAGAGAATGACTTTTGGCCGCGAATATATTATTCCTACAGCTTTCGATCCACGTTTGTTGGAGACTGTTGCTCCTGCAGTTGCTAAGGCAGCTATGGAGTCAGGCGTTGCTCGTCGTCCTATCACAGACTGGAACGCTTACTGTGAGCAGCTTCGTAAGAGAATGGGTAAGGATAACAAACTCATCAATAGCTTGACAGAAAAGGCTAAGTCAAATCCTAAACGTGTTGTCTTCACAGAGGGCAATAACGTTAACATGTTGACAGCTGCTTCTATCACTAAGAGAGAGGGTATCTGTGTTCCTGTTTTGTTAGGAAACGAAGAGCGTATCACTAAGATTGCTGCTGATAACAATATTGATATCTCAGGTATCGAAATCGTTAACCTTCGTCACGATCGTGAAGAGGCTCGTCGCAACCGTTATGCTAAGTACATTTCCGAGAAATTGTGTCGTAAGGGTTACTCTTACTCAGAGTCTAACGAGAAGATGTACGACCGTAGCTACTTCGGTACAATGATGGTTGAGACTGGTGATGCTGATGCAATGATTACTGGGGTTTACACTAAATATACTGACGCTATCAAGCCAGCATTAGATATCATCGGAACTCGCGAAGGTGTTAACCGTATCGCAGCCATGAATATCGTAAACACAAGAAAAGGAACTTACTTCTTTGCTGATACATTAGTAAACAACCGTCCGTCTGCTGAGGCTTTGGTTGAGATCGCTAAACTGACCAACCAGTCGGTTAAGCTCTTCACTGATACTCCAGTTATGGCTATGGTTTCTTACTCTAACTTTGGCGCTGATACAACAGGCAGCCCATGTACAGTTCACGAGGCAGTTGAGACTCTTCACAAGGATTGTCCTGATATGCTTGTTGATGGCGAAATGCAGATCAACTTCGCATTGAACAAAAACCTTCGTCATGAGAAGTTCCCATTCAGCAAGATCGACGGAAAGGATGTGAATACTTTGATCTTCCCTAACTTGAACTCAGGAAACATCGCTTACAAGATGATGCTTGAGATCGGAATGTCAGAGAACGTTGGTCCTGTTCAAATGGGATTGAAGAAGCCAGTTCATGTATTGGATATAGAAAGCTCAGTTCGCGATATCGTCAATATGACAATGATCGCTGTTATTGACGCTCAAATCTGCGAGAACAAAAAGTAATTCTTCAGAATATATTTTAAAGGCCCTGAACGCAAGTTTAGGGCCTTTTTTGTGAAATGTAGGGATTGTTGCCTTCTGATAAAATGGGTTAAGTGCAAAATCGTGTGTAGGTTAAATTCAGGATCAATCTCAAAAATAAGTGTCTCCCGTTTGGCGAAGACAAAGAAATACTATTTTCCAAAAATATATTTGCTGAAAATAATAGTCAAAAATGAACATGTTTGGAATTAAAAACATAAAAAAGAAAAATATATACGGAAGAGACAAAATTTTCCACTATTTTTGCATCGAAGTACAAGAAAAATCATTACTGTATATTTTGATTTTCAGGTGTTTGATTTTATAATCTAACCCTGATTTTGAAAGATGTTTTTTTATGTGTTTTTCATGGTGAACCTAGGTGAATAATTTGATTTTTGTACATTACAATACGGTTATAGTTCGTTTGTGATTGTTTACGAGTAGCATGTTTTTGAGCACTATGTATTAAAAGTATATTAGACTGATTTTGTGAACCCTTGTCTTCGTTAAACAAATGTTTTTGTTGTGTAATAGTCTATACATAACAAATAGATATTTATATATAATGCTCCCCAGAATTTAGACAAAAACAAAGGTGGCGGGAAAGGCTTATCTTTGTAAAAAAATGGAAGAAATGGGAAGGAAAAGCAAGTATGATTCCACGTTCAAGACCAAGGTCGTA
>Ga0116173_1000927_pt1 | contig 25520 bp, 26 predicted proteins | sample AD_UKC085_MetaG_FD_89800 | JGI IMG/M metagenome (GOLD analysis project Ga0116173, IMG submission 89800) | Active sludge microbial communities of municipal wastewater-treating anaerobic digesters from USA - AD_UKC085_MetaG | ecosystem: Engineered > Bioreactor > Anaerobic > Digestate | place: USA...
AAACGGACTCTGACTCCGTTTATTAAGGTTCGAATCCTTATTCCCCAGCCACTTGATTTTAAAGGAGATTTCCCACTGTGGAAGTCTTTTTTTGTTTTCTCGGCTAAAGAATAGCTAAAGAAAAATTTAACAATCTTAGGAAAGCCAACAATAAAGCCAGCTACAGTAAGATAGCTGGCTAAATAAAATCTAAAACTTAATCGTTGACAAAAAGACAAGTAGTATTAAATTACAAACTACGGAGGGGTGCGATGTTTGGTAATCGCAAGATGTCTGAAAAACATCTAATCAGCTCCGCTGATTCGGGGGTTCGATTCCCCCTCCCTATATATTAAATAGTTCTTGCTTTGACTTCATCTAAAATTTTAAAAGCATTTTTCTTGTCATAAAATGTTCCTATAATTTTATAATCATCAAATCTGTTGCCAATAATATCTTCTATTTTGTTAATGTAAATAAACTGAAACATATTTGGAAAAGGTCGAATAGGTTGTCTGTTTATATAATCTTTATATTGTTCATAGTTTCCAGCCAGAATAGCCAACTTAAATACTTTTCTCATATTTGCTAAGGTTAATTAATTTAATTGATATACTTTTATTTTAGGGTATATAAAAAAACTCGTCAAGAGATGTAGCTGTGGATAACTTTAAGGGGGAAATTTAAATGGAAGCATTAATTTCTGGATTGGGAGTAGCTGCTATTACAGGAATTACTATTTTGGCATATAAACATCCTCACGCTTATAAAAAATTGCAAATTGTATCAACTGTTGGCAAGGCTGGTATTGGGCTCTTTATAATAATGCTCGTTTGGCAACAAGCGGTATCAAAGACTTTTATTAAGTTAATGCCATTGATAAAAGAAGCTAGCCTAAATGAAGCGCAAAAGATAGTTGATACAATAACACCGTCACCATACTCATATCTTATTTTTGGTTTTGGATTTATAGTAGCAATATCTTATTTTGGTTTTCTTTTGTTCCTTCCCGAGTTGTTGAAAAAAGAAACTAAAGAATAAAAAGACTTTATTAGAAGTAGAAAAATTTGAATGGAAAATTTAGGAAAGTAATCTTTCTCGCTAAAATCTGGCTAAAGAAAATTGTTAAAAGTATGGTTTTTTGTTCTTAAATCTTCCTAAGTATTCCTAATGGGAAAAAAAACTAAACCATATATTTATAATCATTTTGTGGACTTTCACAAAATAGCCTTTTAATACTCTGACTCCGTTTATTAAGGTTCGAATCCTTATTCCCCAGCCATAAAATCAAGTACTTAGACAATTCTTAAAATTTCTTGTTTCTCCACTTTTCTCCACATTTTTTGATCAAAAACTCTTTTCCCAACAGCCATTCCGATTATTAATGTTCTCCGGTTCACAATCATTGTGTCCATCATCCATCCGTTCATGCATTATTCAACAATTTGGGGGTGGGGGAAATATTGAATTTTATCCGGAGAGAAACGTTTATGATAATAAAAAAAGCCGGAGGCTGATGAAAAGCCTCCGGCTTCATTGATGTCCATTACGACAATTTCGATTAGAACATGTATCTCAGGCCCAACAATACGTTATGGGTGGAGAATTCAGGATCGGTATTTCCGAATCCGAAATCATCAACCGTATCCATGTAGCGGTATTTCAAATCGACCGCAAGATCTTTATTGATTGCATAGGCAACACCGGCGCCAACCTGATAGGCAACCGCCGTGTCGTCCACGTGCGCGATCCTGTTCACATCGCCGTCAACCTTGGCCACACCGATACCGGCGCTGAGGAAGGGGGTGAAACCGCTCTTGGTGAAGAAATCGTAATAACCGTTGATCAGGAATGAATAAGCTTTGATGTCGCCAGATGTTCTGCGGCACGATGATTCGCACTCATCGACATTATTCTTCTGATAACCGACTTCGCCTTCAACTCTGTATTTGCCCATTTTGTAACCGGCAGCAGCACCAAGCGCATAGCCCGTATCGGTGTCGATAATAGGATTGACATCGCTATCGGTCAGGAAAGCTACGCCGCCCATCACGCTGACATAAGGAACGTTTACTGCCTTCTTAACTTTGGCCGGTTTCTGTTTGGCCGGTGTAGCATCACTGCCGAGAGAAAGACCGGGAATCATCATCAACATCATAAAACCTACTAAAATTGCAAAAATCTTTTTCATAATCATCTCCTTATTAAATTTGATTTTTTGACTTAACCGTGTTTCCTCATTAAGGAAACCTTAACAAAACAACCTCTTCATTGCTGTAATAAATAAGAAATTTGGCCCTATATGTCAAGGAAATTCTAGATTTAAAATTCAAACCCGGAAAACTCATTTTTTTACAAAGACGTAGGCAGCTTCAATTATTGACGAATGTCTCGAATTTTGAAAATAAACTGTTGAAAATTTAAAAACAAAAATGATTTTGAAAAATATCCGCAAAAACAATGAGTTGTTTTTCAAAATGCCGTATTGAACATTTTTATTTTTGCCGCCGCTGCGTGTTTTGACTCAACGGGAAATAGAGCAACAATACCAGCGCGGACAGGGCCACGCCTACGCCAAAAAGTCCTGTGTAACCGATACGTTCTGCAATATATCCCGAAAACAAACTTCCCGGAGACTTGCCGAAAACCTCCACGGCGGCCAGCACCGTATAATGTGTGGCGCCGATCCTCTTATCCACATGAGACATCATATACGCAAAAAGCGCGGTGGTGATCATACCGCCGAAAAAATGCTCAGCCACGGTCACGCCCGCCACCTGTCCCGTGGTAGGCGCCACAGTGGAAAGCCAGAGTTCGCCGATCAGAGGGATCAATCTCAATGTCGCAGCGATAAAAAGAGCGCGCACGATCGGAAGACGGGCCGCCAGCCAGCCGCCGGCGACCGATCCGATCAGCGAAGCAATCATTCCCCACGTGCCAACCCACAAACCGATCTGCTGCGCCGTAAAGCCATTGTCCACCAGAAAGGGTTTGAACATCGGATCGATCATCGCCTCCCCGATTTTGTACGTAGCGATAAAAAGCAGGAAGAAGCCGGCTCCGGGCGATCGCAGAGCCTTCAGAAGAGTGCGGATAAATTCGGACAATTTCAGCGGTGCCTGAACGGCAGCGCTTTCGTGAGATTCGATTTCCTTGTAGCGCAGAACAAGAAACAAAGGCAGGGTTGCCAGAATCGCCATCGTTAAAAAAAGCCCTTCCCAGCCGGCGCGCGCGCTTAACCATACCAGAATGCCGCCACCCAAAACCATGCCCGCTTTGTAGCCGGCAACCTGCGCGGCATTGCCGGGACCCAGTTCATTTGCTCCAAGACTGTCAACGGCTAATCCATCCACGGCGATGTCCTGCGTCGCGGCGCAAAGATTCATCAGGAAAATGCACACCAGCAGTGACGCCGTGGAACCGGACGCGGCAACGGGAATAGTCGCAAGAATAGTCAGGACCATCATGGTCTGCAGAGGAATAATCCAGGAACGGCGTTTACCTATCCGCATTGACCAGTAACGGTCTATCAGAGGCGCCCAGAGGGGTTTGAAAAGCCAGGGCAAGGCAAGCGCTCCGGCAAATCCGATCGCGGCAAGCGAAACACCTCTCTCCCGAAGAAGAACCGGGAGCGCAGTCGCCTGAAAACCAAAAGGAAGTCCCTGAGAAAGATAGAGCATGAACAGAAGTGCCGTCTTGCTGCTTGTTTTCATGTACGCTCTCTAAATGGATAAATTGCCACGGAATTGCCGTTCAATCCGGCAAAGGAATTTTTTCGTTCGGTATTTATTTAGCGCCGGCAATCTTGGCCCAGGAATCTCTCAGCGGCACAACGCGATTGAAAACCGGTTTGGCGGCCGTCGAATCTTTTTCATCGGCGCAAAAATATCCGAGTCTTTCAAACTGAAACCGGCTGCCCGGCGCCGCGTCTTTGAGGCTGTGTTCGACATAGCAACCGGTCAATATTTCCAGTGAATTCGGATTCAGATGCTTTACGAAATCTTCTTCGCCGCCCGGATTTTCGATGCTGAATAACCGGTCGTAAAGGCGCACCTCGGCAGGGACACCATGACCGGCCGATACCCAGTGAATAACGCCGGGTACTTTCCGTCCGTCCGCCGGCGGACCGTTGAGCGTTTCCGGATCGTACGTGCAGTGCAGTTCCACAACCTTGCCCGTTTTTTCATCGCGAACCATGCTTGCAAATTGAATGACGTAGGCATTTCTCAAACGGACTTCGCGCCCCGGTCCGAGACGATGATATTTCTTCGGCGGATCTTCCATGAAGTCGTCCTGTTCAATGTAAAGCACCCGGGAAAAGGGAACCTTTCTCATCCCCATTTCCGGCTTTTGCGGATGGTTGGCGCATTCCAACTGTTCGACCTGACCGTCCGGATAGTTGTCAATAACAACGCGCAGCGGTTTTAAAACACACATGGCTCTGGGCGCATCTTCGTTGAGCTCTTCGCGAACGCAATGTTCCAGCAAAGCCACGTCAATCAGGTTGTCGTTTTTCGCCACACCGATCTGGGCGCAGAAGTTCCGGATGGCCTCGGGCGTATAGCCGCGGCGGCGCATTCCCGAAACCGTGGGCATTCGCGGATCATTCCAGCCGTGGACATATTTTTTCTCTACCAGTTCGATGAGACGCCGCTTGCTGAGAACTGTGTAGCTTAAGTTCAGGCGAGCGAACTCGATCTGACGCGGACGCGGAGCGGGAACAAGTCTCTCTACAATCCAGTCGTACAGCGGACGATTGTTTTCAAATTCCAGTGTGCAGATGGAATAAACGATGCCTTCCAGTGCATCGGAAAGGCAATGCGCAAAATCGTACATCGGATAAATGACCCACGTGCTTCCTGTCCGGTAATGGGGCTCCCGTTTGATACGGTAAATGATCGGATCGCGCATGACAATATTCGGCGAAGCCATGTCAATCCGGGCGCGCAATACATGAGCGCCGTCCGGGAATTCTCCCGCCCGCATGCGGCTGAACAAATCAAGATTTTCTTCCACAGAGCGGTTACGGTAAGGACTTTCTTTGCCCGGTTCGGTGAAGGTTCCGCGATGCTCCCTGATTTCGTCCGGACTCAGAGAACAAACGTAGGCGTCGCCGGATTTGATGAGATTAACGGCAAACTGGTAAATTTTTTCGAAATAATCGGAAGCATAAAAAAGACGGTCGCCCCAGTCAAATCCCAGCCAGCGGATATCGTTGATGATTGACTCAACGTACTCCATCGACTCTCCCGCCGGATCGGTATCGTCGAGTCTTAAATTGCAGGTTCCCTGATACTGTTTGGCAAGGCCGAAGTTCAGGCACACGGACTTGGCGTGTCCGATGTGAATATAACCGTTCGGTTCCGGGGGGAAACGGGTGGCCACTTTTCCATTATTTTTGTTGGTTTTCAAATCATCGTCGATGATGTCGCGGATGAAATCGGTCGGGGTTGAGGATGTTGCGTCTGTCATGAGTGTATAAAGTCTCCTTGAGTGCCATAAGAATGACGAGCTGAAACCTATATTATTTGCTGAAATATATCAAGGGCGGAGCGAAGATGCATTATGACGGATTTCCACCTCCGGAGAGGAGATACTCCCGCCGGAGGTGGAAATGGCGAAGCGTTAGAAAGATTTTTATCCGAATCCGATAATTGAACTTAATGTTCAGCCGGTTCTATCCTGCCCTGTGCCATGATCTTCGTCAGCACCCAGGCCATGTTGTACGCCGCACCCTGCATCCTGCCGCTGAAACTGCTCCACGCGCTGGTAAAGGGATTTCCGGAAAAACTGCTGATATTCACCACGCCCGAATATAATTTCGCGCCGTCGGCGGCATTGGTCAATGTTATTTTGCAGACATAGTCGTCCGGCCTGTTCGTCCAGGCGTTCCAGTTCAAATTAATTTTTGTCACAGCGACTTCCGCGATGATGCCTTTGGTTATTTTGTCGGTGCTCTTCGCCATGGATACTTTCTTGCCGGTAATATTGGCCTCCTTCAGCAAGAGGGGAAAGGAATCGGCAAACGCCTGCGGCACGGAACTCTTGTCGGCGTCCCAATCCGCGTTATTGGCGTAACCCAGATCTTTAGGATTGATGGCGCTGTAATCGATGGGCAAGACGCTGAACTCCGTTCCGGCTTTAATCTGTTCGGAAACCGCCGGCGGCTGTTCCACGGTTGTATAATAACCGCCGGCGTTGGCCAGGGATGCGCAAAACAGGATAAAAACAACTGCAAACATGTACGCGATTTTATAATAATTTTTCATTTTCATGACCTCCTTCTATCCGTATTTTATTTTTATTTTTTTGATGACAGTCAACGCAACGTCAGGGTGATTTTTTATCAGTTATCCGTTCATTTTTCTATTTCTTTTTTCATCTTTCCTGTTCAATGTTGAACAGTCTTTTCCTTCACCGTGATTCCGGAACGCAACCCTTCCCTCCGGCGATGCGTAAATTTCAATTCATGATGACTGTTGTTTTACTTTAACATTTCATGCCGCGGACGGGAAACTTACAGACGCCGCGGTCTTCAGAACATTGTGGAAAAAACATTGTTCGTTAATAAAGACATCGTGGTGATTTATTTTTCAGAAGCAGCATCCTCATGGCGCAATCTTGCAGAGATGATTAATAACAAATACTTGCAGAGAGCGCGAATTAATTGCTTGTGTTTAAAATGAATCTGTGAATGAAATTAAAATGAATGAACAACCCCGACGCAAGCAGCGGGGTATCCAAAAAAACTTGCACCCCGAGGGGCGGGGAATGAAATCCGCATTGATCCAGCTCGGCTTGGCCTCGGGGATAATTCGACCATCAAATTTCAGTGCACTTCGTTTCTGAACTTTGGGTCTCATTAAAGTAAAATGTCAGGATTATTTTTTATGAAAGTCAAAACGCAGGAACTTTTTAATTTCTATTCTCATCTGGCCGGAATGATCGCCGCTGTTATCGGCACGATCTACCTGGCCATAGAGGCCAGTTATTCGGCATCCGCCCTTGTCACGGCTCTTATTTACGGCATTTCCGTTGTTTTTCTTTTTTCGGCAAGCGCACTTTACCATGCCTTCAAGAAACAGGAAAATGAGTTGTCTTTCTGGAGAAGAATGGACAGACTGGCAATATTTTTCATGATTGCCGGAACCTTCACTCCGGTATGTTATTTTTGTCTGGACGGCACGTACAGATGGGCCATGATCGCTTTTCAGTGGAGTCTCGTCGGCGTCGGCGTCATTTCACAGATTTTCTTTCCCCGGGCACCGCGGACGTTATATGCCGTTATCTACCTTTTCATGGGCTGGTCGGGGCTCTTTACCATCAAACAGGTGCTGGCCAACATGTCCGTATCCCAGACCGTTCTGCTGTTTACCGGCGCCGGCGCATTTACGATGGGAGGCATTATTTACGCCATAAAAAAACCGAAGTTGATGCCAGGAATTTTCAGTTTTCATGAACTCTTTCATATCATGGTTCTGATCGGCGGCGTGCTTCACTATGCCATGATTTACGGCGTTTATTCCCGGCTTGCCTAGATCATGAACACGGCGCTTGATCCTCTAAAAACCGGCACGGTACCGTCCAGGCTTCTGGCCGCCGAGTCGGAATTGTTTCTCAGAGAGTACGAAAAAAATTATTGCGCGGGAGAAAGCAAACCTCCGGATATCGGAATGCCTTTTTTCCTGCATTCGCCTGACTCCGATACCGGCGTTCTGCTGATTCACGGATTAATGGCCGCACCCGAGGAAGTAAGGGAGTGGGCTGATTTTCTGCATCAGAAGGGCCTGACTGTTTACGCTCCGCGACTTTCGGGTCACGGAACATCCTCCAAAGATCTCTCTGTTCGCAGCTATCATGACTGGCTGGATTCGGTGGATCGCGGCAGGAAGATCCTGAAAACATGCTGCAGGAAAATCCTGATCGCCGGTTTCTCCACGGGCGCAGGCCTTGCCCTACAATCGGTTATTCTCCGACCTCATGATTTTAAGGCGGTGATTTCAGTCAGCGCTCCGTTGAGATTCAGAAGATTTTCATCACGGTTTGCCGAAGCGTTACATGGATTCAATCATCTCTGCAAATCCCTGGGTCTGAATAACCTCTCCATGGAGTTCATGAAAAACGATGCGGACAATCCCCACATCAACTATCTTCTCTGTCCGGTCAGCGCTTTTGTTCAGGTAAAAAAACTGATGAGGAAGGTTCGCAAATCGCTTCACGCCATCGATATTCCGGCGCTGGTGATTCAGGCTGGAAACGATCCTAAAGTTGCGCCGCAAAGCGGTCCCGCGATATTCAAACTTCTGGGTACGAACAAAAAACGTTTCGCCTGGGTTGATTATCATATGCATGGAATTGTTCGCGGCAAAATCGCCGGTGATGTTTTTAAAGAAGTTGAATCGTTCCTGACGGCGCACGGTTTAATCCATTCTTCCGGATAACATTTACCGGCAGGTTTGATAAAAAGCTCTTGCCCCTGAAATATGCAACATATTTTTCAAATCGATAATCCTTGTAACGCCATATTTTATATGAAGAAGATCAATACCTCCGCCGGATATTTTTACCGCCGGCCGTCATCCGAGCAAATAAAGCTTGACTATTATTATTTATTACCGTAGTGTCGCCTCAACTTCGGATCTTTGGAAATAAAGAGACGAAGGAAAGAGTTGAATTTAGACATTTTGAAGCACATAGGTTAGCCGCCGGGTACTTTAGAGTCTGGGTGGCTTTTTTATTCGTGAGTTCTGTCATCGTGCTGATTCGACTTTTGAAAATTTATGAAAGGAGGATTAGAACTATGTCAGAAGGTAAAGTCAAGTGGTTCAACGAAAGCAAAGGTTTCGGCTTCATCGAGAATGCCGAGGGCGGCGATGTATTTGTACATTTTAGCTCGATTCAGGGCGACGGCTTCAAAACGTTGAGTGAAGGCCAGCGCGTAAGCTTTGATATTGCTCAGGGCAAAAAAGGCCAGGAAGCAACAAACGTCAAAGCCATCTAATGAGACTCTCTGAAACTCTGAAAACGAGCGTAGCGAAGTTTGAAGAGTTAGTCGAACGATCCCCAATCCGCAACGTGTCGTGATTGGCGGGGGCGACGCAGGAAGTTGAAAACTAAAATTTTGGCACTCCGCGTATGAGAAATCATACCGGAGTGCTTTTTTTATGAACCGTTCGGTACTCCTTCCGAACGTGCGAAAAGGTACAGAAAAAATGATCTGTTTGTGGTATTATAAGTAAAATACGTTACCGGGAGAGTACCGCTATGCCTAACACGTTAAAAAAAGAATCAGACGGACCGGGTATTGTCATTCATTTCTCCGGAATCGTGGAAGCCGACGAGGCGGAAAAACTTCAGAAGCAAATTCATGCCGACAAATCATTTCCGCAACTGCGTTATCAGATATGGGATTTTTCCAAAGCGGCAGAAATAAACATTTCCATCGATCAAATTCAGCACTTCGCCACGCAGGCAGCGATTGCATCCGATAAAAATCCCCAAATAAGAATCGCCATCATTCCCCGGAAAACATCGCATAACATTCTGGGAAAAACGTTTCATACGTTTGAAAAAGTCTGGGGCGCCTACGAATCGAAAAGTTTTCGGGACATTGACGCCGCACGCGAGTGGTGTCTGAGCGGCACAACGTGAAACCACGCGCATGGCATGCGGGAAATCCGAATTGATGTTTCCCTGATGTCGGCGCCATCGGTTGGTTGTTCCGAAAATGCAGACGAGGACATCCCGAATCAGACAACACGCTCCCAAATCAGGTCCATGATATTTCCCGCGTCATCACGTGCCGTCAGCGTCAGCGTATTTTCATGAAAGCGATATTCGCGTTTGAGATCCGTTCCGATCCAGTCGGGCACCATCGCGGCTTTCACATGATGCACAATGGTGTTCCCCTGAATGTCATACGTTCCGCAATAGGACAGAAATGACGTCATGGACATGACGTGCCGTATGCCCGCCCTGATGTATCTCAGGGACGTGAACAATCGCTTTGTGCGCAAGGCATCGCTCAACTCTTCCGGAGAAACGCCGACGAGACGTCTTCCGGACTTCATCAGAATTGCATGCATGAAGCCGTCGGGCATATAGGATATATAACCCAGGGGATGCTCCGCGAACGGTCTGCTCACAACGCCGTCGGCTGATTTTTTCACGACGGACTTCAATGTCCAGGTTCCCGAGAACCTTTCATCACCGCGATGACTCATACCATCTCCTTTTCGTCCGGCCGATCAGCGGACAACTTCCAGAATAATTTTCATGTCTTCTTTGGAAAGCATGGCCGGACTGTTTTTGCTGTCCGCCAGTTCAATGATTTTTCCCATGTGAACAGCCGTCATGCCGAAACGGGAAAGCTGCGGAATTTTCAGCATCCGTGTCCACGTGTTCAAAACGTCTAGAAATTGTCTGCAATAAGACAGGTCGTCATGACCTGCATCGCCGCCGAATATTTTCCCGATGTCGGCAAAACGCTTCTGGGCGGCACTATTTTTTTCATCACTAACCTTTTTGACAACAAAGGACATTGTCGGGAACAGAAGTTTGCCACAGGCTATACCGTGCGGTACGGGACAAAGTCCGCCCAGCGGCCCGGCTATGCCGTGTATCGCTCCCAGCCCGGATTTGCTGAGCGCGATTCCCGAAATCAGCGCCGCGTAAGACATCTTGGACCGCAGGGTCAGATCATTGCTTTGTCCAAGCGCCAGCGGCAAGAGGCTCTCCGAAACGCACGCCAGCGCCTCTAAAACCAGCTTATCAACGGCATGATCCGCCTGGATCGATGTATACGCTTCGATAAGTTGCGATACGGCATCGAGACCGCACGCCGTCGTAACATGCCGTGACAATGTCAGGGTCAGGGCGGGATCGATCAGGGCTATATCGGGCATGTAAGCGTCATGACGAAGAGATTTTTTATAGCCCGCGTTGCGGTCGCAGATCACGGCATTCTTTGTCGCTTCGCATCCCGTGCCGGCCGTGGTCGGAACGGCAATGAACGGAATCTTGGTGCCGGTTGGCTTTTTTGTGCCGACGCCTTCCAGGTAGTCTTTCACCGATCCGTCCGCGGTCAGCATGGCGGAAACGGCTTTCCCGAAATCGATCACACTGCCGCCGCCGATAGCAACCACAACGTTAAACGGTGTTTTCCGTAATTCCAAGACAACGGCATCAATCGCTTGCGTTGTCGGTTCATCCCAGACGGACACCACACTGTGCTTGATATGATTCTGACTAAGCTGGGCAACTAGCGTATTCAAGCGTCCGTGCCTTTTCAACGATTCGCCGCCGGTAATGATCAGCGTCTCCCGGCCGTACAATTCGATCATTTTCGGAAGTTCTGAAAATTTTCCCGCGCCGAAAATAATGCCGGGAATACCGCCGATATTCAGAGAGCTTATCGAGTCCATACGGATCTTTCCAGAGGCGCCAGAACGTTATGGGCAATTCCTTCACGCGGCTCAGCCATCCAGGATTCAACCGCATTGCGCCATTTTAAATAATGAGCGGTTTTCTTATGCGCGGCTGCCGATTCATCGGATTCGTAGGCCTCATACAAAGTGAACGCTGCCGGATTGTCGCGGCGCTGCAAAACATCAAAGCGGAGATTGCCCGGTTCTTTGACCGCATGCTGATGATTTTCCATCGTGGCGGCAATAAACTGCTCGACATTCTCCGGTTTAACAAAAACGTTTACAATCGTCACAATCATGGGAATCCTCCTGTCTGGTATTTTTATAACAAATTCACGCCCGACATAAAAGAAAAAAAGGTCTTGCCCCGGTGGGCGTCAATACATCTCCTTTCGGTTGACCCTGTCAAACAAACATCGCTGTCGTTCTCATCATTCGCCGTCTGAGAATCAGATACTTTACTAAAAGGGAAATTCTTCCGGTACCGCAATCTTTTGCCGGACAGGCGCGTCTGAAATATTCTGTTTTACCGCTTTTTGGTGAACGCGATTCGGATGCACAATGATGGATTTGGGATCGGTGGGACACGCTTTGGAACAGGCGCCGCAACCGATGCAATATTGGTTATCCACGACGGGATAGAGGATATTGCCTTTATTCACGAAGGTGATGGTTTTCGTCGGACAGACTTCCACGCAGGCGCCGCAATTCTGGTGATTCCGGTAAACAACACATCGGTCTTTTAAGAGATCAACCTCGCCAATTTGCGTAATTTTTTTCTCGTCCGGAGAAAGCGGCAGGATGGCTCCCGTCGGACAGACCTGGCCGCAAACCGTGCATTCATATTCGCAAAAGCTGTCCGGATAATTCATTTTGGGCTGCAGCAATCCTTCGATGCCGTAGTCCCATAATGAGGGAACAAGGACTTTTGTCGGGCAGACGCTGACGCAAAGATGGCAGGCGCTGCAGGATTGCGTAAAATGCTCCAGTCCGACCGAACCGGGCGGCGTCGCCGGCGGCGTGAAAGCCTGCGCTTCCGGCAAAAGACGGCGAAGGCGGGAATTGAAGATCACCAACACGGAACCCGCGGCGGCCAGCGCCCCGATCATCATGCCCCGGCGCGCAGGCGACCAGACATCCTCTTCCCTTTTCTTCTCCGATACATCATAGCGCACAACGGACCGTGGACAAACAGACACGCAGTTAAAACAACCGACGCAACGGCTCCGGTCTATCGTTGCATTTTCGGCATCGATACAACCGGCCTTGCAAACACCCGCGCAGCTCAAACACGCATTGCATCCGGTTTGATCAATGGTAAACTGGAATAACGACACGCGCGAGATCCATCCCAGCAGCGTTCCCACCGGACAAAATGTATTGCAATAAAGGCGGCCGTATCTGAACGACATGGTTATAATCAAAACCAGGAACGCGATATTGACCAGCAATACGGACAGAGACAGCGGCAGGGTATCCTGCGAGAAAAAATAAATATGGAAATACTGCATCACGCTCACCGCGGCATTGTAGATCCCCCAAAAGAACGGCTGTACAAACTGCGTGAATATCCTGCCCGTCATCGAATAAGGATCCAAGAGATTCAGCAGCGACATTGAACCCAGGGATGCGGTCATAATGACTGCGCCGAGCAGAGTATAGCGCAGCAGGTTATACGGCTTTTGAAAAGAATGCTTTTTAAGCCCGTCGTTCTTCCTCGACACGGCAATAAAAAGATCCTGAAGCGTTCCCAGCGGGCAGAGGAAAGAACAATAAACCCTGCCGAAAATCAACGTGATAACGAGTATGGCAACAAATCCAATCACGAAAATGATTTCCGGATTCGTTAAAATGCCGATAAGCGCGGGAACAAACTGGAAAGGCGGCAGGATTGAAGACAAAAAAACGGATATTTTTTCCGGACCGCAGAATAAAAACAAAAACAGCACAAAGATCACGAGAGAAAATGCAATGCGGATTCTGACTGGATTCAACGTGTCGTACCTTTACATGGAATAGGTGACAATATTGAGTTTACTCAGGTTCATGTTGCCCGTTCTTTGCCGATGTCCGATTTTGATATAGCCGATGTCTTCCGGATTCCCGCCGAAGATTCGTGTTGCCGCCGCATCGACCGCAACGATGTCCCGGGACATTAGCAAGGTCTTCTTCAACAACACATTGGCTTCCCGAGCGTCGCGGGGCCCGTCCGGACCATCGCTCATCAACACGCGATACGCATCCACAATATTCAGATCGGGCTTTTTATAAAGACAGAAATCGGCAATGCACTGGTCCAGACCGCTTAAATGATAGGTCATGCGGTTCTTAACAACGCCCATCAGATTTTTCATCGCGATGGAAAGATGGGTGGAACTGTGATGTTTCAAGACCGGCACGTTAATGAACACATCGGAATCGAGAGCCAGGCGATGAACATCCGCTGTTTTCAGTATCCTGGCTCCGGGAATGGTTACTTCTTTGTAGCTGAAATCATCCACCGGAATAATGATGCCTCTTGCCGCCAGGGCCGCGTCCTCAATCCCGCTGATTTTATAACAGTTCCGGGAATTGCCTGATGTCGGCATGACGACGTTATCGAACACATATACCTTTTTCGCCCCCGCCTGATAGCAATTTTCGATGATGGTTTTAACCAGCAGTGGGTTGGTCGTTGCCCCGACTTCCGGCCGCCGGGGAAAACCGATGTTGGGTTTGACGACAACGGTCTGCCCTTTCCGGACAAACTGCCCCATGCCGCCCATCAGCGCGATGGCTTTCTTAAACATGGCGTCGGGTTCTCCGTTTTTAACGGCAACAAGATCGGGGACAGCGTGTAAAGTTTCCTTGGCGTGCAGAAAATCAGTTTTCCCGAGGATGACGGCGCCACCGGCGGCAAGACCGAGCGACAAACCCTTCTTTAAAAACTCTCTGCGGTCGGTTTTCTGTGATGGAGTCATATCAGACTCTCTGCTGGTAAAAATTTTGGTAAAATACCCTTCCCCGTAAGGTATAAATATATGAAGAACTTTTTTTTGTCAAAAACATATTCAACAAACGCCCCTTGCCTGATGGATTCGCGCTGATTATATTGTTATCAAGAGGCCTGATAATGAAAAATCGTTATACCCCCATATTTCTGATCGTCATGGTATTTGGATTGGTATGGGTGTTTTTACTTGCAAAAGTTTCCACCGAACAACCCCCAGGAGAAACAATTATGGATAAAAAGACTCTGGCGGAAAACGCCGTAAAAAATATGACGCCGCTGCAGCGCGACGTCGCCTTTAAAAACGCCACCGAGCCGCCCTTTCGGAACGAATACTGGGACAACCATCAAGAAGGAATTTATGTGGACATTGTATCCGGCGAAGCTCTATTCAGCTCGTCCGACAAGTTCGATTCCGGCTCGGGATGGCCCAGCTTTACCCGTCCCATAGAAAAAAATTCTGTTTCAGAACAAGCCGACAACAGTCATTCCATGCAGCGCACCGAAGTGCGCAGCACCCGAGCGAATATTCATCTGGGACATGTGTTTGACGACGGCCCCGCTCCCACCGGAAAGACATATTGCATCAATTCTGCCTCTCTAAGATTCATTCCCAAAGAAAAAATGACGGCAGCGGGATACGGCGATTACCTGTATTTATTCGACGCGAAATCATCCGCAAACCTGGAAACAGCCATTTTTGCGGTAGGTTGTTTCTGGGGGGTGGAAGAATATTTCCACAGAATAAGGGGGGTCACAAACAGCGAGTCCGGCTACACCGGAGGAACCAGGCCAAACCCCACTTACGAGGAAGTCTGCACGGGCAAAACGGGCCACGCCGAAGCCGTTCGCGTCACGTTCGATCCCCAGGTTGTCAGTTACACACAACTGTTGAAACATTTCTGGGAACTGCACGATCCCACCAGCCTCAACAAACAGGGCAACGATGTGGGAACGCAATACCGGTCGGCTATTTTTTTCACGAATCCCGGGCAGGAAAAAGCCGCAAAAGAATCTCTGGCAACCCTGGCCAAATCAGGAAAATTTTCGAAGAAAATCGTAACAGAGATTTTGCCGGCGAAAGAATTTTACAGGGCGGAAGAGTACCACCAAGACTATTTGAAGAAAAATCCGCACGGCTACTGCCATATCGACTTGAGAAAAGCAACCAAAGAATGAACTCTGCAAGTCGGACTTAAACAAACAGGATTGGTTTCGTTTCCTAATTGAATTTATCCTGATAAAACTTTAACTTAGTTTTGGTAATTTCTTCTTTTCTTTTAATAAAGTAATCCGCTCACACAATGATGAGAAAATTTTCAGAAAAGTCTATTTTGAGTGAGTATTTTCAATCCATTCCGGCACCCGCCTGCCCGTGTCTAAAATTGTGGCACTGGTTACCAAAATGCGCGAGTTATCATATGAATAAGAGGAACTAACGCTATCTTCATAAAAGATATCCGTATCTTGTTCATTTTACATCCCGAGAATAAGTCCGTGTAACGACAATTATCAGCGGTGGGGTTGGATACATAACTAAGCTATTGATTTAAAAGATTAAAATTGTGTTCCTGGATTTCTAAATTCAGCCATGAATTATTATAAAATTTTTCTTTACAAAAATAAAAATTTATTTATCATAAAATACAATATATTGAACATTGAGTGATTAAAAAATAAAGGAGAAAAGTTATGAGATATTTATTTGGTGGTGGCATGGACTAATGAAAAGAAAGAGGGCGAATAAAATCGTCCTCTTTCTTTTCAAAAGTCTGGATTTAATCAATAAGACGAAAGGTGAAATGAGTTAATTTCCGTTTCAACACTGTAAATAATAACCAACAATCCTTTCTCTAGAATTTAAATGCATCATGCATTTTTTAATTTTTAAGAAACGACTTTCGTCAGTCTAAAACCTCACCTCATATTCCAAAATTTTTTTAAACTCTTTTGGCATCTTTTTATTAGCTGTCGTTTTACAGATCAGCGGCACTTTTCAAGAAAAATACTTTTCTCGGTGGAAGTCCTTACGCAACGTTGTCCAGTGTTGACCGAATCAAATGTTGCAGATGGCGATATGATTTTAAAAATATACCCGGACGTTTCGGCCCGCTGTTCACCGCTTTGATTTTTTCCATCATGTCAAAGCACAGGTTGCAGGAACGTTCGCTGCAGTTCATCGTACAATGTTCAACGGTGGTGAAAAAATCATCATCAAACAGGTGCGATGGCACATCGCCTATTTTTTCGCCAATGAGGCTAAAGTATCCTGCATTGATGAAGTCGGCAATATTATAGGAAGCATCCGTATCAAAAATATGCATGAACTTTTTGGTGACCGATAAAATCGAACTTTGCGAGTCACGCGGAAGTTTCACAACACTGATGAACGGCAGCAATGTCTTCAATCGTGAAACGGTCACCCAGTTGGCCTTGAAAAAGAACCGGGGATCTAATGACACTGTCGGGTTTTTGCATAAAACCTGATCCTGGTGCAAGCTTCTGGCCAGGTACCAACGGTGCCCATGCCTCGCGCTTTCCTCAGGACAGTTATGGAGACACCCTTCGAAAGCTATGATCTTTTGCGCGAATCCTGCGTTATGGTTCCGCTCCAGTTGCGCAGGGTTTCGAATAATATTAACGGAAGGATTGTGCAACACCACCCCTTCTCTGCGCTCTTCTTCCAAATCCTCTTCGGTCATTCGATGCGAGAGGCAGGAACCCTGAATTTCGCAGTCTGGCAAGGCGTCTTTCAACCGTTTAATCAGTTCTATATCCGCCACGACAAAACTGCGAACGCCGCGCGGATAGAATTCTTTGGTTACATTATCGACAACTATTTTATAGTTGTCATGAAGAAGGTAATTGAGGAGAAGCGTTAATTTGAACCCCGTATTTTCTTGATTCCACGATATTAAATCCATGGTCCGCTTCCGGGCTTTGTAAAGGGATATTTTGGGATCTACCCGTCTACCGCTGGCGCTTATTTGCGGATCGTAGTGAGGAAAATGAAGATCATATATGTATTGACTGAAAGCGCTCAATCCCCGTAAATGCTTCTTCTTGGTCTGATACGGTGACAATCCGATGGTCAGTTTAAGGCTTTTCATTGTTTGTTAAAGGCTCTTTAGCAGTTTTTACCACGACAAATTAAAGAGGCCTCTTGTCTTTGACGTGGTAAGATTTATATTAATTCACGATTGTATGAAAGCACAAGAAAAATCTGAATTGGTCATCAATTGTTTATTTTGCACAATGCGGGATAACTGATTCTCTTCGGAATAAGCGATCCTGAAAGAGATCGTAATTTGATCTTTTAAAAAAAACGAATAGTGATATTATGATACCCGACTTACTTAAAATAGCCAATATAAATTGTCGTTTAATAAAAAGATGAAGAGGGTCTTTATGAAAGAAGCATGGGGAACGATAAAAGCCTTTATGGGTGGCTGGGGCAGCTTTGTGTTTGGCATCGCTGCCGTTGCAATTCTGCTCTATGTTGTTTATTTATTCATCAGGGCAATGTTCTTCTAAATGAGAGTTCAATCATCTGGCATCGTCATGGATGTTGCATTAATAATACCTTTCTAAAAAATAGAGTATTATTTTGAATCTCGCTCCGAATGTTTGATTCCCCATCGCAACGAGATGCTTCGCCGGACCAGTTCATCGTAAAGTTCTTCCAGCGGCCTGGCCGCTTCTGCTCCTTCCAGTCCGGCAACGGCGGCGGCGACCGCTTCGAGCGTGGACATACCGTCTGAACGACGTTGTTCCCGTAACCGTTCTCTGCGTCCTTTTGGCGCGGGTAGCGTCAGCCGGGGCAGTTCCCACAGAACAGGCATGTTGCGATACAACCGGCGGGCCTGTTGCCATGTTGCATCGATAACCACAACGCGGGCCGGTGGCGTCAAATCAGATGCGTCAGAATTCGCACCGGTTCCATCGGGCCATAACAGCCAGGTTCCGGGAGCCCGCAGCTCTTGATCATCAACGGGGGAAAGACCGATGCGGCTTCCGCCTCCGCAGGCGATAATTCGCGAGTTCGGCATGGCCAACGCAACGAACCGGCCGGTATTGCTGGGACGCTCAGCCTCATAAATATGCCGCAGAATCAAAATTTGTGTTCGCGTTTGAACCGTGGGCAGGATCGGGCAGATGCAGATTTCTCTGCGCTGGTAACAGCGGGGGCAGTGACTGTTTTCATCACGGGGCTTGTTCGAACGCATTAGCGCACTCCACCTCGCAAAAGCTCATCAGCCCGCCGGGCTTCCTCGACAAGCCGTCGAACTTTTTTCATATCTTTTTTAAAGCGGATGGGTCGACCCTGCTTATCCACCACGTTGGTTCTCGTGCAGCTGTCCACTCCCGCCGGTTTGACGGTTATAATGGCGTCGAAAACATTTTCGTCGGAAATGCCGCCCGCCAGGATAACCGGTATTGGACTCGCCTTAACGATTGCTTTGGCGATATTCCAGTCACAGACTTTACCGGTAATGCCAACATAGCCCGCGACAGGCTGTGGCGACTGATCTCCCGGATTGCCGATCAGCGTATCCATGAGAAAATAATCCGATGTTGGCGCGAAGAGCGCGGCAAAACGCAGAATGTTTTTTTGAATCTCAGCTGCCTGAAAAACGCCGGCACGGGGCACGGAAAGCGAACGCATAATCCTGATCTGCGGGAATCGTTTCTTCACGTCCGATTGCAAAGAAAGCAGTGTGTCACATTCACGCGCAACGGCGGCTTGATTTTCCGTAAAGGGAGAAAGCGCTTCGCAGAAATGAACAAAGTCCGGTTGATAATAATCAAGCGCCTGAATAATTTCTACCGGATCTTTAAGCAGAGGAATCAGGCCGCTTTTGGCGTCTGCCTGCTGTATCACCCGGACTGTCTTACGAATCGTGGCATGTTTAAGCTGGCCGGAATCCGTCAGCACACTGCCGATATGATCCACCCCCAAACCAACTAATTCTTCAGCTTCGTGCGGCTCTTGTACTTCATAAATTTGGATGATGGTTTTTTTCATGCGCGAAGACATATCATTTCAGGCGAACCAGAGCAAGACATTGCCTCGCATTCCCCAAAGTAACCTTTGGGGGAATACGAACAGATCCAGAATAATTTCTTATTTACCCAAACCGGGCAGCGGTTTCATGAGCAACGGGACAGATTCTCGTTTCTGCCCGTTTACCGTTACCGGCTGCGGTTTCGTGTGTGCAATTCTTCCGGCGACGTTGATATAATGACGTCCCCGGAAAACCAGCTCTATCGCCGCAGGCAGGGCAAGCAGTCCGAACCTTGACGACCGGATAATAAACCATAACGCGTGGATTCCGAACAGCGAAAAGAAAAGCCTGGCCAGTTCCAGCATCATTTTCGTTTTGCGGGGATAATTGGTCAATTTTGATTTCGCCAGTTTCTTTTTCCACGGCTCCGCCCCGCGAAGCTTTGTTATTTTAAGATCAGGTAGCCTGCTGATGAGGGTTGAGGCGCGAGCAAAATAGTTTTTGGGCGAATAGGTTTGAGCGATCACCCGTCTGTAGCCTTCAACCAGTTTTTCCGCCGGCATGACGGGTACAAAGTTGAGCACGGTATCGACGTTATCGCCGCTGTGCGGATTGTCTTGACTAATGATCCGGCCTTCCCGTTCCAGCCGTTTGAAAAGGTCGGTGTTCGGCATGGCGGCAAGCAGTCCCACCATGCTCTGGGCAATGCCGTTTTGCCGGATGAAGGCCAATTGGTTATCGAACGCGTCCTCTTTATCCGTATCAAAGCCGAGGATGAATCCGCCCATGACCTCTATGCCGGAACGCTGTATCTTCTCGATTGCTCTGTTCATGTCGCAAGTTGCGTTCTGGTTTTTGTTGGCTGCGCGCAGCGTCGCGCTGTCCGGCGACTCGATTCCGACAAATACGGACGTGAATCCCGATCGCGTCATTAAATCCAAAAGCTCGTCATCTTTGGCCAGGTCAATGCTCGCTTCAGTGAACAGCATATACGGATAGCCGTGCTCCTCCTGCCACACCGCCAGCATCTTCAGCATTTCTTTAACCGCTTTTCTGTTGGCAATGAAATTGTCGTCTACGATAAACAGGCGTCCGCGGTAGCCTGTCGCGTGCAGGTCTTCAACCTCGCGCATGAATTGCACGGAAGACTTGGTGCGCGGAACGTGTCCGAACATCTGGACGATATCGCAGAATTCGCAGTTGAACGGGCATCCGCGGGAGAACTGAAGAGCCATGGAGGCGTAGTCGTTCGGATTTATAAGGTCAAAACGCGGCGGCGGGGTAAGTTCCAATCCGGGTTTATCCTTGTTGGCGTACACTTTCTTTGCTGCTCTCCACGCGTAGTCCTTCAGAAACTGGGGAAGATTATTTTCGGCCTCATAAAGGATCAGATGATCGATCTTATCCGATTCCAGGTAGTCTCCCGGCCTGCCATAGGCCGATTGGACAAATGGCCCTCCGGCAACAATGGTTTTCCCGAGTTCATGGCACATATTGAGGACTTTTAAAAATGACTCGCGGTGTATCCACATGCCCGTGAGAAAAACTATCTCATTGGGCTCAATGTCGCTGATTTCGAGATCGCGCACATTCATGTCGATTAACGTGACGTGAAAATTATCCGGAAGCATGGCCGCTACCGTCATCAACCCCAGGGGCGGCATGACCGACTTGAATCCGGCAGCCTTGAGCGCGCTGTCATGGCTCCAGAACGTTTGCGGAGTCTTCGGCTGTACCATCAATGCGTTTACTTGTCTCATAATGTCCTCCTTTATTCGGCTATAGACTATACCGTGCTTTTATTTTTGTCAATTAAAAAAGCAAAAATATAAGCAATTATTATTGCTTCTCAAATAGACAATAAAAGATGCTTTGTATCTGGAATAGAGCGACAGGGTCCTTGTCTTATAAATCCAGATACCGTTCAGCGCGTTTTTCAATTCTGCCCAATTTGGGATTATCGGGCCTGTAGGCATCCGCGAAAACCTGTTGAACCCTTTGGACCTGTGACAAAAGGTTAATTTTATCCGGAGCATACCCCCAGCCCCAAAGGATATTATCAGCTTTCTGCGGCAAAATTTTCAGGGATTTGTACACCATCGAACGGCCGTTGCTTCTCTTGATTTTGGGACCGCAGGAAAAAGAAACTTCCGTGACATGGGTTGTCAGTGAGCGCTTGGCCCGTTCATTCTTTGTCGTATCATTATGTTCTCCATGAGAAGGGATAAAAATAAACCGCATATGGTCAGGAGTAACGCCGCCCACAAAAAGAGGCACACCGTAATCAATGCCGTTTAAATTGGAACTGATCAGTTGCGTACCCGCAACGGCCATGACATCTTTATGGCTGATTCTCCGGTCAAAGAGATTGACAAAGAAACGATTGATTTTTCTGTATTGAGTGTAAAATCTGCTGTTTTGTCCTTTTCCGGCTCTTTCGAGATGCATTTCCCCCGCGGCATCCTTTACGGCATCGCGAATCCATCGATATTGAGTCAAGGGATCGGCGTTTCCAATCTCTTCTGCCCGGTGCGTTCGCACAATTCCCAGACCGCGATATCCTTTTTGAACATCAATCTGCCGCCGGGAATTTTGATCCCCCTGCGCGATATAATCCGTGGCCCAGGTGATCCCCATTTCCAGACTCAGCAGCGCCAGTTCAACGGATGAATTCGAAACGTTCTGTCCGATCTCCTGCGCTATTTTATTTCTGAGCTTCAGAATGTTGCTGTCGGTTACATCGATCTGGCTTCCTATTGGAAAAAGATCAGATTCACCCAGGCAATTTAATCTGAGCCAGCCTTTTTTATCCGGCAGCGTGCCGTTGTCCCACAGATGAAACTTGTAGGAAAATGGAAAAGTTCTTTTACTCTGACTCAGCAGAGAGGCCTGGCCCAGAACCAGATGATTGTGGATCAGATGCGTGAACAGCGCGAGCGGCACGCCGTCGATAACGTGATTATAGACCAGACTCATGATCCGGTAGGACCGGTTTTGTCGGTCATAGGTTATTTCAATTAAGACCGGCCTGGAATAATCCCAATCCAGCGAGAAATCGATATCATAACCCGCCACCATGTGATCTTCCGCGCCCAGGCGGCCTTCCTTGACCTGTATATCCGCTTTGATCAGCATGTCGCCGTAATGTTTTTGCGCAAGGTCGACAGCTTCCATGGCTTTATGGCGCAGGGCCGTGGAACTTTCGAAATCAGGCGACCCTCCCCTGACTTCAAGACCAAAGCCGAAATGCTTGGCGTATTTCGATCGTAAAAACTCCCATGCGGTTCTTGTCTTATCCAGACCGAGTTTGGTCGTGATGTAATCTCTCGGGGTGGACACGATTCCTCCAAGATGAATTGCTCCTACTATTGCGTTCATATCGGTCTCCTTTTCTTTTTAAGATGGTTGAGTCTTTCAATGTCATTGCACTCATCCTTCATGTCTCGTGACCATCTCTATATACCCACCGGGCTTTCAGGAACCTTTCGTGCGTATTACAATTTTGCAAGGTTAGGAGTTGGGAGGGAGGAATTCCTGCACTTACAGCGCTTCATTTCTCCGGGAATATCCCGCCATCGGTATGAAACGCTGATGATCAAAAAAAGCTCGGTTCGATTTTTTTTAAACCAAGTTGCTTTCAAGAATTAAAATATGAATGTGGGAAAGCCTACCTGGTCCTAGAATGGCGTGGTGTTTATGCACTGGACTGAACGGTTAAAATGTCCGCATGGATGATGAACCTTTCCGGCGGCAGGAATATGAGACCGCCGGGAGGATGGAAATCAGACAGCATCGGGTTGGTCACAAGTGAGATGGGTCTTCAGGATGTCAATCGTCTTCCCTGTCTCTATCCGTGATGTTTCCGTTTGTGGCGTTGACATATACCAACTCGGATGCATTGTTCCCTCGCTTGGTGACAATGACCTGATAATAGAGGACATGATCTTTTAATTTGGCTTTTGCCAGAACGGTCTTGCCGCCGGTTTCCTTTTCCGCGACAGCGATGGCCTGCGCCAGGGATATTTTAGCATCGGCAAAAGCATCCTTCTTACTGATGTGCAAAAAATGCAGAAGGCCGAACCAATCATCAAGCTGAGCGAGCACTTTGCCGGATATAACATCTACAAAATAAGCCCTCATGACATGGTCCTTGACAGTCATCAATTCGAACACCAAGGACCCTTTTCTCAGATTGAGCGGCTTTCTCCTGGGCTCGACTTCTGCCATAACCACTCTGCCGCCCGATGCCGATTCGATATTGCTGATGGCCTGCAAAAGACTTATTCGCGATTTTTCAAGGGCGCCGCGCTGCGCCTGTCGCGGCTCGTCATACGCTGTGACGCTGGCCGGTAAGGCCAGGACAACCATCACCACCGCGACAACCGCGCCTATCGTACTTTTCATCTTTGTTTTCATTTATCACCGCCGTATCATTTCATTCCCTGGCTCACCTATAAACCAGCATGACTTACACCCACATTTCCGAAACATTACAATTTTGAAAGGTTCACACGCGCTGTTGAAAGTCACGATGATGACTCGGGAGCCTGCTGCGCTGCCGTATCGAAATCGGCAAGGGGTGTTTTTGCCGGTTCTATGGGCGTGTGCTGCGGCAGAGTAAGGGTAAAGACCGCGCCTCGGCCGGGCAGATTCTGAACGTTAATCGCACCGTGGTGGGCGGTGGCAATGGCCTTCACCAGGCACAGTCCCAGTCCCAATCCACGCTGCGAACGGCTTTTATCGCCGCGGTACAACCTCTCAAAGATGCGCGGCATATCCGCCGGACTGATGCCTCCTCCGGTATCACTCACGGAAATGAAGATATTCGTCTCATTACTGCCGGCATCAAGGGTGATACACCCGCCCGGAGGTGTATATTTAATGGCATTATCAATCAGATTGGCGATGGCCTGACGCAATCGTGTAGAATCGGCATGTACCGTCAAATTAGCGGGGATGTTCACTACCAACCGGATATTCTTCTCTTCCGCGTCATAAAGGTAGATGTCTGCAATGGCAGAGATGAGCTCCTTCAGGTCGATCTCTTTGAGATCAAGCGTCATGACCCCTGTTTCCGCTTCGGAGATATCCATCAGCGCGTTGAGCATATTCAGAATATTCCCGGATTCTTCGGCGCAATCCAGCAAAGCCTCCTGCAAGGCGGCCTTATCCGGTTCGCGCTGCATAACGGACTCAATGGAAAATCGCATACGGGTCAAGGGCGTCCTGAGGTCATGCGCTACATTATCGAGAGCTTCCCGCATACCGTTCGTCAGGGTAGCGATCCAGTCCAGCATGGCATTGAATTGCCGGGCAAGCTCTCTTAATTCCGTATTGGTTTCTCCCAGGGGCACTCGTGCATCCATCCGGCCGGCACGAACGCTCTGGGTCGCCAGAGTCAATTCCCTTACCGGTTTGAGCGCCTGGCGCGCGAGGAAGACCCCGATCAGAATACCGAATAAAATCACGGGTCCCAGGATGATAAGAAAAACGCCGGCGTAATATCCCAGATATTGTCCGCGGGCATGGGTGGAGTAGCCTACGTGCAGGACCGTGCCGTCAAGGAGCAGCCGTCCCGTGACATCAATATTATCGCCGCCTGTCAGCCCTTTCAGAGTTCCGGTGAGACGCGGTTTTTTCAGGAGGGTCCATTGGTCCTCTACAAACGGCAAGGGCGTTTGTATAAGTTTTATCTCAGTTGCATTCCAGGTTTGCGGCAGGGTTTGGCTGAGGATGAAGCCGTTTTTTGCCACGACACGGATGAAAAACCCGTTTTGTTCGTTGGGATAGCGGGTGCGTTCCAACTCCTGCACGAGGCGGGGAACTCCGCTATGCTCTATGATATTGGTATAGGTGTTGATCTTTTCGGAAACGATTTGATGGTCCTTGGTGCGCATGGAATTCCACAGCGCCATATAGCCTATGCCGAAAAGGAGCAGAGAGCTGAACACGAAGAACAGCGCATACCAGAGGGTGAGCCGGAAGGTGATTTTGCGGCTGAGCTGTTTAAGATATTTTAAGAACATACCCGACACCCCGCAGCGTATGGAGAATCTTGGTGTCGAAGTCGCGGTCAATCTTCCCCCGCACCCGGCAAACCAGGACATCCACGGCATTCGT
>Ga0116173_1000985_pt1 | contig 24661 bp, 25 predicted proteins | sample AD_UKC085_MetaG_FD_89800 | JGI IMG/M metagenome (GOLD analysis project Ga0116173, IMG submission 89800) | Active sludge microbial communities of municipal wastewater-treating anaerobic digesters from USA - AD_UKC085_MetaG | ecosystem: Engineered > Bioreactor > Anaerobic > Digestate | place: USA...
CAGGAATTGTCATGACGCTCACATCCGCTTTGTTTTTAAGAAAAGCAATTCGGGAATAATTGAATCTGCCTTTATAAGCAGAAGTCTTTCCTTTTTAGCTTTATTATGTTGGAAAGAAATTTCTAACTGCTAGTTAATGTTGAAAAGCAAATAGTGAAAAAAATTGTAAGTAAAATTTTTCAGTTAATATTGCAAATTTAATAGAATTGAAAAATTTTATATGCTTTCAATCGATTTCAGTACTTTTGGTTTTCTTTTTCCTGAGGAAGAATTATTAAAAAAGGATTTTTTATCGGTTGATGAGATTCATAAATTCTTCACGTGTGCGAGCTTCCTGAAAGACACCCGTAAAATCGGAAGTGGTTGTAATAGAATTTTGTTTTTGTATCCCTCTCATCTGCATGCACAGATGTTGTGCTTCGATAATAACCATAACACCCATTGGATCCAGTGTGTTTTGAATGCATTGTTTTATTTGTGTGGTCATACGTTCTTGCACTTGCAAACGGCGAGCGTAAATTTCTACCACCCGTGCAATTTTACTTAAGCCGGTGATTTTTTTGTTGGGAATATAGGCAACATGTGCTTTCCCGAAAAATGGGAGCAAATGATGTTCGCAAAGCGAATAAAAATCAATATCCTTAACAATCACCATCTGACGGTAGTTTTCTGTAAAAGTGGCCGTGCGTATAATTTCTTCCGGATCCTGCTCGTAACCTTGTACAAAAAACTGCATGGCTCGTGCCACTCTTTGGGGTGTTTGTATCAAACCTTGACGGTCAGGGTTTTCGCCCAGCAAACGAATAATTTCCTGATAATGCTGTGCAATTTCTCCGGTCTTTTTTTCATCAAAGGGACGGGAACTGGTAATATCAAAATCCATGGAAATGATTTTTTGAAGAAGTTATTTGACAATTTGATCTCTCACCACATAAGTTTGGCTGCGCAACTCGGGAAAAACTTCCAGCAATTTGCTACGAAAAGCTTGGGCTTCATCTATTGTGTTGAAATCACCCACGCGAACTTTCCAAAATGGTGAATTGTAGTTGACGTAAACGCCTGTATTAGGGAAAGCTTCCCGTATTTCTCTTTCTATTTTGAAGGCTTCGGTTTTTCCGGTGCGCTGTTCGTTGCTCGAAAAAACCTGCACGCGGTAACCATTACCCATAATGGCTTCACGATCTGCTTTTGCGCTTTGTTTTTGATTGATAAGATTTTCTATGCGCTTGTCTTGATGGATGATGACTTTCCCTACTCCATCAGTAGCTTGAAGGACTTCAAAAATATTCTGTCGAACGGAAGTGTTATCTTCCTGCGCCTGAAGCAGGGGAATTGCTGAAAGTAATATCGTGAAAAGTAAAAATTTAAGATTTTTCATCATTTTACTCTTGATTGAAGTGCAAAGTTATAAAATATCGCTTAATTCTGATAGCGAATCAACGAAATTATGAAAAATTGAAAGTTTGGATGGAAGCTCACCATCAATTTTTGAAGTTAAATGTTTATCTTTGTTCATAACTAAATTTTTCCAGAAAATATGGAACCTACAAAAATTGTGCTCATAGTTGCCGGCGGAAGAGGAGAACGTATGCAGTCAGATATTCCGAAACAGTTTATTGAAGTAGCAGGGAAGCCCATATTGATGCATACCATTGAAGCCTTTATACGTTATGATTCCGGTTTACCCATTTTTGTCGTTTTGCCTGCTGATCAAATTAAATTTTGGGAAAACCTTTGCTCGAAATATTCTTTCAAATTTCCTCACCATTTGGTTGTAGGTGGCGAAACGCGTTTTCATTCGGTCAAAAACGGGTTGGCTGCGGTTTCTGATTTTTTGGCAACATTTTATCATGATAAATCGGAAAATGAAAAATACTCCGTACTCATTGCAGTGCATGATGGCGTTCGTCCTTTGGTGAGTGAAGCGACGATACGTCGTTGTTTTGATGAAGCTGAAAAATTTGGTACAGCCATACCGAGTTTGGATTTGATTGATAGTCTTCGTTCCATCCATACCAAGCACAGCCAATCGTTGGACAGGAAAGCCTATAAATTGGTGCAAACGCCGCAGGTTTTCAATTTTAACATTCTGCAGAAAGCTTATGAGCAGGAATTTTCTCCACTTTTCACCGACGATGCTTCTGTGGTTGAATCCATCGGTTTAAATGTTCATCTCACCGAGGGGAATCGTGAAAATATTAAATTGACTACTGCTTTTGATCTCGAATTGGCATCTTTTCTGTTGGCGAAAAGAGAAAACAGCGTTTATTGAAATTATAAATCTTTTGAAGATTCTACATAAGTGGATTTTTTTACCCAAGATATACAATTTTTTCCCGGCGTTGGTCCCAAGCGGGCCGAACTCCTCAAAAAGGAACTGAACATCCGAACGGCAGAAGATTTGCTGAGACATTATCCTTATAAATATGTTGACCGCAGTCGTTTTTACATGATCAGTGAAATTTCTGAAAACATGCCTTTTATTCAACTGAAAGGTAAAATTTTGAGGTTTGAGAAAGTGGGTGAGGGACGGAGTCAACGTTTGATTGCTATTTTTACCGATGGACGGCAGAATATTGAGTTGGTCTGGTTCAAAGGATTGAAATTTGTTACGGAACGCTACAAAACCAATATTGAATATGTCGTTTTTGGGAAACCTACGCTTTTCAATGGAAAGTACAACATAGTTCATCCCGACATTGAAATTCTTTCGCAGCTTCCTCCAGTCGAACAAATGGGTTTACAACCTTTTTACAATACTTCCGAAAAAATGAAGACTCATTTTTTGAATTCCAAAGCCATTCAGAAAATCATATATTCATTGTTGCCCGAGTTGCAAAAAGGAATCCCCGAAACATTGCCGGCTTATGTCCTGAATCGTTATGGATTACTTCATCTGACAGATGCCTTAATTAATATTCATTTTCCTAAAAACAGTCATTTGCTAAATCGTGCCCGGCAACGGCTGAAATTTGAAGAACTTTTTTACATACAGTTGGACATTGTAAAACAAACTGCATGGCGAAACCAGCGGTTTAAAGGATTTGTTTTCAAGCATGTTGGTAATTATTTCAACACTTTCTATCGTGATTATTTGCCATTTGAACTGACCAATGCTCAAAAAAAAGTGATTCGTGAAATTCGTGCAGATGTAGCTTCCGGTAAGCAAATGAACAGGTTGCTTCAAGGGGATGTGGGAAGCGGTAAAACGCTGGTTGCACTTTTTGCCATGTTGATGGCTGTCGATAATGGATTTCAGGCTTGTATGATGGCTCCAACAGAAATTCTTGCTGCTCAACATTTTGAAAGTCTGAAAGAGTTGTTGGGAAATATAGGTCTCCGAATTGCTTTGCTGACTGGGTCAACACGCCCAAAGGAAAGAGCGGAGATACACGAAAAGTTGCTGAATGGTGAACTAAATATTTTGCTGGGTACTCATGCTTTGATTGAAGAAACAGTTCAGTTTAAAAATCTGGGACTTGTGGTGATTGACGAACAGCATCGTTTTGGCGTAGCCCAGCGTGCAAGGCTTTGGAGCAAGAATGTTCAACCTCCCCATATTCTGGTTATGACTGCCACCCCAATTCCACGCACTTTGGCCATGACTATTTACGGCGACCTCACAGTTTCTGTTATCGACGAATTGCCACCCGGTAGAAAACCTATTCAGACTTTTCATTTTTACGACAACAAAAGGCAGGCGCTTTATAAATTTATGGTGAAGCAAATTGAACTCGGAAGACAAATTTATGTCGTTTATCCGTTGATTCAGGAATCGGAAACTATGGATTTGAAAAATTTGGAAGAAGGTTACGAACATTTGAGCGAAATTTTTCCACAATACAAAATCAGCATGGTACATGGCAAAATGAAATCTGCAGAAAAGGAAGCCGAAATGCAAAAATTTGTGACCGGAAAAACGCAAATCATGGTTGCTACAACAGTAATAGAAGTTGGAGTGAATGTCCCTAATGCTTCTGTAATGATAATTGAAAATGCTGAGCGCTTTGGTTTGGCACAGCTGCATCAACTCAGAGGCAGAGTTGGTAGAGGCGCTGACCAGTCGTACTGTATTTTGCTCACAGGATACAAATTGAGTAATCTGACCCGCAAGAGAATTGAAACCATGGTGAATACCAATGATGGTTTTCAGATAGCAGAAACCGATTTGCAATTGCGTGGGCCAGGTGATTTGGACGGAACGCAGCAAAGTGGTTTGCCTTTCGAACTGAAAATAGCCAATCTTGCTCAGGATGGAAAAATGCTCGAAATTGCTCGTAAAACAGCTATAGATATAATAGAAGACGACCCGCAGTTGCAGAAAAACGAAAATATAATACTCTCTGAACAATTAAAAAAAATGAAAACTTCATCCTTAAATTGGAGTGTTATTAGTTAAAAAAAACTAATGAAGTTTTTATTTCTGATTCATTTTTTTTATTTTTGGGAAACGAAAAAATTCTTCTTTATCAGATTCTTCCTTTCGTAGTATTTCAAAATAATGGAAAAAACACTTGTTATTATAAAACCAGGCGCTATTCAGCGCGAACTTGTCGGCGAAATCATTACCCGATTTGAAAGGAAAGGATTGCATTTATGTGGTATAAAAATGTATCAGTTTACTGATAAAGTGGTTTCTGAACATTATGCTCACTTAGCCGATCGACCTTTTTTCAAACGTATTAAGGATTCAATGATGATAACGCCCGTGATTGTTTGTTGCTGGGAAGGTCTGGATGCAGTTAGAATTGTCCGCTCCATGTCAGGAGGAACCAATGGCAGGGAAGCCGCACCCGGAACCATAAGGGGCGATTTCAGCATGAGTGTGCAGGAAAATATCGTTCACGCTTCCGATACGGTTGAAAATGCCAAGGTGGAAATCAACCGATTTTTCAAACCTGAAGAAATTTTTGAATTTAAGCCCAATAATTTTCCTTTTGTTTACGCCAACGACGAAGTTTAATTTTTTTCTTAACTCTTTAAAATTTTTTGATCATGGTGAATGTATCGCAGTATCCAAATTTCCTGATTTTATTGCTTGTTTTGTTGTTGTTTAGTGGAGCGATAAATGCACAGAAGTTTAATATTGCTTTGGTGGCGTCTTCCACATTAAAAGATACTACCAACATTTATCATCAAATGTTGAATGATAATTCTGACGACTTGATGGAAAATCATCCGGCAGATGATATTTACAACAACATTTGGACATCAGAAAGGCTCAATCCTTATCATTTTCCGGTAGATAGTCTGCCTGATTCCGTTCGAATTGACTGTTCCAATTTTGTTCTTCCCATTTATGGAAAAGTTACATCAAAATTTGGACGTCGTCGTTATCGCTATCATTATGGAATCGATTTAAGACTCAATGTTGGCGATTCAATTCGTTGTGCTTTTGCTGGTAAAGTTCGTATTATTGAATATGAACCCGGAGGTTATGGTCATTATGTGGTTGTGCGGCATGACAATGGGTTGGAAACGGTTTATGCACATTTATCACAAGTTTTGGTAAATTTAAATCAATACGTTAAGGCTGGTCAAATGATAGCTTTGGGTGGAAATACGGGTCGTTCTACTGGCCCTCATTTACATTTTGAAACGCGTTATCTGGGGAATGCCATCAATCCCGATTATCTTATTGATTTCGAGAGAGGTACTATGAGACAGCTTTCCTATCTGATTACCAAAAAAAATACTTTCAATTATCAAAAAGAATTGAGTAATTTGCAATTAGCTCGTTATCATGTAGTTCACAGAGGCGATACATTAAGCGAGATTGCTTCGCGCTATGGGACAACGGTAAGAAAGATTTGCAATTTAAACAGAATTTCTACAAAAAAATTATTGAAACCGGGTCAGAAAATCAGAGTCAAATAAAAGCTTACAATTTTCAAAATCTAAAAAAACCGTATTTTCAGGAAAGAAAAATACGGTTTTTTAATTTTTTTTGATAGGTTTTTCAGTATCGATAATGTTCCGGTTTAAAAGGACCTTCCGGATTCACACCAATATATTCTGCCTGTTCTTTGGTTAATCGGGTCAACTTCACACCCAATTGAGCCAGATGCAAGCGGGCAACTTCTTCATCCAAATGTTTGGGTAAGCGATATACATTTATCTCGTATTTTTTCGTAAATAGTTCAATTTGAGCCAACGTCTGGTTGGTAAATGAATTACTCATCACAAAGGAAGGATGACCTGTTGCACAGCCAAGATTCACCAAACGACCATCAGCAAGAAGCAAAATACTATGCCCGTCAGGGAAAATGTACTTGTCCACCTGAGGTTTGATGTTAACCTTTTGAATGCCGGGAAATTTCTTCAACTGATCTACCTGAATTTCGTTGTCGAAATGTCCAATATTGCAAACTATTGCGCCATCTTTCATTTTTTCCATATGCTGAATGGTAATAATGTCACGATTGCCGGTAGTCGTAACATAAATATTCCCTTCAGGTAAAGCATCTTCCACAGTACAAACTTCAAATCCTTCCATTGCAGCCTGCAAAGCACAAATTGGGTCAATTTCGGTTACCATCACTCTGGCTCCGTAAGCCCGCATAGATTTGGCGCAACCTTTCCCTACATCTCCATAGCCGCAAACTACCACAACTTTCCCTGCCAGCATAATATCTGTTGCTCTTTTTATCCCGTCGGCCAATGATTCTCGACAACCATACAGATTATCGAATTTTGATTTGGTAACCGAGTCGTTGACATTGAAAGCAGGGAAAAGCAACGTTCCTTCCGAAAGCATTTGATAAAGTCGGTGAACGCCAGTAGTGGTTTCTTCCGAAACACCACGAATTTCGGGAATCATTTTCGACCAGAAATTTTTATTTTCTTTTAAAACTTTCTTCAAAATGGTCAGCAATTCCTTTTCATCTTCTCCTTCTGCCGGTCTGTCCAGTACGTTTGCTTCCTTTTCGGCAGCAACACCCATGTGAATCATCAGCGTGGCATCTCCGCCATCATCTACAATAAGATTTGGTCCTTTTCCGCCTTCAAAAGTCAAAGCTTGCAAGGTACACCACCAATAATCTTCCAGCGTTTCGCCTTTCCATGCAAAAACAGATATTCCGGCTGCTGCAATGGCTGCCGCTGCATGATCTTGCGTGGAATAAATATTACAACTGCACCAGCGAACTTCGGCTCCCAGTTTTGCTAACGTCTCGATTAAAACGGCTGTCTGAATAGTCATGTGAAGTGAACCCGTGATGCGAGCGCCTTTCAGTGGCTGTAAGACTGCATATTTTTCTCGAATTGCCATAAGTCCCGGCATTTCTTTTTCTGCCAACTCTATTTCCTTCCTGCCGAAATCGGCCAGCGAAATATCGGCTACTTTGTATGGCAAAGAAGTGAATAATGCTTTATTGTCTGTCATTTTATTGATTTTTTTGTTTAAATACCTTTTAAATCAGATTAAAAGTTTGCAAAGATATAAATTTTACTCGAAAATTCTTTACTTTTGCACCTATGTTTTTAAGATAGCCGTAGTTCATAAAGGCAAGAATGAAAGAACATTTTGTTGATATACATACACATGGAAAATCAGAATTTAATCCGTTTTCTGTGAGGAATTTGCGTGTCAAGGAAGTTGCGCTTTTTTTTGATTCTGAAGAGCATCGGTTTTGCTCGGTGGGTATTCATCCCTGGTATGCCGATCAAGAAAATCCGGAAGAGTTGGCAAGTTTGTTTTGTTATGCTTCAGATAAAAGGTGGACAGCGATTGGTGAATGTGGCTTGGACAAAAATATTTCCGTTACTTTTGCTGTGCAGAAAAGTATTTTTGAACGTCAGATTTCTTTTTCCGAAAGTTTGAAAAAACCTTTGATTATCCATTGTGTAGGCTATTTCAACGAATTACTGGAAATCCGTAACAGGCTTCGACCTTCACAACTTTGGATTGTGCATGGTTTTCGTGGAAAACCCGAATTGGCCAAGCAATTATTAAAAACAGGAATTTCTCTCTCATTTGGCGAAAAACGTAATGCAGCCAGCGTTTCTGTTACGCCAATAGACAGACTATATGTGGAAACGGATGAAAGTTTATTGCCGGTTGAGCAGTTTTATCGGGAAATTGCCAAAATTAAAAACTGTCGCCCTGAAGATTTGGATGCGGGAAAGAAATTGCTTAATTTAACGGAATTCTGAATCGATTCTGTTTTTCAACCCAATCTTGAAAGAAACAAGTTGGGTAAGAATAAATTTTTTGGAACTTATATTTCTGATTTTCATTGTTTTTCTTTTATTTTTTTAAGACATTACCAACAAAAAATATGAAAAAGGTATATTTGATTTTTATTTTCAATTTAATTTTTGCCGGAGTTTTTGGACAGGGAATATCGTTGATGCAGCAACGTAAATTAATGAACGCCTTGAATGCCATTTCAAATTTGTATGTGGACAGCATTAATGACAAAAAACTTGTCGAATCGGCAATAACAGCTCTTTTGAAAGATTTGGATCCGCATTCGTCCTATATTCCTCGCGAAGAAGTGGAACGGATCAACGAACCGCTGGAAGGCGAGTTTGAAGGAATAGGCATTCAGTTTCAAATTTTTGAAGATACATTGATGGTGGTGCAGACCATTGCAGGCTGTCCTGCCGAAAAAGTTGGAATTCTTCCCGGCGACCGTATTATTTATATTAACGACGAATTGGTTGCTGGCGTAAAAATTCAAAATTCTGACATCATGAAACGGCTGCGAGGGCCACGAGGTTCGGAAGTTACGGTTAAAATATTGCGTCGAGGAAAGTCCGAATTGCTCATTTTTAAAATTATACGCGATAAGATTCCACTTTACAGTGTGGATGCACATTACATGATTGGGAAAGATATTGGTTACATCAAAATCAATAGTTTTGGCCGTACAACCGATGAAGAATTTGTCAAGGCATTTTCCGAACTTCAGAAAAAAGGAATGAAGCATTTGATTGTGAGCTTACAAGGAAACGGAGGCGGGTATTTGGCTACGGCAATTCAATTGGCAGATGAATTTTTGGATCGCGGAAAACTTATTGTTTACACGGAGGGATTACATCAACCAAAAAAAGAATCGCTCGCTACCGCCATCGGCAACTTTGAAACAGGTAAGTTGATAGTACTGGTTGACGAATATTCAGCATCAGCCAGCGAAATTGTGTCGGGAGCTTTGCAGGACTGGGACAGAGCTGTTATTGTAGGAAGAAGAACTTTCGGTAAAGGATTGGTGCAGCAGCAGTTTCCGTTGATTGATGGCTCGATGATGAGGTTGACGACGGCACGATATTATACTCCATCCGGTCGATGCATTCAGAAACCTTATAAAGATGGCGCAGAAAAATATGAACGCGAGTTGCTGACCCGTTATAAAAAAGGAGAATTACTGCATCCCGATAGTATTCATTTCCCCGATTCTCTTCGTTATCAGACTTTGAAACTTAAACGTACCGTTTATGGCGGTGGCGGTATCATGCCGGATGTTTTTGTTCCTCTGGATACTACCCGTTTTACCGATTATCATCAAAAATTAGTTGCAAGGGGCGTGATCAATAAAGTTTCCGTTCAGTTTATCGATCAGAACAGGGAAGACTTGAAGAGAAAATTTAGTACGTTCGACAAATTTGAAAAAGAATTTTCGGTTGACGATGACTTTTTACAGCAGTTGATTCAAGCCGGAGAAAAGGAAAATATTCCGTTTCAGTCGGCACAGTTCGACACCTCGAGAGAGCTGATAAAATTGCAGCTTAAAGCATTGGTTGCACGCGATTTGTGGGACATAAATGCCTATTACCAAATCATAGACAATGATAATGAAGTTCTCAAAAAAGCAGTCGAATTATTGCAAACGCCTGATGCATACGAACAAATTTTAAAGTAAAAAGGTCAAAACAATGATTTTGTTGAAAGAAACTTTTTCGTTCGATTCGGTCTTAGAATACGTTATCGACAATTGGGTAGAGCTCACTGGCGCTATTTTGAGTTTGATATATCTTATTTTATCGGTGAGACAGAAAATAGGATTGTGGATTTTCGGATTTCTGTGCGCCGCATTGTACGTGTATGTTTTCTTTCAAAGCAAGTTTTATGCCGGTATGACGCTGCAGTTTTATTACATGGCAGTCAGCATTTACGGATGGATAACATGGAAAAAAGGAACAACAGACACCCAACCTGAATTGCCCGTAACACGAACCTCAAAGCACATGGCTTTCGATTTGATGACGGTTTTTTTGGCTATATTTGTCATTTATTTTTTCATTTTGGGCAATTTTACCGATTCTCCACTTCCCAGAGGCGATGCTTTTACTACAGCTCTGAGTATTGTAGCTACCTGGATGCTCGCAAAAAAATTACTCGAAAACTGGTTGCTCTGGATTGTTGCTGATGCCGTTTCTACAGGTTTGTATATTTATCGCGGACTGTATCCTACAGCCGTACTTTTTACTGTTTATACACTGATGGCTGTGTTGGGTTATTTCCAATGGGAAAAGTCTATTCATCGTTAGAAGTTACAAAATATTTTGTTCAGTAAATGAAGAAAACAAATTGACAATATGTTGAAAGTTGCTATTTTGGGGCCTGAATCTACGGGAAAAACTGAACTTGCCAAATCTCTTGCTGAATTTTATCGTGTAGATTGGGTTCCCGAATTTGCGCGCGAATATGTGGAAAGTTTATCACGACCGTATGATTATGAGGATGTTTGTCGCATTGCCGCCCATCAGATTGATGAAGAGCTGTATTATGAAAATCATCCGAATGACGGGAAAAAGTTTGTTTTTTTCGATACGGATTTAATAATCACCAAAGTTTGGTTTCAGTACAAGTACGGAAAAGTCCCCAAGTTTTTATCGGAAAGATTGAACCGGCATTTTTTTGATTTTTATTTGCTGTGTTATCCTGATTTGCCGTGGGAGCCCGATTTGGTTCGAGAACATGGAGACGACAGAGAATTTTTCTTCAACTGGTATAAGCAAGAAATAGAAAAAACAGGAAAGTCGGTTGCCATTATTACCGGAATCGGCAAGGAAAGGTCGCAAAATGCCATTCGGGCATTGTCTTCATTTTTAAGTTAGTTTTATAAATTTTTAATTCAAATTTATGGAAAAGGAAATTTTAGATGCTATCATCGAATTATCGAAAGTAGATCAGTATAAATTTGCATGTCATCAGCACGTGATGAACGAACGGATGCCTTCCATCAATAATTTGCAGGAAATTGTTCAGTTGTGCCGCTCTGTTTTGTTCCCGGGTTACTTTGATGATGCGGCGCTCGATTCCGATACGTTGCTTTATCATATCGGACTCAGTATCGATCGATTGAAACTTTTGCTTACCGAGCAGATGAAAGCGGGAATTTGTTTCGAGAGCGAACATCCGACCGATAAAAATGTATGTAACGACATGGAGCAGAACGTTGTACAAAAAGTAAATGCTTTTATTGCCCAATTGCCGGAAATTCGCAGAAAACTTTATACCGATGTGATTGCCGCCTATAATGGCGACCCTGCCGCCAAAAGTATTGGAGAAGTGATTTTTTGCTATCCGGGTATTCGAGCCATCAGCAATTATCGTATTGCCCATGCCCTGCTAAAACTCGATGTTCCTTTGATTCCCCGTATTATCAGTGAAATGGCACATTCGGAAACAGGTATTGACATTCATCCCGGCGCCGAAATTGGTGATTACTTTATGATAGATCATGGTACGGGTGTCGTTATTGGAGAAACATCGGTGATTGGTGACAACGTGAAAATGTATCAGGGCGTTACGTTGGGAGCCAGAAGTTTTCCCCTCGACGAGAATGGAAACCCCATAAAAGGAATCGTTCGCCATCCGCGAATAGGCAACAATGTAATTATCTATTCCAATTCTACCATTTTGGGAAACATTACTGTTGGAGATGGAGCTGTGATTGGCGGTAACCTTTGGGTGGACAGCGATGTGCCGGCTGGGGCAAAACTTTCGCAAGATGATAAACTGAAACGTTGATTTTTTAGATGAAAACAACATCCGGAAACGACAATAAAATTAAGAAATTCTTTGTGGAGAAGGAATTTCCAATGATAGCCAAAACCTTTCAGGGACTCGAAGAGATATTGGCCGAAGAACTTACTGAATTGGGAGCCAACAATGTACAAATAGAGCGGCGGGCAGTGAGTTTTAGCGGCGATAAGACCATGTTGTACAAGGCAAATTTACATTGCAGAACTGCTTTACGCATTCTTAAACCGATCTTTTCTTTTGAAGCAGACAATACGGACGAATTATACACAAAAATCAAGTCTGTAGAATGGGATAATCTTCTAAAGGTGAATAATACTTTTTCGGTGGATGCGACCGTTTTTTCTGACGAATTCCAGCATTCACGCTTTGTAACCTATCGGGTGAAAGATGCCATTGTTGATTGGTTTTCGGAACATTTCAACGATCGTCCAAGTATTTCTGTGGAAGACCCCGATTTCGTATTTAATATCCACATAGCCGGAAATCATTGTACTCTGTCACTCGACAGTTCGGGTGAATCGCTTCATAAACGTGGTTACCGCATCGGGCAAACGAAAGCTCCGCTGAATGAAGTTTTGGCTGCCGGAATGTTGATGTTGGCTGGTTGGAAAGGACAATCCGACTTTCTTGATCCGATGTGCGGCTCGGGAACTTTGCTTATCGAAGCTGCCTTGATTGCCTTAAACATTCCTCCCGGAATTTTCAGAGCTTCGTTTGCATTCGAAAAATGGCCCGATTTCGATAAAATGCTTTTTGATGCCTTATACAACGATGATTCACAGGAGCGACCTTTTGAATATACAATTTTTGGATCAGATATTTCTGCACATGCCGTTAAAATTGCCGAACAAAATGTTAAAAGCAGTGGACTTTCGAAATATATTTCTTTACAGGTGATGCCGATAGAAAAACTCGAGCCGCCTTCAGCCAATTGCTTCATTGTTACCAATCCTCCTTATGGCGAACGACTTCCATCGAAAGATATTTTTGAATTGTATGCCAACTTGGGTTCATTACTGAAACGTAAATTTTCGGGCTGTACGGCATGGGTAATCAGTTCTAACGAAGAAGCGTTGAAAAAGATTGGTTTAAAACCTTCCAAACGCTATCGTTTGATGAATGGCCCGCTTGAATGCTGGTTTCAGCAGTATGAACTTTTTTCTGGAAAACGCAACGATTATTTGCAGAAAAAGAATTCGTAAATTTAGATGTATTTTTAATTTGCTGAATATCAATAAAAATAATATCTTTTTAATTAAAAAAAGAAATTTCGACAGTTTTTGTTTTTGTGAATCAAAAAAATAATTTACTTTTGTACCCGCTAATGCCCAGATGGCGGAATCGGTAGACGCGCTGGTCTCAAACACCAGTGGATTCACTTCCATGCCGGTTCGACCCCGGCTCTGGGTACTAGAAAAAAGCTCAATCAATTGATTTTCAATGATTGGGCTTTAGTTTTAGTTATAGACAAGTTCCGAAATTAATTTTAACGAAAACCTATAATGAAGTTCTGGTTTTTTAGTTCCGAGAAATTAAGTTTTGATGATTAACAGAATTTTTTGATTGACTTGATTTTCAATATAATAAAGTACTAAAAATTGAGAAACAAAATTTTTAGTTAGACGTATGGAGATATGCCAAAGAGAGATAAATTTTTTTACGATACTCTGTGCTATATCTTTAAAAGTTAGTGAAATTAAATTTTTATTTCATAGAGGAACACAGAAGTTTTTATTTAATAACTTTCATAACTGAATCCTTTTTTCTCCGACATTGAAAATCAATATATTCAATTTGAAAACAACATTTTGACCAGTAAAAGCAATTGGAAAATTTTCCAAAAAGTTGTACCTTTGCAGGCTAAAAATAATCAACTGAAAAATTATCTATTGTATTCAAAATGAGCTTTCAAGAAGAAATTCGACGTAGAAGAACTTTTGCCATTATCAGCCATCCGGATGCCGGAAAAACTACTTTAACCGAAAAACTTTTGCTTTTTGGAGGTGCTATTCATGTTGCCGGAGCTGTAAAATCGAATAAAATCAGAAAAACAGCTACTTCGGACTGGATGGAAATAGAAAAACAGCGTGGAATTTCTGTGGCTACTTCCGTAATGGGTTTCGATTATCAAGATTACAAAATTAATATTCTGGATACGCCCGGTCATCAAGATTTTGCCGAAGACACATACAGAACACTGACAGCCGTCGACAGCGTAATTATAGTAATTGACAATGCCAAAGGGGTAGAGGAGCAAACGCGAAAGCTAATGAATGTTTGTCGCATGCGCAAAACGCCGGTCATGATATTTATCAATAAAATGGATCGTGAAGGCAAAGATCCATTCGATTTGCTTGATGAGCTGGAGTCGGAACTCGATATTCACGTTCGACCCTTGAGTTGGCCAATCAATCAGGGATTTTCATTTAAGGGAGTTTATAATATTTACGAGGAAAATCTTCAGCTTTATACGCCCAACAAGCAAAGCATTAGTGAATCCGTTGAAATTTCGGATATTAACAGTGGAGAACTGGATAAGTTTATTGGCGAACCTGATGCACATCAATTGCGACAGGATTTGGAACTCATTCATGGAATTTATCCGGCTTTTGACAGGGAAAAATATCTGTCGGGAGAGCTGGCTCCGGTTTTTTTTGGCAGTGCTTTGAATAATTTTGGAGTGAAAGAACTATTGGACTGTTTTGTGGAAATTGCTCCTTCTCCGCGACCCGTTCAGGCGCAGGAGAGAGTAGTGAATCCTTACGAAGAAGCTTTTTCGGGTTTTATTTTCAAAATTCACGCCAATATGGATCCCAATCATCGCAGTTGTATAGCTTTTGTAAAAATTTGTTCGGGGAAATTTGAACGAAATGTTAATTACAAGCATATTCGACAGGGAAAAATGATGCGTTTTTCGAGTCCTACTGCTTTTATGGCTCAAAAAAAAGAGATTGTGGACGAAGCTTACGCCGGTGACATTGTGGGATTGCCCGACAATGGGAATTTTAAAATTGGCGATACCTTGACCGGTGGTGAAGACCTCCATTTTAAAGGATTACCGAGTTTTTCGCCCGAAATGTTTAATTATCTCGAAAATGCCGATCCGATGAAAACCAAACAATTGGAAAAAGGCATTCGGCAATTGATGGATGAGGGTGTAGCCCAGCTTTTTACCAGCGAATTTAATCGGCGAAAAATTGTAGGAACTGTCGGGCAGTTGCAGTTTGAAGTAATTCAATATCGATTGTTGCACGAATATAATGCTCAATGTCGTTGGGAACCCATTTCTTTATATAAAGCATGTTGGATTGAGAGCGATGACCCTGTACAGTTCGAAGCCTTCAAGAAAAGAAAAGCGCAATTTATGGTGAAAGACAAACAAGGGCGCGATGTGTATCTGGCCGAATCACCCTATATTTTGCAAATGGCTCAACGAGATTTTGAACACATCAAATTCCATTTTTCTTCCGAATTTTAATTTTCATATCGATTTGATGATCGAAACAAAGAGATGAAATAAATTGTAAAGAATTAATTTACTTGCTCTTTAAGTTTTAGATTTTATCCAAATTTTCCTCTTCATCAAAACCGAACTAAAAATTTAGTATTTCCGATTCACGTCTTTTTTTGTACTTTTGCATGAGTAAATGTAAAAGAATAAAATCATGCAAGGAAATATTTTTAAGTCTTCCATGATATATGGATTGATGATGGGAATTCTTTTTTCCGTCAATTTCATTATTTCCATCCCTCAGGGTAATGTTTTCAGAATTATTTCTTTTTTGATTACCATCGTGATTGTCGTAGTCATGTATCGCTATTCGGTCAAATTTCGCGATACCGAATGTGGAGGCTATATTACGTACGGAAAATCGTTTTCCTTTATTGTACTCACTTTTTTCTTTGCTTCCATTATTTCGGCCATTGTCAAATTTGTTTATTTTCAGTTTATTAATCCCGAATACCTTACCAATGTTTTGCAGCAAAGCATAAAAGTGGTGGAAAGCATGAATTTGCCTTTGGATGAGGAATATTATACGCAAATGGAAAAAATGATGAAGCCTTCGGTATATACTTTACAAAGTATTTGGGTAAACGTATTGCTGGGTGTTTTGTTGGCACTTGTTATGTCGGCATTTGTGAAAAAGGATAAGGATATTTTTGAAGAATAAAAGTTTATTTTTAATCGTTTCGATTGATTTTGCAAATTATTTATTCGATAGCAAAGTGTTTTTTATCGACCGTTTTTAGTTTTTTGAGATAGTTGTATTTTAAAAAAAGCCAATTTTTTTAAACTCAATAGAAAAAATGGACATATCAGTTGTTGTACCTTTATATAATGAAGAAGAATCGATTCGCCCACTTTATGAGTGGATTGAGCGGGTAATGAAGGAAAATAGGTTCAGTTACGAAGTGATTTTTGTGAACGACGGGAGTACCGATCGCTCTTGGGAAATTATAGAATCGTTGAAAGTATCTTCTCCCGAACAGGTACATGGAATAAAATTCAGAAACAATTACGGCAAATCGGTAGCTTTACATTTTGGATTTCAGGCAGCAAAAGGAGATGTTGTGATTACTATGGATGCAGATTTGCAGGATAGTCCAGATGAAATTCCGTCTTTGTACGATATGATTAAGAACCAGAATTATGATTTGGTTTCGGGTTGGAAAAAGAAACGGTATGATGCCAAACTTACCAAAAATTTTCCTTCAAAAATTTATAATGCAACAGCTCGACGCGTAACAAAACTTCAACTCCACGACATGAATTGCGGGCTGAAAGCTTATCGCAATGAAGTAGTAAAAAGTATTGAGTTGTACGGCGAAATGCATCGGTACATTCCGTATCTTGCAAAAATAGCCGGTTTTTCTAAAATTGGCGAAAAAGTAGTGGAACATCGCAAACGCCAGTTTGGCACTACCAAATTTGGCTGGAATCGTTTTGTAAATGGTTATCTTGATCTGATGACGCTTTGGTTTCTGTCGAAATTCGGAAAGCAACCCATGCACTTTTTTGGGCTCATTGGAACATTGATTTTTTTGTTGGGATTGATTGCGGTGATTGTGGTGGGAGCCAAAAAACTGATAGCTTTATCGGCCCATGTGTCTGCTCCGTTGGTAACCAGTTCACCATATTTTTATCTGGCCATTTTGGCTATGATTTTGGGTACGCAACTTTTTCTGGCTGGTTTTGTAGCGGAGCTGATTACCCGAAATTCCTCCGAAAGAAATAATTATCTGATAGAAAAGGAAATATAATTGGTTGATATTTTTCAGTTCGAAAAGAAAGAGTTTGTTTTTCTTCTGATAAAAGACCAAAAGCAGAATATGAAACAGTTGCTGATTGTCGGATTGGGTGGTTTTTTGGGGACGATAGCTCGTTATCTTGTTTCCAGAATCAATTTAATGGAAAATTTTTTGTCTTTGCCGCTGGGTACGCTCACGGTAAATGTTACCGGTAGTTTTTTGATTGGTTTTTTAACTGGTTTGGCAAGCAAAAGTGAAATTTTATCGGCTGATATGCGTTTGTTTCTGATGGCAGGTTTTTGTGGCGGTTTCACAACTTTTTCGTCTTTTACTAATGAAAATTTGCAGTTGATACAAAATGGACAGTTTTTAAGTGCGGCAGTTTATATAGGTATCAGTCTTTTCTTGGGTTTTGTAGCTGTTTTTCTTGGGTATGCCGTAACCAATTTGTTGTAAGATGAAAACAGACGTAAACAGTTTATTGAGAATTTATGCCAGCAGCACTGATAAAATGGGAAACGAACTGCTGTACGAACATTTGGTCTTTCTGGCAAAAGAAAACGGTATTGCCGGTGTAACCGTTTATCGTGGAATCATGGGTTACGGATTGAGTAGCCGCACAATTTCTTCTTCTCGTTTTTGGGAGTTGACAGAAAAACTTCCCGTTGTAGTTGAAATGATGGATACAACCGACAAACTCGAGAGCTTTTATCAAACGATAGAAGAAAAATTGAAAAATATTCCGAACGGTTGTCTGGTTACTCTGCAACCGGTTGAGGTGAAGCTCCACAAATATGGGAACAGAAAATAAAAGTTTTTTCTAAAACATATCCAATATCATGACCGAAATATTAACGTTGCTGATTCCTGCTCTGCTCGTTTTGCTGACAGCTTACCTTTTACTGGACAGACTTTTGAAAAATGAAGAAAAACGTCGGGGTTTCGAATTGTTCAAAAGCAACTATGCTGTTATTACCCCCATCCGCTTGAGAGCCTACGAAAGATTGATGCTTGTACTGGAGCGAACAACGCCAAATAATTTGATTTTGAACACGTTAAAATCAGGAATGACCAACATAGAACTTCAGTCGCAGTTATTGAACAGTGTTCGACAGGAATTTGCACATAATCTTTCTCAACAAATTTATGTGAGCGATGAACTTTGGAATTATATTTCTGCTGCTCATGAAAGTTTGCTCCGGTTGATAAATATGTGTGCTTCTCAGTGTCAGCCAGATGAGCCAGCTTCTTTGCTGGCCCAGAAAATTGTGGAAGTTTATGCTGCCAGCGAAGAAACACCTACCGAAGTAGCCATACTGAAACTGAAAGAAGAGGTGCGAAAATATTTTCAGCCTTAATGCAAACATCCATGAAGAGGGAAAGTGGTAACAATGATTTTTTTAACTTCAAAAATTTATTCAACATTTTGAAAAATTTTCTTCATAACAACTTTATCAAATCAACAGTTTTCATTTGGATTACTGCTGTTTTGTTTTTTTCGACATCATGTAATGTTTCTGATGAGGTTTGTCGAAAAGAAAAAAATTCCCGGCTCAAGGTGGGTTTTTATACCGCCATTTTGAATAGTTCAACCGGCAATTACACTTTGTCAACGCTTTCTATCGACAGTCTTACAGTAAACGGGGTGGATTCGCTTGGAAATATTATGGATTCCGTTCTATACAACAATTCTAAAAATCTTTCTTCCATCAAATTGCCGCTCAACAAATTTTCAAACGAATCGAAGTTTATCATTCGTTTTAACGACAGCATTCAGGACACGCTTACGGTTTTTCATACCAATTATGACCAGTATTTGTCGTTCGAATGTGGAATAATCAGAAATCATTTGATAGATACGGTTTTGATAACCAATCATTTTGTTGATTCGGTAAAAATTGAAGAACATAATGTTTCAACCATCGATGCAGAACATTTACAGATATTTCATAATTAGTTTGCTTATTACTGTAGCAGTAAATTTTTCATCAGCACAGAACAAAACGACGGGCTCGGACAAATCTTCTGAAGTGAAATGGTGGAACGGGTTTCTCGTCAAAATGGATGTGGTTTCTCCTGTTGTTACCGGTTTTTCCGACACCGAACATTTCGGTATGGAAGGAAGTGTTCAGTTCAATTTAAAAAGAAAAATTTTTCCTGTTTACGAAATAGGTTTTGGCGGTGCCGATAAACTTTCTTCCAATGCAATTCGTTTCAATACCAACGGAGTTTTTCAAAGGATTGGCGTTGATTTTGGTTTACTTAAACAAAGCAATGATAAAGAATTAATTAACAATATGCTCACGGGCGGAGTTCGTTTGGGATGGTCTAATTTTAGTTATGATTTAACAAATCTTTCCCTGTCGGATGATTATTGGGGCGGTAGTCAGACATTAAATTTTGAAGGTCGGTCCACTACCAAAACATGGTATGAAATTGTGGTTGGAATCCAAGTACAGGTTTATAAAAATCTTTACATGGGGTGGAATATCAGAAATCGACATTTCTTTAAGGAAGACACTTCAGGTAATATTGCGCCGTGGTATATTCCGGGATATGGAAAAAGTGGCAGTTCCAACACAGGATTTAATTACACCATTGGATATCACTTCTAAAAACATGAAATAACAAACACAACCTAACAACAAATTTTTTATTATGAATTCAATTCAATTATTAAACAAGGCAGCCGATAACATACGCATTTTAGCAGCGGCTATGGTAGAAAAGGCAAAATCGGGTCATCCGGGTGGAGCCATGGGAGGCGCTGATTTTATAAACGTGCTTTTTTCGGAATTTTTGGAGTACGATCCTGAAAATCCTTCATGGGAAAGTCGCGATCGGTTTTTTCTTGATCCCGGCCACATGTCTACCATGTTGTATTCTGTTTTGGCTTTTTCCGGAAAATTCACTTTGGATGAATTGGCGCAGTTTCGTCAATGGGGAAGTCCAACTCCGGGACATCCTGAATTAGAAGTAAAGAGAGGAATTGAAAATACTTCGGGTCCACTCGGGCAAGGACATACTTATGCCGTTGGAGCAGCCATTGCTGCAAAATTTTTAAAAGCACGTTTTGGCGATGTGATGAACCAAACCATATATGCCTACATTTCCGATGGCGGCGTGCAGGAAGAAATCTCACAAGGAGCAGGTCGAATTGCCGGACATCTGGGATTAGACAATCTAATTATGTTTTATGATTCCAACAATATTCAGCTTTCTACCGAAACGAAAGTTGTAACCAGTGAGAATACGGCAGAAAAATACAAAGCTTGGGGATGGAAAGTGATAGAAATTGACGGGAATGATGCGGTTCAAATTCGTCAAGCTTTGACGGAAGCCAAAGCAGAAAATGAGCGTCCTACGTTAATAATTGGTAAAACCGTCATGGGTAAGGGAATTCGGAAGGCAGACGGCAGTAGTTTTGAAAATCAAACTTCTACTCACGGAATGCCGATCAGCGAATGTGGTGCTTCTTTTGAGGAAACCATAAAACATTTGGGTGGCGATCCCGAGCATCCATTTGTTATTTTTGAAGAAACGAAAGCACTTTATGAAAAACGCAAAAATGAATTGAAAGAAATAGTTGCAGAGAAAAAAGCAGCCAAAAAAGCTTGGGCAAAAGAACATCCAGAATTGGCCAAAAAACTCGAATTTTTCTTTTCGGGAAAATCTCCCGAAGTTAATTGGGAAGCTGTTGTTCAGCAACCAAATAAATCAACTCGTGCAGCTTCGGCAACTGTTCTTGGCGAATTGGCCAAACAGGTTGAAAATATGATAACTGCCAGTGCTGATCTTTCTAATTCCGACAAGACGGATGGATTTTTGAAGAAAACAAAAGCTTTTTCGAAAAACGATTTTTCTGGTTCATTTCTACAAGCCGGCGTATCGGAGCTGACAATGGCTTGTCTTTGTATCGGCATGAGTTTACACGGCGGTGTTGTTCCAGCCTGCGGAACTTTTTTTGTGTTTTCCGATTACATGAAGCCTGCGGTTCGTATGGCTGCTTTAATGGAACAACCGGTGAAATTCATCTGGTCGCATGATGCTTTTCGTGTTGGCGAAGATGGACCGACGCATCAGCCGGTGGAACAGGAAGCCCAGATACGTTTGATGGAAAAATTGAAAAATCATCACGGACAAAATTCCATGTTGATTCTTCGCCCGGCAGATGTTGAAGAAACAACCGTTGCTTGGAAAATGGCGTTAGAAAATACCAAAACTCCTACCGGTTTAATTCTTTCACGTCAGGATATTAAAGATCTTCCAGCCGTAAGCAGCCGCAAGGAAGAAGCCAAAAAAGCTGAAAAGGGCGCTTATGTAGTTCAGTGTGATGGAAACCCTGATGTAATTTTGCTTGCTTCGGGGTCGGAAGTTTCAACTTTGTATGAAGCTGCCGTTTTACTTCGTAATGATGGAATTCGGGTGCGGATTGTTTCCGTTCCTTCTGAAGGATTGTTCCGTTGTCAGTCAAAAGAATATCAGGAAAGAGTATTGCCACAGGAAGTGAAAAAGTTCGGACTCACAGCGGGTTTGCCTGTAACTTTGCAAGGATTGATTAATAACAACGGAAAAGTTTTTGGAATGGAATCTTTCGGCTTCTCTGCTCCATACAAGGTTTTGGACCAAAAACTGGGATTTACCGGAGAAAATATCTATCATCAGATAAAATTGATGCTTTAAAAAAAGTAAAGAAATAAGAAGCGAATTTTGCTTCTTATTTCTTTATATAACCGTTTTTGTCATGGACAATGTTACCCTTATTTTTATAGGAATCGGGCTGGCTATGGATTGTTTTGCTGTGGCAATCAGCAAGGGAATCAGTGTTAAGAAATTCTACCTTTCTTCTACGTTGTTCATGGCATTTTTGTTTGGATTATTTCAGGCAGGGATGCCTTTAATTGGTTATTATGCTGGCAAAAGTTTTGTAAGTTTCATTAGTAAAAGCGATCATTGGATTGCTTTTGGTCTGTTGACTTTGATAGGCGGTAAGATGCTTTATGAGGGTTTGAAAAATTATCAACCCACCAACAACGGCGAATCCAATCCCTTTCATTGGCTGAAAATTCTCACTCTGGCAATAGCAACCAGTATTGACGCATTAGCAACAGGGATAATTTTTGTTCCTTATCCTGAAGTTATTTGGAAGGCCATTTTCATCATTGGATTCATCAGTTTTCTTTTTGTTATCGCGGGGATGTTTATCGGCGTTCGGTTCGGGAAACGTTTTCATATAAAAGTTGAAGCTTTGGGAGGAATTATTCTGGTTGCACTGGGCATCAAAATCCTTATCGAACATACTTGTGCCTGAAAAAGCTGAAGAAAATTGATTTTCCTCTTCCTTTTTCCTGTCCGATTAGTCAAATTCCCGATTTTAACATGTCATCTTCGCCGATAGGCCGATATGGGCCTTCCTTAACTTCAAAAATGACGGTGCCGTTTTCAAGCACTTCCAATGTGTGAAATTGACCGGCAGGTATATCAATGCCGAATTTTCCTTTTTTTACGTTCAGTTCTGTTTCTTCCGTCAGATTTCCCTTATCATCATAGTATTTCACTAAAATACTGCCTCGTACCAGAAAATATGTTTCCGCCGTATGTCGATGCCTGTGGATGGGAAGTTTGGTGCCCGGCTCCATGGCATTGAGTAAACGTTGAACTTTATCTTCCAAATGTTCATGAAAATTGTAATTGACACGCAGTCGAACATTTTCTTTTGCTTGTCGGGTAAGGTCATTCAGCAATTTTTCATCAATCAGTTTCATGGGAGAGGAATTTTAATTCAAAAAAGTCACATAAAATTATCTTTTCCAACTCATTACATTAGCAGGTGAACGGTGAAAAAACAGTTCATTAGCCATAAATTCCATATAAGGATAACTGTGACGGAAAAAGTTTGTGTATCCACGACAAAGATAATTCAATCCATTTTCACCATCAGCCGTTTTTAAAATTCTGTTTTTTGGACATTCGCCCCTGCAGAGTTTTAAATATTCACATTTTTTACATTGCGATGGGAGCAAATCGCGCTTGTTTTGTCCAAATTGAAGCTGTTTTTCTGAAAATGCCATTTCAACCACCGTATGTGTTTTAATATTTCCCAGTTTGTATTCGGGAAACACAAAATGATCGCATGAATAAACGTCACCGTTAAATTCCATGACCATTGCATGACCACAAGTTTCACCAAAAATACAGGTGCCGGGTTGCTCTCCAACCATATTGGCCAATGTAGCATCGAAAAGTTGAACGAAATATCTGCCAACGTCTTTTTTGACCCATTCATCAAAAATCTGAATATAAAATTCCCCGAATTTTATGGGATCCACATTCCATGGAGCAATTTGTGCATCGGTATTCCCTTCAGGCGGCAATAAAATTAATCCGTCTTCACTATTTGCTGACAGTTGCTCCACAATAGGCGTAAATTGCATATATTGGCTACCAATTTCCTTAAAAAAATGATAGATTTCAAGTGGAAAATCAATGTTGTAATTGTGGATAACGGAGAGTGTATTAAATTCCACCTGATGTTTCTGCAGCAGCTCGATGCCACGCATTACTTGTTTGAATGTTCCTTTTCCGCCCTTGTTTTTTCGGTAATAGTCATGACAATGTTCGGACCCATCAATTGAGATGCCGATCAGAAAATTGTTGTCCTTGAAAAACCGGCACCATTCATCGTTCAGCAAAATTCCGTTTGTTTGCAGGCTGTTGTCGATTTTTCTTCCTCTGCCATATTTTTTTTGAAAAGCAAGCGCTTTACGGTAAAATGAAATATCTCGGAGCAGCGGTTCGCCGCCGTGCCAAGTAAAAAGCACTTCTGGAACGGGTTGTGCCTGAATATAGCTTTCGATATATTTTTCGAGTACCAAATCATTCATTTCAAACGATTTGCGATTTTTGTAAAGTTTCTCCTTCTCCAGATAATAGCAATAAGAACAATTGAGGTTGCAAATGGAACCTGTAGGTTTCGCCATTAAATAAGTTGGCATCGAAAGCGGATTGAACAATATATCCATGAAAATCTGTTCTTTTGAAATCGAATATAATGTATGTGTGATGCTGGTTTATTAATTCAAATTCATGAGCAATTAATAAAATAAAATGAAATTTTAAAGGAGAAATGAAGCTAACCTTTATTCTAATGTGATAGATTACAGTATTCATTTTTGCCTATTAAAAACTTAACTGTATAACAAAGATACGACAATTTGTTTAATGAAAGCACCTATAAGTACATGAAAAGTTAATCACTATTGAGAAAAGACAAGGTATAATTAATTGATTGCCAATTGAGGTACTACCCATTTTTAGGACCACTTTTGGTCATTTCTTAATTGAATTTCTATCATAATTTCTGATGATGAGGTGTTATATAACCGGAAATAACTCGCAGAGTTATTCTGGTTATTAACA
>Ga0116173_1000990_pt1 | contig 24625 bp, 15 predicted proteins | sample AD_UKC085_MetaG_FD_89800 | JGI IMG/M metagenome (GOLD analysis project Ga0116173, IMG submission 89800) | Active sludge microbial communities of municipal wastewater-treating anaerobic digesters from USA - AD_UKC085_MetaG | ecosystem: Engineered > Bioreactor > Anaerobic > Digestate | place: USA...
ATAAAACAGGTACAATTCCGGACTAACAGCGAGGCTGCTGTTTATCTTGTCGATAAGAGTAAAAAGCCACCATTTCCCCTCATACCGGAATAGAGTCGTGTCGACCGCATTGATATCCTTCATAATGCTTTTCACGAATTCCCACTTCCAGGGGAATTCAGTACACCTGTACAGGTCGATGGATCTGTTGCCTCCTGTTTCCGGAATCATGAAGCAGACACCATCACTCTCAAAAACAAAAGGATAAGACATGTGATAAGGGTTTTCAATAATCTTGCCTGTACCCAGCAGGCATCCGTTGAGATCCATTTCAAGAATTGAAATATGTCCCTTATTAGCCTTATAAATAAATTCTTCGACAAAGATGAAGTAACGGTCTCCGCTTTTAAGAACAAAAGGGTCAGCCCAGAATCGATCCCCGGGCGGTATAAGTTTTTTAAAATCTTTGAAGGAACAGGTTTCAAAATCCTTATCGCCCTCCAACTGGTAAAGCAATGTCCAGGTAAATGGATCCGTATAGACAATTTTTTTCAGTATCTGCTGTAAGAGAATCAGTACAGCTTTAAAGAGATTGCCCGTAGATTCTAAAAATGAGGGCGGAGTCAAAGGAGGAGTCAGTGCAATATCCTGAATTTCTGATTTATTTACTATCCCCTGGAAGTAAGACGGACCATAATTCCATATACCCTTTAAGATCCTGGGGACAAAGAGCGAAGCCCTTCTGTAAAGTTTCTCACGGTTCAAACTTATTGAATAGGAACAGGTTGACTCCGTGACCCTTGCCAGGGCAACTGGTTTTTGCCCCATACCCATTATAACATTCAGCCCCGAAACCGTCACCGGATTCTTTTCTATTACTTCATAATAACCGGTTGTATCGGCAGATTCTGTGTCGCATGCGGTCATTGGGAATGTCCAAAGTCCGTAGTTTGACATAGCTGCCAGTTCTTCATCTATCCGGCCATAACCGAGCTTTATTATTACATCAAGACCCAGGTCCCGTATTTCAGCAAAAGCACTGTTGGTTTTGCCCATGGATTCCCGGTCTTTGGTATTTTCAAGTTTCACTCTCCTCACATCTCCTGTCAGTTCAAGAATGTTTTTCTTTACAGCGAAATTGTCTTTCCCCGGGAACAACAGGCTGTCAAGCTTATTATGCAATCTGAAAATGAAGCCTGCCGGCCGGCTTTTATCATGCCGAACATTTTCCTGATCAGAAAATATAAGCAACTCTATTCCGGCATATTCCGAGTTCAACACTTTATATACCAGATCATATTCCCATTGAGGAACAAGTTCATCGGAAATCAGAAACCCTATTTTAAGCTTTCCTTTCAATTTATTGATCCCTTTTTAAACGATCTCTTTTTTATAAATCCCCAGTCTTGTAAACAACTCGTAGTAATGTTTCATCAATTCCGTTTCCGAGAATTCCTTTTCAATCTTTTCCCTGCTGTTTGTTCCATACTCCTTTCTAATTTCTTCATTGTTCAGAAGGTAAAGAATCCTGTCAGTTATAACCTGAACGTCCATGCAAGGGACAATAAAACCATTATAACCATCTTCGATAAGATACCTGTTATCACCCACATCTGTTCCGATAACAGGCAAGCCTGCACTCATGGCTTCCATTATAGAGTTTGACAAACCTTCAAACAGTGATGTACTGAGATATATATCCGAGTGATGCAGGATCTCCGGAATATTCTCCGGCTTTATCAGTATTTCCACGTGTTTCTTGAGATCAAGGAAAACTATTAAAGATCGGATATAATCTTCCAGGGGGCCATAGCCGACTATATAATACCTTAGGTTTTCTCCCCTGCCGGCTTCAATAACTTCCTTTATTGAATAAAGTGCAGTGGTAAAGTCCTTTGGTTTAACAAACCTCGAGACCGATATAATAATTTTATCTTTTCCCCTGTCTTCTTTTTCTCCTTCTTTATAAACCCGTGTGGCATTATGAATAACGAAAATCTTTCCGGATTTAAATCCTCGCCTTTCAAATTTATCCTTTGCCGAATAGTTATTGAATACCGTGGCATCGTTAAGATAATTATGAGCCAGTTTCTCAAACAAGAACTTGTAGAAAGGCAGTTTTTCAGTCCTTATTCCCCCTATTGAAATTATGTCCCTGCAGAACAGTTTTGTCAAACCCGAAATTACATTCGCAAGGGTGAGGTAGGAAAGTATAATGGCTGATCTTCGATTTTCAATGATCTTCAAAAACTTCCGGAATTTACTTATTCCATTTCCCTGCAATCCGATATAATGAATTGAATTATCATTTATGAACTTCGAATTTCTGGGATCAATAATATTCCCGCACCAGTTGACAAGAAGTACGTCTTCGCCCTTATCCGACAATAGTTTTGCCAGAGTAAGAGCTTGTTTTTCAGCCCCTCCTATCGCCAGTGTCTTGCAGAAAATTATAACGGGGTTCATCAGGTTTTATGGGTTTCATATATTCATTAACAAGTCATTATCAAGCATGTAAATTTCCCCCGGATTAGAAAAAGCAGAAATTCGGTTTATCAATGCTTTCATTGATTTGCTTATTTATACTATCGTTAAAACGGGAATCCCTTTGCAGTATTTTGAAAGGCAGCAAGTAATACACAAGTCCTTTAAACAAGGCCGTATGATTTATCACCTGACTCATTTTCCGAGTCTTTTCTTGTTAAGGTAGCCGATAACTGTTTCCCGCTGCGACTCGCACTCAATATGGTTCTGAACATTACAAGCCTTTCTTCCGCGATACAGGAACTTTGTAAAAACACCGTTAGCCAGCTTGTCAACATTGCGGATTATTTTTCCCATACCGGCAAATACAGCCATGTAATATTGTCCGTTTTCATCACAGAATCTTTCAAATTCCGACTCTACAAATCCCGGTATCATAATTTGTTCAGATCGTTTCAGGAATGAATCCATGATCCCTTTGGCAATCTCATTGTCAGCCATTTCAACTCCATTTCCCCTTTTCTCAAAAGGAAGGAATTCAACTGACATATTTTTATTGACAGAGACCTTAAGTAAAAGTCCGGTCTTCCAGAATTCATTGTCATTCCTGTCAAAAAGGAAATTGCCCTGCCCATAGACAATTGTGCCATTATTGTATTTTTCAAATGCTCCTATACAATGACTGTGCTGGCAAACAACAAGATCCGCTCCCTTGTCAACCATTTTTCTACACACCTTCCGGAGACCGGGAGAAGGATACCGGTAATGTTCCTTACCGCCATGATGCAAAACTATAACAAAATCAGACTTCTCCCTCAGGGCTGAAATATGGTCCGGACTCTCGAGCGGATCAAAGGGATTGGCTCCTGCACTTTTTTCACCTGCAATTGAAAATTCATACTCAGCACATGCATATACTCCGATTTTTATTCCATCCTTTTCCAATACAAGGGGAATTGAGGCCTTTTCAAGATTTGCATCTGCTCCCACATGTTTAATCCCGTATTTATCAAGTTCAGTGATTGTACCGTGGAGGCCCTGTTCGTCCTGATCGAGAATGTGATTGTTTGCCAGGGTAAGAACATCGGGATTCAGTTGTTTTATACCTTTAAGGGTAGCTACCGGAGCAAATAAATTGGGTCCATCCTTCCGGACAGGTTTTAACTCATCTGTTAGCGGGACTTCAAGGTTAAAAATCCTGAAATCGGCATTTTTTATACAGTTCAGAATTTTTTCACCTATTATGGATTCGATGTCCCCCTGCTCAAAAACGGAATAGTTTGATTTTGTCGGAGCCAGATCTCCTCCTATTATCAGGTCCATATGTTTATTTTAAGCAATGATAGTCAGGCTATTGAAATCAGGCTTCAAATAATTCAAAGATCATTAAAAGCCTCAGGTTTTCAGCAATAATTGTTAATTGCTAATTGTTAATTGCTAATTGTAATATAAATTCATGGATAGATCTGCTGAATTCAAGCTCCAGATCGGATTTCCCGTCATATCTTACAAAGCGGCCGTCTTTGTATTCATGCCAGAATTGAGAATGCTGAAGAGCGGAAGGCCCCATGTCTATCATCTGGAATTCAATAAGATGATAATTTTTACCGTCAAATCCGATATCCATGCCAATCATCGGGAAATTTATTTCCAGTGTTATTTTACGCGCATAACCAAGCAAACCCTCGAATCTCTCTTCAGGAACCTGAAGAAACATTCCGCTTCCGCTTGCCCTGAAATCATTTTCCCGGTTTCTCCTGTACATACTGAAATACTTGCCGCCGAAATACAAAACTTTAAAATCTCCTTCCAGACCTTCAACAAACGGCTGGACTATCAAGGGCAAACTTAAAGGAGTGGTATTATATTTCCTGTAATATTTCTCTTTTGCGGGATCAAAGACCTTGATCAGTCGTTTCACCTGAGTTTTAAGCCTCCCTTTCAAATAATCACAGAGATTGTCCGAAATAATAACCCTACCTGCCTTTCGGATCGCCTTGTCAAATTCGGACTTATTACGGGCCAAAAAAACGCCTGCAGAAGCTGAACTTGATGCAGACTTAACTACAACCGGAAAGCCCAGGTTATATCCCAATGCATCCACCCATGAACCATAGGGCTTGCTTTCCAGAGTTTTGAGAGCATCATCTGAAAACCGTGATCTCATGAGCTCCATAAACACCTTGTCATGATGAGCTTTGAGATATTCGGTATTTGGCAATACTGTTGCTCCCTTTCTTTCGAGGTAGTACACAATACTTTCAATGTATCTTTTATAAAATCCTCCGGGAGTTTCAGACGACTGGTAAACGACATATACCCCCCGGTAATCCTCCCTGAGATCCAATTCACTGAATTTTAATATTCTGACGGAATAATCCCGCTCTCTGAAATAATTAGCTATTTTATCGGTATCCATAGAAGTATAGCCTCGGGGGTCGGCTTTGGAAACCAGAAATTCTGATTGTTCATCAGTAAGTATCAACAACGATTTCATTTTCTTTTAATAGAATGGAAGCAACATAGTTTATTTTTTCTTAATGTCTTCACTCAAGAAGACCCGCTATCCTCCTTATTGATTTCCTGAATTCCAAAAGTTCTATTGCTCGTTTATGACCACGTTCAGCAATATTATTCAATTCTAGCGGATTAAGCAACATCCATTTTATTTTATGGGCAATGGAAGCTGGGTTACTACATTCCGCCATTATTATGTCGGTGCCATCGGTGAAATATTTCTTCATATCACCGAAATCAGTAGCCAATACAGGTTTACCAGTGGCAAGATATTCGCCCAATTTTGTAGGAAATCCAGCCATCGTCTGAATGGTTGATGGTCGTGTTATAGTTAATATGCGACATTCAGAAATGAATTGTTTAACCTGGGGTAATTCCACCAATCCGGTAAAAACAACATTCTCGGTGATTCCAAGTCTGGCACACTCATCCCTTAAGGAAGGAATCAGACTCCCTCCAAACACTGCGTCGCCAATTATCAAAAGGCTCAAGGGCTTAGAAGACATTTCCTGCTTTAGCAAGCTTACTGCCCTGAAAAGATCAGACAATCCGTCTTTCAAATAAGGAGCACCGCTGTATCCTAATGTATATTTCGGTTCTGTCAATGGGCTTTTCCAAAAATCAAAGTCGGTAAGGTTTGGTTGAACAATAATATCGGATACACGATACCCCATATCAACATATAAATCCCTGAGATAGTAGCTGAAAACTATCAGTTTGTCGGATTGTTTATTGAGATACCTGAAATTCAAGTAATATGATGCTCTTTTAATATCGCCTAACAAATTAGTTCCAAATTCAGATTTATCAATATACTCAGCAACAAATTTTATCAATTTTACTCCGAAAATTCGGGACATAACATGGATTGGTATGTTGAATAACACATCGCTGTTATAGACCAGTAGTTTCACTGATTTATTTTTGCCTATCAGAGAAAGCAGAAAGGCTTTTAACCTGAAAAGGCTAACCAACTCATCGCATATTTTAAGTAATTTATTTTTAGGTCTTTGAGTAAATCCAAGGTAAGTGAATAGGATTCCACCCTCAGAAACATTCTTTCTTGGGCCCTTGTAGGTGTAGTTCCCGAAAGCATGTCCCTTAAGAAGCAGAACCCTAACATTGAAACCATTATCTTTCAAGCCGCGACAGAAAAGGTTTAAATAGTTAGCACCTGCGCCTCCACTGGGAAAATTCATTGAAGTGATCAAGACATAATCACATTGTTCCTTTTGTCTGTTCAAATCATTAAGTTTTTCATTTCATAATGCAACTTGCCGCAAAAAAACAAATATCCGGAAATCCTGTATCTGGTTATTCTATAGTATTTAAATTTGCTTGGTTTTTTTATGAGAAAAATGACAATAGAGTACACATTATCTTTAATCTGAATGATTTACACAAACAAGCCACCCTGCTCATTCAATCTCATTTCAGTTCGAAAGCTTCGTGGAAGAGTCAGGGCTTTCCACAAACTGCATCATAGAAGGAACTGTTTTTTTATAATTCAATAATTCATCAGCTCGTAGGAGTCCATTATTGGCAATTCCTCTGCTTTCTTCAAAGTTGTTGAGAATCCATTGCAGATTATCAGCAATGGAGACAGGATTGCCTGCTTCCGCAAAAACAACATCCCTTCTATCCTTAAAATAAGATCCCACATCACCAATTTTTGTAGAAAGCACTGTTTTTCCGCATGCAAAGTATTCCCCAATCTTGGTTGGAAATCCTGCCACTGTTTGTACAATATTTGGACGTGTAATGGCAAGGATCATGCATTTATGAAGCCACACTTTCACGTCTGCTAACGGGACAAGGCCTGTGAAGGTAACATCCTTTTCAATTCCGAGATTCTCACAGTAGCTTTTAAGTGATGGTAAAACTGATTCCTCATTAACCACATCGCCCAGTATCAAAGTCTTTATTCTCAGGTTTCTATTTCTCAAAATACTAACAGCCATTAACAGGTCTTCAATTCCATCCTTTTTATAGAGTGTCCCGCTGTATCCTACAGTGTAAGCTGTTTCAGTTTCAGGTAACATCCAGAAATCAAAATCCGTAAGGTTTGGTTGAACAAGAATCCTGTTTTCAGGATAGTTCTTTTCGATATACTTCTCCTTAATAAAATTACTGAACACTATCAATCGCGAGGATAGCCTGTTCAAATAATGAAAGTTGACTAAGAAGCCATACCATCGGAGTTTTTTGGTAATGCTTCCCGAGAACTCCGAAATATCATAATATTCAGGAACAAAAGTTACCACTTTTATTCCTGCCATCTTACAAAAGCAATTTAATAATATACTATGATACAATTCATTATTGTATGCAAATATAGTAACTTTTCTTCTCTGTCCCAGCAATGAAAACAATAATAGTGTCAAGCCGACGAACGCGTAAATGTCACCTGATAATTTCAGTAGTTTATTCGACGGTCTGTTAACAATATTCAGATAGGTATATTTTGCACCGTAACTTGTTATGTTTCTTTTGGTGTCATTTGTTTTTCTCCCTCCAAGAAAAAAACCTTTCAGCAGATACACTTCAATTTGTCTGCCTGACAAAAAAACGCCCCTGCAAAACAAATCAAGGTAATTTGCAGATGCTGAACCCTTTGGAAAATTACTGGAAGTAATTAGAATATTTCTTTTGCTAACGCCTGACATAATGTTTCCATTAATCAAGAAAAGTCATATGAAATCACTAAAGCTTTTCGACATCCTCCCTTATTGATTCTAGCTTGAGAAGCAATTTAATGGTTTCTTCAACATTCATCCTGTATGTATTATGCGATGTATAGTCGTCAGTCTGAGCAATTTGCTCAGTCCCTTCAACAAAAAACCGGTTATAATTCAGATCGCGAGTATCGGCAGGTATCCTGTAATATTCGCCAAGATCTTCGGCCTTTGCCATTTCTTCGCGATTAACCAATGTCTCATAAAGCTTTTCTCCATGCCTGGTGCCAATAACCTTTATTGGGTTATCAGCCTTGTATAGTTCCAGTAACGCTTTTGCAAGAGTTTCGATTGTTACAGCTGGAGCCTTCTGGACAAAAATATCACCAGAGCGGCCATGCTGAAATGCAAATATCACAAGATCAACGGCTCCGTCAAGAGTCATCATAAACCGTGTCATGTTTGGATCGGTTATTGTTAAAGGTTTACCCAACTTAATCTGTTCAACGAAAAGGGGTATAACTGAGCCCCTGGAAGCCATCACGTTACCATACCGTGTACCACAAAAAACCATACCGGATGAATTTAGATTACGCGATTTTGCAATCATTACCTTTTCGCTCAAGGCTTTCGACATACCCATGGCGTTAATTGGATAAACCGCTTTGTCGGTACTCAGTACAATCACCCTGCTAACCTTGTTCTCAATGGAAGAATTAAGGACATTTTCGCAACCCAATACATTTGTCCTTACAGCCTCTGTTGGAAAAAACTCGCAGGAAGGAACCTGTTTTAGGGCTGCTGCCTGGAACACAAAGTCAACTCCTTTCATTGCACTGTTAATACTTTCATAGTTTCTCACATCGCCGATATAATATTTGATTTTCGGATTCTGGTAAAACTGACGCATATCATCCTGTTTCTTCTCATCTCGGCTGAAAATTCTGATTTCCTTTATGTCTGAGTCAAGGAATCTTTTCAATACTGCATTTCCGAAGGAACCTGTTCCTCCAGTAATTAAAAGTGTTTTATTAGCGAACATAACCTTAAGTGTTTTTTAAATTACTAATCATCTCCTGAAATCTGAGTCTGACTTTGGATGCATCAAATCTTTCGGTTGCCAATTCCACTGCCTTGTAACTTATTTTCATCCTGTATTTCTCATCACCAATTAGTGAGATGAATGCATCCTTAAGCTCTAATATACTATGGCTCGAAACACAACAACCACATTCATTCTTAATAAAAAACTGAGAAACAGCTGTTTCTTCTGGAGAATAAACGAGAATGGGGGTTCCTGAAATCATATATTCAGATGCCTTGGTGGGCATCGAAAACATTAGATAATCAAGACCCTTTTTATTAAAATCATTTGCAAGAACAAGTATATCGGCATCAGAAAATATTTTGGGAATATCCTCCCGTTTTGCCAATGGATTTATTACCACAGATTTAAAACTTTGTAACTTCTCAATAACTGATGTTTCCTTGGTAGTTGTCTGAATATGAAATTTTACATTATATCCCTCCCTGTTCAAAGAGTCCAAAACTTCAGCAACTTCAAACAAACATTCGGAAATACCTATTCCGATTCTGCCCGAATAGAGAATTTTTACAAAATCATTACCAAATCCAAATTCCTTCTTTGTCCATGATTTCCATTCAGACAAATCTATTGGGTTGTGAAATGGGAAAAATGTATTGTTGTATCTTTTCAGATATTCAGCCGACATAGCATCACTTATGCTAAAATTCAGGTCTGCTTTGTCTAGCAGGTTTTTAAACTCACTATTAATCTTATTGGTCCAATATCTACTGAACGGGCCTTTATTGCTGACAGTTGAAATCCAATCATCCATAACATGGATAACACCGGGTTTTTTTAGAAACCCCATCAAATCATGTGCAAACAGTACTTCTTCACGCGTTGAAACCTGAAAATAAAGAACATCTGGTTTAAACTCCTGCAGCCAGTTGGCAAATTTTTCCGAGACGGATATTTTTGAAACAAAGTGTAAAACACCCAACCAGCGCAGTAAAGGATAAAAAACATGATTTACCATTCTGTACCGGAGTTTCCGAGGCAAATGTTCCGAGGGTTTTACCGCAGCCGATTTGACTGTTTTTATCCCTGATTCAAACTTACGCTGAATCAGATTAAATGGAAACAACCATCGATGCTCTTCACACCCAAGCTGATAATATACTTCACAAATGTCAGTTGTAACATTTGACAAACCATGGCCCAGGAAAGCAACAGCAATTCTATCTTTAGGCCATCCCTTGAAAAGGTTTGTCAGGGTAATGCCACCTCCGGAAGTATCATTAAATGATTGCCCAAAAATTAAAACCTTGCTGTGAATCATAATTAACTGAATAAATTTGCCCAGTGGTTCAGGGATTCCATGTAGTATAACTCAGAATTTGCCCAGAAAATTATTTATTATTAGCGATTATTTGTTAACTAATCCCGACAGCAGTTTCTGGAATTTCTCCCTGACCACGGTCGCCTCAAAAAAGATGCTTGCAATTTCCGTTGAATTTTGAGTTAGACTTTCTCTCATTTCTTCATTTTCAATAATGAAATCTACAACACGATAGATTTCATTTACATCAGCTATAGTCAGACAAAAAGCACAGTTGTGTGTATTACAAAACTTTACAATCGCAGTATTAGAAGGGGCAAAAACCAGAATGGGAGTCCCCGACATCATATACTCCGATGCCTTTGTTGGGATTGAGTATTGAGCATAACTCAGCCCAACCTTACTGAAGTCAAGAGGCAGCAACAATAAATCAGAGTCAGCTAACAGTGCAGGAACTTCTTCATGTTTCACAGGTAATGACATTCGAACATTGTTCAGATTTCTGATTCTCTTTGAATCCGGAGATTCAAGGTCGGGAGTGAAAATATCAAGACATACCCGGGGATTTTTTCTATTCCATTTGGACACAGCCTGTGCAAATAATGTAAGGGATTCTTTATTAGCCATCCCAATCCTCCCCAGATACAATATTTTTAACATGTTGTCTACAGCGAACTCTCTCTTGCGCAATCCTTTGTACTTTTTCGTGTCAATCGGATTATGAAAAGGTCTGAATTCCTTTTCATATCTTTTTCTATACTCTGTTGACATAGCCTCACTGATACTAAGAAACAGATCCATTTTGCTGAGGAGTTTTTTAAACTCGCCGTCAATCTTTCTCTTCCAGTAATTCCTGAATAATCCCTTGCTGCTAATAGTTGAAGGCCAGTCATCCATATTGTGTATGGCAGAGGGCACCTTTAAATAATCAAGGAGATCAGTAGCAAAAAGAAGCGTTTCACGGGTAGCTACCTGAACATAGAGAAGTCCGGGCTTATATTCCGACAACCATCTTTTAAAATCATCAGACAGTTCAATCCTGGAAACACAATGAAACAAGCCAAACCATTCAAGCGTCGGATAAAATAATTTATTTACAATAAAATATCTTAGCCCTTTCTTGCTAAGCCCAGTTGAAGTTTCTGCTTTTTTCTCAAATGTTTTTAATCCTGATTGAAATTTCTTCTGGATTAAACTAAAAGGAAATTTCCATTTATGTTCTTTTTCTCCTAGCTGATAATAAGTATCACATACATCAGTTGTTACGCTTATCAATCCATGACCTAGATAAGTGACAGCTATTTTTTCCTTTGGCCATCCCTTAAAGAGGTTGGTCAGTGTTATGCCTCCCCCGGAGAAATCATTGAATGGTTGTCCGAAGATTAAAATTTTTGGATACTCAGTCTCCACACGAAAGAATATTAAATTGTTCAGGAACTGGATAATAGTCAAGGAATGGCATTACGAACAGGAAAATATCTGACAGTTCTTTCATTCAATTCTGCATTTCATTAAGATATACATCAAGGGTACTTTCAGCAATTGCAATCCAGTCAGAATTACTTTTCTTATTCATTTGCTTAATGTTATCTATAATCCTGTTTCGCAATGAATCGTCATTTACAAGTCTTCTAATACCGTCAGCCAGTGACTTGCTGTCTCCAGGTGGCACAAGAATTCCAGTCTCCTCATGAATAACATATTCCGTTATGCCATCAACCCTTGTCGCTAGAACCGGTTTATTGAAAACAAATGATGTCACAGGAATTCCACTTTGTGAAGCCGAAGTATAGGGACAAACCACAATCGATGCACGCATATTCAAATTAGCGAGTTCTTCTTCTGATATAGTTCTGTTTATTAGTTCTATACCTTCCTGGTCAAGAAGTGATCTTTCAAAATATAACGTACCCCTGCCTGCCACAATGAGTTTTAAATCCGGAATTTCCTTTTTTATAATTCTGAAAGCTTCAAGCAGAAACTCCAAGCCTTTGTACGGCAGGATGATCCCATAATACAGTAAGGTTCCCGGTTCTTCAAATGTCCGAACCGGGAAGAGTCTGTAAGTTTCAAACAGTCCAAACCTGATTACCTTAATTATCCTGTTTTTAGGATGAAATTTTTCAAGATAATCATTCTTTGTGTTTGAAGAATGCAGGATCACATTATGCTTTCTTTTGGAAACATAATCAACCAGCCTGTAGTGGGATGTAACTCTTCCCGTTCTAATAAGAACCTCGTGAAATGTATAAATTTTAGGGAGTTTAATCAATCTTGACAGGTAAAGGAATATTTCATTCTGACCTATGAAATGGACAATCTCATACCCTCTGGATTTCAGAAATCTCGACAGTTTTATGATACTAATAAAATATTTAATATAAAGGTTTCGTCTGTTTTTTGAGAACACGAATATCTTAAAGTCATGCAATCCTTCCAGGTATTCCAAAACATCTGTTGAAATTACCTGGCTAAGCTTTAAATCCGGAACAAATCCATCCGGTAAATCATATCCCGAAAGATTAACAGTAAAATGGTCTGACGATCTCGATCCCGTAAGACACAACAAATCCACCTCATGTCCCAGTACTGCAAGGTACCTTGCAAGGGGAATGCTACTCGTATAGAATGCATATGTTATTATACAGATCTTCATGATATTAAATCGACTAGGAATCCGTTAATTGTAAGTTATTTGCAAGAAGTTTAGGTAATTCCCTGTTTTTCAGGTATAAGCCGGCAATTACAGTAATTATAATACCAAGTCCTATTTTCATAAACAAATTCAACTCAAACGGGTTGAATAAAGAAACAAGGGACGCAACAATCAAAACGGAGAATAACTTCACAGTGTAAATAACCGTTATCCCCGGAGTCAAAATATTCCTGAACACGACCCAGTGGTAAGTCATGTTTATATATGCTGAAATCACAAATGCCCATGCAAGGCCAATTGCTCCAAACCGCGATCCATAGAAAAAAACTGGGAGGCACAAGACGCCATAAATAATTGATAAAATTGCCAAAAGCTTCTGTTTGTCAAATGAATTAAGAACGGTACCAATTGTGCAGAAAATTCCAAACAAAAGCGTAAACCAGCATTGTGTCAGGATAACATTCACCGAATCAAGATATTCCCTGCCATAAAGCAGGAGCACAACTTCTTTGCTGAAAAGGGTAAAACAAAGGCAGCCCCATATTCCTATAATTACAAGAATATTCAATAATACTTTCACCCGTTTTGAAAAAAGCTCCTTATCGGTAATAGCAAGACGGGAAAAAGATGGATACAGGGCAGTAAGAGCTGTCATTATAACCATTTGAAGCGGACTAAGGATCCTGTTTCCAAGATTAAAGATCCCTACCTGGTCATAGGTTGAATTATGATTAAGCAATAGAATTGGCACCTGAGTCTGAAGCGCTGTAAACACAGCCAAGATAAAATAATAATTGCTCTGCTTTATAAAAAAACCATGACTTAATGAAGGATTCTCATCATGCTGTTTCCTATCATCAAATACATCCTTTTTAAGCCAGAAATAATAAGCCAGCGATTTAAAACACTGGATCAGAACATATATTACAAGAAGAAATTCGGGATTGAATCTGTTTTTCGGAACAAGATAGACAGCAATCACCCATATACTGGTAAAAGCCAGGTTAATATAACCTGATGGCTCCATCTTCTCATTTCCGAATGCAATGCATTCCACAGCCTCCCAAACCGACTGAAATATTATAATTACGGAAAGAAGTATAAGGACATAGGGAGGAAGAGGCTTGTCATTCAAAAGGGTATTGTAAGCAAGCAGGCACAGAACCGCAATTAAAGTAGTAACCAGGCGTATCTGGTTCGATAAATGAAAAACAAATCTGGATTCCGTTTTATTTCGGGCCACATACCGTATAATTACTTGCTTCAGCCCGTACGATGATATAATCAGGAATATATTCGACAGAACAAGGATAAAATTAAAATAGCCATAGCCGTCAGCATGCAGTAATCTTGCAAGTCGAATGCTCGACAGAATGGATATAAACTGAATAATAATGCTTGTCGCTGTCAGTACCGAAAAATTCTTGAAAATCTTATTACTCAGCAGTTTTTTAATCATTGTAAATCCTCCTGGAAGCTATTGCCAGTCCATAAACAACAGAAAATATGGAAGTAACGAACCCATATTGTGTATATGCTTGACAAATAATAAAGAATATTATCGAAGCTGATAATATGGACCCAGATAGAATTAATTCGTAATTCATTGTAACAGATCCGGCCTTTACCAATCTGTATCCATAGATTATGCCCAACAGCCACATTAAAATGAGCAAAATGAAACCAATCAGTCCGATAGTAACCAAAACGTAAACATAACCGACATCTGCAAGGGTTGGTTCATTAAACCGACCGATAAAGAAAGGATCAACACCAAAGAAAAAACCAAAAGATTTCCATAATTCAACAAATCGCTGAAGATTTAAGAGTCTATAACCAAATGTCCCTGAAGCATTTTGCAAATCTGAAAAAATGGAAAGAAGTCTGTCATTCAATGAAACGCTTATCGGATTATCAAGCATTATGAATAATACTACGCCTCCAGACAAGAGAGTAAGCAAAATAAAGGATATAGAGAAGGTGTTCTTATTTATCAGCATATAACGATTGAGAATAACGATTGCAGCTATAATTGCAATAAGTGTTGCAAGCCATGCTGACCGAGTGAAACTAATCAGAATTACAATAGTTAGCAGTATTAATAAAGCCGGATGTTTAATTTTCCCTGAAACCATGAAGTATAGTATCATTGCAATGAAAACCAGATACACAAAATACAATGTGGGCAATGTTACACGTGCAATAGGTCCGATCATCATTCCTCCCTGCCCCTCCCAATGGCCAATATTGTAAAATCCTGCAGGATCGAACATCGGGGTTGACCCGTAAATGCTCTGTGCAATTGCTGTCAATGAAGCTATTACCGACATTATCAATCCAAACTTAATAGCCAACATTAACCTTTCCTTAGTATTAACGACTGAAATTGTGATGAAAAATAAAAGGAAGGGATATATAATCCTGATATTCAATAAGGAAGTGATTTCCGAAAGGTATTTTTCAGTGGAAACAAGCAAAATAACATTGTAAAAAACAAATGTACCAAATAGGAACATCAATAACATTTCGAGAAAAATTCCCCTTTTTGGCTTCTTCCACACAACAAGTGAATAAACAAAAAGAGGCAAAATCATGATGTCCCTCAAAAGACCCGGCATAGCATCCGGCATATCAAAAAATCCGAAATATAAAGCACAGATTAACAGAAAGTAGTAATACATTCTAAGCTTCTTTTTTTCGAAGATAATATATAACCTTCATTTATTTCCAGATTTCAGGGCTAATTAGTCGATCCTAAAAAAATAAGATTTGCAATATATTAACTGTATCTGATTTTTCCAGATCATTTTTTCAATTAGTTCATTTAAGATACAGATAAGAGATTCATGGATTCTCCGCCATATTGAACGTAGCAGCAGCTAAAATTTTGTTAATCATATTACCTTCTTTACCATTAAGCCAATCTCGCAGCACATTCTATTTTTTAGGTCGAAAGAACAAGTTCGTGCTGCATATTTATTATATTTACACGTGACATAGAAAAGGCAATTAGTTGTGGATTCTTAGTATCTTCCCCTTTCATTTTACAAAGCTTTATCGAATTTCAGGATTACCTTGTGATTAATCAAACATGGTTATTAATCATTAATAATCAGTGCATTAAATATCTTTCCGAGGGGTCAACTAATTAAAGCTCCGCCCCGTCACTCCCACAGAGTTATCTTAAAAATTATAAAAATTACTCCCCGCAATCTTGCATCAATTACTCAATTTCATCATGTGATGCAGTATATTACAGGAATCTTAAGGCATTTAAAAATAAAAGTAATGCTATAATAGGTTTATAATTTCTGTAAATCCTTAACCATCCAAATCATTACCTTTATCACATTCTATAAACTCCGATATGTTTGAACTTATTATTCCTATGCAAAGAAAAATCTCTTAACAGAAAATGAACAAATTCCGTCCTTATCTTGATTACCATCTGATTCATATTTTACAAAAATTAATATCTTTAAAAATTTCATTTTCGGTCAACTAAAAGAATATGCCAGAATTATCAATAATTACAGTTAATTACAACAATGCCCGTGGACTCGAAAAAACTATCCGGAGCGTTATTTGTCAAAGATACACTGATTATGAATACATTGTCATTGACGGTGGCTCAACCGACGGCAGTCTCAAAATAATAAACGAACATTCCGATAGTATCACTTATTGGGTTTCAGAATCCGACCGGGGAATTTACCACGCCATGAACAAAGGCATTATTGCCTCAAGCGGAGAGTATCTTTTGTTTTTGAATTCAGGCGACTGGTTTACAAATGAATCAGTTCTAGATAAAGTGTTAAAATCAGGGTTTAAAGAAGATATTCTGTATGGGAATGTAAACTACGAATTTGATAATGGCAAGTTCGAACCGGCAAGAATCGGGAAGGAAGAAGATATAACCCTGGCTTATTTTTACAGGCAGATGTTTCCTCATCAGGCATCATTTATCAAAAGAGAACTTTTCTCAACAGAAATGTATGATGAAAACCTTAAGATAATTGCAGACTGGAAATTCTTTATCGACAGAATTGTTTTGAAGAATTGCTCGATCAGAAAAATCCCGTTCCCTATTGTAAATTACGATATGTCAGGGATAAGCAGTCAGAAGAAATTTCTCTCACTTCATACTCAGGAGAAACTAAAGGTCTTGAATCAGTTGCTGCCACCAAGAATTGCAATGGACTACGAAAAAATGATACCGGCATATGGATCACCTTTGCTCAAACATCTGCCCTATCTGAACAAAACTACAGGATTCAACAGTTTTGTTTCAAGAGTGGTCGGAATATTAATAAAAGTGCACAAATTGATCTCCAGACAGAAAAATGTTTAAAAACAGCCGGTTCAGGCATTTTAAGAGATTAATCCGGTTCTGTTTATTTTAATAGCTCAAACCCAGGAAAAGATATACTTTGAAAAAAACCACATTGATAATCTTGCCATTAGTATGCCTAGTGCTAATCCTGACCTGTATTTTTGAACGCAGGATGACGTCATTTTTATCTGAAACCCGCAGAGTTAATGCAAATCTAATGATCGTCGACGGGTGGATGCGTTTAACAACTGTTGACAACCTTAAAGAAGAGATTCAGAATGATAATTATGACAAGATCCTTGTTGCTGGTATAAGATCCACCAATCTGGATTTCTACAAGCTGGCGATGAATGGTTTCCTGATCTTTTACCCTCAATTCCAGGAACTTCTGGATAAGGATATAAAGGAACATTCTATAGAAATTGTGACCAGGAGTAAAATGGGAGGCATATACAAATGCCATTTTTATTTTTATATTAATGATTCGATAGCAGGCGAATTCTATTCGGAAGCATTTGAAAATGTTTCATATCTCAAATGGGAAGGCTCATTAAAAGACATTGATTCAATGATGGTTCAGTTCACTAATGACATGTATGATAATTATGGTGATCGTGATTTATTTATTAAGGAAATCCGAATTGACAGTACTATCGTAATCTCATATCAGCATAATACAGTGACTGATTTTGGCCAGATTGGTGGCCTTGACCGCATAGTTAATGATTATGACTCTCATCCTCAAATCATCAGAAACAAAATATATTCATTTGGCATCGACACAGCTATAGTAACTGCAATAACCTTAGAACATAAGAGATTTAACAGGACACTGAGCACAGCACTGGCTGTCCGAAGATGGATTGAAAACTCCGGACATGCTATAGAAGGTATAAATGTGGTCTCAATGGGAATTCATTCAAAGCGTACATGGCGTACATACAGGAGTGTCCTGAATAAATCGATTGATATCGGTTATATTTCATTACCTGATTACAGAGATTCAGACTCAAAGGCAAGAAAAGTTCTCAGAACCATAACAGAGAGTATTGATTATTTGTATTATTGCATAATCCTTATTCCATATGGTCTTAATCTTTTATAAGGAAATGCTTCACCCGCCTGAAAAGTTCTTATTTAAAATATTCCCCTGCCTCCAATACATAAAGTCACCAGTAAATGAAGAAGTATATACTAGCATTGTTCCTTTTCAGTCTGAAGCTACAGGCAGCAACCTATTATATTGGAACATCTGAGAACGGGGGCAGCAATTCAAACTCAGGAACAGAAAAATCACCATGGCTGACACTTTCATACGCTTGCAGTAAAGCTGTAGATTATGGTGATACTATTTATGTAAAAAGCGGAAGATACATAGAAACCAACCAATGCATTCTCTCTCCGGGTGTAAGCATTATAGGTGAAGGCTATTCATCCCATATTATTAGCAATTATGATAATGGCACTGATTCATTCAGTAATGTTCTGATATACATGTATTCAGAAGAGGAAAGTTCACCTGGTGATCAAAGCATATCATTTCTTCTGATCGATGGTGACATGTATAAAGGAAGCAGGGCGATCTATTGCAGATACCGTAACAACATTTCCATCCATCACTGTGCAATAATAAACTTCAGAAAATCGGGTATAAACCTTTATTCTGAAACCAGCTGGACAGAGCCCCCTACAATATATTCAAGAAACTGCAGGATATGGTACAACTACATAAGCGATTGTACCGAAAATCCTGACAATGGGGCTGAATGCAATTTAAGAATCGCAGGATATGATGATGTGGAGATAACAGGCAATACTATAACCAACAGTTTAAGAATTGCAGGCAGATCAATTTATACATCACAACTTAAAAATTGCAGAATCAAAAACAACACCTTTTATTGTAGAAAGGAAGTTATGGATTACTGGAACTTTGCAATGGAGTTATACAATCCAAGAGGAGGAATGGAGATATTTGAAAACACGGTGTTTGGAGGAGGAACCATCGATGTTGCCGGACATAGTATAGAAAAAGGCAAATACAGCTTTTCGGTCAGTGTTCATGACAATTACCAAATTCTCGCAGACCCAGTTGAATATGATGATAATATTGTGGTTGCCATAACCATTGAAGCATGGGAAAAGATTGAGTCAGTATATGTATACAACAACTATATAAGGAACTTCCCCTGGGGTATAAACTGTACGATGGGGAAATATGACAAATGGGGAGGCAATGGTAAGATTGACTCTCTGTTTATTTACAATAATGTTATCATAAATCCGTCACACTCCGACAAGGCAATGTCAAGTTTTGGAATAGCAATCCTCAGACAGACCCAGGCTGACTACAGAAATAATATTAATATCTGGAACAATACATTAATTGGCAACACACCTTACGCATGGAGGGGAATTGTTTATGAGGTCACCGGAAGAAATGAAAACATCAGTATAAAAAATAATATTACCCAGGGATTCACAAAATACGGGATATTAATAGATTACTTCGAAGGTTCAATAGATGGTCTTTCCGTTGAAAACAACATAATTCACAGGTCGGGAAACAGGAATGAAGTCTATTTTCCCTTATCGAAAAAATTCACAGATTACTCAGAACATAACAATTTGAAGTATGATCCCGGATTTATCTCCGATAATGATTTCCGACTTCGCCGAGGATCGCACGCAATTTCAGCAGGGACCTATGTGGAACTAATCAAGGACCATGCCGGAACAGCCTGGTCAAATCCACCATCTATAGGTGCCTTCGAATACACTGATAATAAGTAAGTCTGAGGGGTAAATAATATGTACTTATTAAGGTTTCTGTGAATCTGCATAATGATAAATTCAACCCGTCTTAATTAAGGATTTCCAAACAAGTGACTATAAAACATAGAAGTATCAATTATTAATAACTTAACAACTTTATTAAGAAAAAGTTTTAATAAAATGTACCATATTTCAATATTTGTCGTTTATTTTGCAGCATTGGTCAATATTTTATTTCAGTTAGTCAATTATAATTGATCAGAAATCTTTTATGAGGAAGGTTTTACTGTTTCTTTTTTGTTTGATAAGTACAGTTGCATCAGCAACAGATTATTATGTGAGCGCTTCAGGCAATGATTCTGCAAATGGCCTTTCTTCCTCAACCCCTTGGAAAACATTGTCAAAAGTAAATGCCGAATTTGAACGTTTACTACCAGGTGACAGAATACTTTTCAATAGGGGTGACACTTTTTATGGAACCTTAATAATTTCGAAATCCGGATCATCAGCCGGTTCAATAACAATTGGTGCGTACGGGAGCGGATCAAATCCGGTACTAAGCGCCTTTACAGTTATTTCAGGATGGACTGACGAGGGAAATGGAATTTATTCCAAATCCATTTCAGTTGAATCAGCACCCAACGTTGTTACAGTTGATGGCGTTATTGTTCCAATGGGCCGTTATCCTGACAAAGAATGGCTTTCAATAGACAGCTATTCAGGTACAAGTTCTATTACAGATGCTGCATTGTCCTCGTCTCCCGATTGGGATGGCGGCGAAGTGGTTATTAGGAAGAATCATTGGGTAATTGATAGAAATCCAATTGCCAGTCATTCAGGGACAACCATATATTATAATAGTGCCTCAGGTTATTCCCCGATTAAAGGCTTCGGATACTTTATCCAAAATCATTTAAGAACATTAACAACTCCCGGGGAATGGTATTATAACGGAGGAAAATTTTATATGTATTTTGGTTCTGCCGGTCCGTCCGGAAAAGTTGTAAGAGTAAGCTGCCTTGACCAAAATGTAAATATCAAATTAAAAGACCACATTACACTAAGCAATCTTACCCTGGAAGGCGCTAATAAATCATCTGTCTTCATTTCGTCCTCAAGTTATCTGACAATACAGAATTGTAATATTTCATATGCAGGTAATCGTGCAATTGACGGAGGGGTAAACAGTGGAAAGACATCACAAGGATTCAAGCTTATAAATAATAACATCAACGATATACTTAATACTGCAATTATTCTGGCAGGAGAGTTTCAAAACTCACTTATATCAGGAAATAATATCAGTAACATCAGTATGATACCTGGTATGGCTGGCAGTGGTGATGGACAAAGTATTGCTATAAGCTTATACGGATCAGGACATACCGTAGAGTATAACAGGCTGACCAACCTAGGCTTCAATGCTATAGACTTTTCTGGTAACTATATTAAGATCCGGTACAATTTTATCAATAACTGGGCACTCGTCAAAGATGATTCTGGTGGTATCTATACATCAGCCCAGGGTTCAAATTACTGGGCAGGAACGGAAATAGTTGGCAACATAATTTTGAACGGACTAGGTGCTCCGAATGGAGTAGTTGTCACTGATGAAAGAGTTCAGGGCATTTATTGTGACCATCACAACAGAGATATCCTTATAAAGGGTAACACAGTATATAATTGCGGTATGGGTATTTATATTAAAAATGCTCATGAAATAAAAATCCATGACAATGTTTTGTTTGCAAACCGTGAAAACCAATTGCATGCAAACCATACCTCAGCTTATGAAGATTCACCACTCAGAAATATTGATATCCGTGGCAACATTATGGTCTCAAAATCTCCCGACGTCAAGATTGTTGACTTCAACACATACGTTGATGAGGATGATCTTAGAAGATTTGGGACAGCTGATAACAATTACTATGCACGACCTATCAATGACGCAAACGCTAACAATCGTACGCTCAGAACTACCGTAAACTGGTACGGTGTCAGTAGCAATGACGGATATAGGAGTGTTTCCGAATGGAGTTCATGGACAGGACAGGATGCCAATTCCAGCAAATCTAAAGTCTTCATAACGGACGTTGACAAGTTCCGCTTCGAATACAACGCCTCCACATCGAACAGGGTTGTTTCGCTCAATGGCAGCTATGTCGACGTGAAGGGTACAAAATACGATGGTTCAATCACTCTAGCGCCGTATACTTCTGCGGTGCTCATGGTTGATCCCAACCCGTCCGCACCGCCGGCAATACCGGCATATGTGAGCTCCGAGATTAAGGATGGTGCTCCTTCAATACTGGAAATTAGGTACAATCTCTCGCTGGCCAACATAGTACCGGCAGCTTCATCGTTCTCGGTCCAGGTAAACTCTGCAGCAAGAAGCGTCAGTTCAGTCTCCGTATCAGGAACAAAAGTGCTTCTTACTCTTTCAAGCCCTGTGGCATATGGCAACACCGTAACTGTAGCATACAACAAACCTTCAACAAATCCTTTGCAAACAGCTGCCGGAGGTCAGGCAGCCTCGCTGAGTGTACAAAGCGTTACAAACAGGATAGCAGCTCCACCTCCCGCGGTTCCGGTTTACGCCAACTCCGAAATAAAGGATGGCGCTCCTTCAATACTGGAAATGACCTACAATCTCTCGCTGGCCAACATAGTACCGGCAGCTTCATCGTTCTCGGTCCAGGTAAACTCTGCAGCAAGAAGCGTCAGTTCAGTCTCCGTATCAGGAACAAAGGTGCTTCTTACTCTTTCAAGCCCTGTGGCATATGGCAACACAGTCACTGTAGCATACAACAAACCTTCAACAAATCCTTTACAGACCGCTGCCGGCGGACAGGCAGCCACGATAAGCGCTCAAAGCGTTACCAATCGGATAGCAGCTCCTCCTCCCGCAACTCCGGTATACGTCAGTTCGGTTATTGAAAACACAGCTCCCTCGGTTATCGAAATTACCTACAATCTTGCACTGGCCAATATAGTTCCAGCCATTTCGGCATTTAACGTTCAAGTCAATTCGACCGCACGCAGCATCAGTTCAGTCTCAGTATCAGGTACAAAAGTGCTTCTTAGCCTTGCAATCCCGGTTGCCTACGGTAACACCGTCACTGTTGCATATACCAAACCTTCAACAAACCCTTTACAGACCGCTGCCGGCGGACAGGCAGCCACGATAAGCGCCCAAAGTGTTACCAATAGGATCAGCCAGCCTGTTTCGCCTCCTGCCGTCATCACTCCGCCCCCGACAACTCCCAATTCACCTCCCGTTCCGGTTGTTAACTTCCCGGAAAGGACCTACTCGGGCTTTATCGGTGATATAAGTGCCAAAGGAAGCTATGATCCGGATAAGGACAAGCTAAGCTTTTCGTGGAAGACTCCCGACAACATTCCTGTTTCGTCAAACACCGGTGAAGCAATTCAATTTCTTGCCCCCGTTATTGATACGAAACAGACATATGAATTCGCTCTGACAGTCAGCGACGGCAAGACTACACAGACAAAAACCTTTCCTATTACCATTATTCCCTACGAACCCTATCTCGAGGCCGCGGAAGTGATTTCGGTAAGCGCGTCGGATTTCCATTCTACAAACCATCCCTACAATGTGGTCGACGACAATATCACTACCATGTGGTCGTCAAAGGGTGAAGAACAAAGCCTTATCCTCGAACTGAAATCCCCATTCATCATACATCACATAAAAATCGCTTTCCAGCCGGGTCAAAAAAGCGAGAGCTACTTTGATATCTATGGCTCTAACGACGGCGAGAACTGGGAATCAATACTTGAAAAAGCCAAATCATGCTCATTCTCAGGCGGGATCCATGTGTTTGTATTCCCCTTGTCAAAAGCTGTTACCGAATACAGCTACCTTAAATTCGTTGGATTTGGCAATGCTACCGACAACTGGAACTACGTTTCGGAACTCAGGGTTTTCGGCTACAGGCATAAGAGCCGTACCGATTATGAGGATCTTATAGTGAAGTTATTTCCAAATCCGGCCAGGGATATCGTGAATATCAGAATAGATGATCCTGAATTCAATCCCGATTTTATCAAGATTCTTGGCCTCGACGGGAAAATAATTTACAGCGACTTGGTTGAACCGGGGGTAAGAGATATCCAGATCCCGGTCAACTTTAATCACGGAGTCTACATTGTACAGATGGGAACGGACAACATCACCATGTTCACCCAGAAACTCGTGGTATCAAGATAAATAGCTTGCCGGTCTGAAAGCCTTTTCTACAGAATAGTAAAATCCACTCTCCTGTTGTTTTTCCTGTCGCTCTCCTGGTAATTCGGAGCAATCGGCCTTGTGCCTCCCTGGCCCAAAGGAACCAACCTGTTGCGATTGACTCCGTTAACAACCAGATAGTTTACCATGGCCTCAGCTCTTCTGTTCGTCAGCGTAAGATTTGCAGCTGCCGATCCTGTATTATCCGTGTGGCATGCTATCTGAAGCCTTATGGAAGGATACTTGGCCATGAATCCCATAATCAGATCCAGCAACTGTGTGCCTGTAGACGAAAGGGTCTGGGTATTCCTGACAAAGAGTGCATCAGTCGATACACCGAATGCCTTTTCGAGGTTATTCAGCTCTCTTTCTGCAGCATCCTCAATCTCAGCCTGATAAACTTTTGCATCAGCAAATCCCAGTTCAGCCAATTCCCTGTAGGAAGGATAGGTTGCCATCAGAGTATGTTCCTCTGCGACAGTATAGCTGTATATATTCTCTTCACTAAGGAAGTTTTCTTTAAGAATGTATTTTCCCGGCAGTTTTCTGAAAGCCTCATCATTTTTATCAAGCTGTGTTTCCGATCTC
>Ga0116173_1001049_pt1 | contig 23712 bp, 23 predicted proteins | sample AD_UKC085_MetaG_FD_89800 | JGI IMG/M metagenome (GOLD analysis project Ga0116173, IMG submission 89800) | Active sludge microbial communities of municipal wastewater-treating anaerobic digesters from USA - AD_UKC085_MetaG | ecosystem: Engineered > Bioreactor > Anaerobic > Digestate | place: USA...
AACCTGTGCCCGGTCACACTGGAACTGGGCGGCAAGTCCCCCGCCATCATCTGCGACGACTTTCCGCTGCGCAAAGCGGCTGAACGCCTGCTGTTTGTGAAGTGCTTCAACGCGGGACAGATTTGCACCACGGTGGACTATGTCTACGTTCCCAAAGCCAAGGTGCAGGAATTTGTCGAACTGTCCAAAGAAATTGTGGTGGGTCGCTACCCCACACTGACCACACCCGATTTCACGTCCATGATCGACCGGCGCTCCTTCGACCGCGTGGTTGCCGCCATGGAAGAAGCCCGCGCGCGCGGCGCCACTCTGGTGCAACTCATTCCCGGCAAGCCGTGGGACGAAGAGACGCACAAAATTGCCCCCCACCTGGTGCTCAATGCGCCCGAAGACTGCAGCCTGCGCACCCGCGAGATTTTTGGCCCGGTATTGCCAGTGGTGGAATACAACACAATCGAAGAGCCGATCCAGGCGATCAACAACCGGCCACGCCCATTGGCGTTATACCCCTTCAGCAACGACAAACACCTGATCCACACCCTGCTGCACCGGGTGATGTCGGGCGGCGTGAGTGTGAATGATGGTCTGTTCCATGTGGGCCAGCACGACCTGCCTTTTGGCGGCGTGGGCGATAGCGGTATGGGCCATTACCACGGCTACGAAGGCTTTGTGACCTTCTCCAAAATGCGCCCGGTGTTCTACCAGGCCCCCTTCAGCGCCGTGAAATTCCTGTGGCCACCCTACGGCAAATTTGCCACCAAATACCTCGACTTCCTGACCAAATAAGAACGGCCCTTTATGCAAGAGTTTGACTACCTCATCGTCGGCGGTGGTTCTGCCGGGTGCGCACTGGCTGCGCGCCTGACAGAAGACCCCAACACGACCGTCTGCGTGCTGGAAGCGGGTGGCGCGGACCATTCGGTGTTCGTGCGGGCACCGCTGGGTTTTGCCGTCATGCTGCCCTTTGGCCTGATGAACAGCTGGCACTACTTCACCACGCCACAAAAAGGCCTGGGGGGACGCAAAGGCTTCCAGCCGCGTGGCAAGGTGCTTGGCGGATCCAGCTCGGTCAACGCGCAGGTCTACACCCGCTGCAACCGCAAGGACTACGACGGTTGGGCGGCACAGGGCAACCCCGGCTGGGGCTTTGCCGACCTTCTGCCACTGTTCAAGCGGGCAGAAAACAGCCACTGCTTCACCAACAATGAATTCCATGGCAACAGCGGCCCGCTGCATGTGAGCTATCTGTGCAGCCCCTCGCCCGCCAACGTGGCCTTTCGCGCTGCGTGCGTGGAAAAAGGCATTCCCCTGAACCCCGACTACAACGGTGCCAGCCAATACGGTATTTCGCCCACCCAGGCCACGCAGTACAACGGCGAGCGCTGGAACGCCGCACGCGCCTACCTGCACGCCAACGCAGACCGCAAAAATCTCACCGTCTGGACCGGCTGCCACACCCGCAAAGTCGTGCTCGAAGGCACAACTGCCGTGGGCGTGGAAATCCGCCGTGACGGTCAAATCCAACAGGTGCGCGCACGCAAAGAAGTGGTGCTCAGCGCCGGATCCTACGGCTCACCCCAGTTGCTGATGCTCTCGGGCATCGGCCCCAAGACCCACCTGCAACAACATGGCATCCCGGTCGTGCACGACCTGCCCGGTGTGGGCCAGAACCTGCAAGACCACGTCACCTCCAACCTGATCTACCGCACATCACGCTGGCAAGACACGGTAGGCATATCACTGCGTGGCACCTGGGAAATCATCAAATCCATCTTCCAGTGGCGCAATGACCGCAAGGGCTGGGTCACCACCTGTGTGTCCGAATCCAATGGATTCATCAGCACCTGCAGTAACACCGAGCACCCTGACATCCAGCTCGCCTTTTTGCCCAGCATCGTGGACGACCACACCCGAAAGCAGCACCTGGGGCACGGCTACACGCTGCACACCACGCTGATGCGCCCCAAGAGCCGTGGCAGCGTCACGCTGCAAAGCGCCGACCCGTACCAAGCGCCGTTGATTGACCCCGGTTTTTTCACCCACCCCGATGACATGGCGGTGGCCATCAAGGGCGCGCGCATGGGCTTTGAAATACTCGAGGCCAAAGCCATGGCGCCCTACCGTGGCAAACGCCTGCACCCGTTTGACATCAACGACGACAAAGCCATGGAGGCTTTCCTACGCGCCACCTGCGACACCGAATACCACCCGGTGGGCACCTGCCGCATGGGCCCAGACTCCGACTCCATGGCCGTAGTCGATGGCCACTTGCGCGTGCGGGGCATTGCGCGCCTGCGCGTGGTCGATGCGTCCATCATGCCCAACCTGATCACCGGCAACACCAACGCACCAACCATGGTGATTGGCGAGAAAGCCGCTGACCTGATGCGCGCCGGTAATTAGGTATCAAAAAATTGCAACGCTGTCTTCAACCCTGTTGGTTGCAGGGCTTGGGACGGCGCTCTAGCATCGGGTACTTCTGCCACCCCGTCTCAGGAACACCATGAAACTCTATTACTCGCCCGGCGCCTGCTCCCTGTCTCCCCACATAGCCATGTACGAGGCGGGCCTGGCATTTGAAGCCATTGCAGCCCCCACCAAGACCCACCAGTTGCCCGACGGCTCCGACTATTACCAGGTCAACCCGCTCGGTTATGTGCCTTACCTGACACTGGACGATGGGCGCAGCTTGCATGAAGGCCCCGCCATCGTGCAATACATCGCTGACCAGGCTCCTGAAAAGAAGCTGGCGCCCGCCAACGGAACATATGAGCGCTACAAGCTGCAGGAATGGCTGACCTTCATTGGCACCGAACTGCACAAGACCTTTTCGCCATTGTTTGCGCCCGGCACACCTGCCGAAACCAAGGCAGCGTCGCTGGAACGCCTGCAGTCTCGCCTGAAATGGGTGGATGGTGAACTGGCTGGGAAGCAGTACCTGATGGGCGACCAGTTCACCGTGGCCGATGGCTATCTGTTTGTCGTCACCAACTGGGGCCAATACGTGGGCCTGGACGTGGCTCCGTTCACCAACATCTTGGCTTACCGCGCCCGCGTGGGTGCACGCCCGGCAGTCATTGCTGCCATGAAGGCTGAGGGTTTACTGAAGTAAACCTTGCTGCACTCCTACTTTGATAGCTTGTTATGCAGTATTAACGAGGGCTGCAGCCTGATTCGACATCAAACCCCTAGTGGGGCAGTCGGCAGCGCGTCAAACCAGGTCTGCAGCTTCTCCCCATGAAGCGGCTTGCTGGCCAGGTAGCCCTGCATCACGTCGCAACCCAGCCGGGTGATCGCTTCCCGCTCGGCTTCGGTTTCCACACCCTCTGCCGTCACCATCAAATCCAGTCCGTGGCCCATTTCGGTCATTGCTCGCACCAGCTTTTGCGTACCGGGTGATTGGTCGAGTTTGTCGATGAAACTGCGGTCGATTTTGAGTTCGCTCACTGGCAGCTTTTGCAGGTACGCAAGCGACGAGTAGCCAGTACCAAAGTCGTCTATCGACAGCGGTGTGCCGATCGCCCGCAGCGCGTGCAGTAGCTCCACGCTGTGCTGTGGGTCCTCCATCAGACCGCTCTCGGTAATTTCAATGCGCAGGCGCTTGGCCGGCACGCCGCTGGCTTCAATAAGTCGGGCCACGCGCTCAACAAAGCCCTTGTGCTGAAGGTCACGGGTGCTGACGTTGACCGCAATGCTGAGCTCGGGATGCGTGGGTGCCCAGGTGGCCAGCGTGCTCAGCGCCTGTTCCAGCATCCATTGCGTCACCATGGTGATGTAGCCAGCCTGCTCGGCAAACGGCACAAACTCTGCCGGCGACACAAAACCGCGTGTGGGGTGCTGCCAGCGCACCAGTGCCTCGGCTCCGACTGCTCGACCCGTAGTCAGAGAAAACTTGGGTTGCAGCCACATTTGCAACTGCGAGGTGGCCACGGCCTGGCGCAAATCCGACAACAGACTCAAATGACTAAGGCGTGCCGCCTCCTGGGCTTCGCTATGCCAAGCAAAACCCATGGCGGCGCGCTTGGCGCTGTGCAGCGCCACTTCGGCATTGCGCAGCAAGGTGTCTACCGATAGCGGTATGCCACTTTCACAAAGGTGACCTGAATCGGCCAGGCCATAGGTCAGGCTCAAATCCACGCTGTGACCACTGCAGTGCACCGGCTCTGCCATGGCCTGCTCGATGCGCTCGCGCAAAGCCTCCACAGCGACCCGGCTGGGCGCGCAGAACACCGCGGCAAAAGTGCCGCCCGACAGGCGCGCCACCACGGGATGCGGGCCAATCAGGCCATCGGCTGCGGCATCCTGCAAAGCCCGGTTGGCACGTTGTGCGGTTTGCTGGATCAGGGTGTCGCCGGTGCCGTAACCCAGGGTTTCATTGATGGCTTTGAGTCGCGCCAGGTCCATCAGGGCCAGGGTGTTGGCGGGCTGGTCGGTATCCAGCACCGGCTTCAGCAAAGCGGTTCGGTTGGGTAAACCGGTGAGCGGGTCGTGGAAGGCCAAGTGCACGATGTCGCGCTCGCGCTGGGCCACGGCGTCGGTCATGGTGTTCAGCGCCTGGCCCACCCGATCCACCTCCTGTGTGCGGGTCGTGGGCACGCGACTGGTGTAGTCGCCCTGCGCTATGCGCTGCGCAGCCACCTCCAGTAGGGCCAGCGGCCCCACCACACTGCGTGTGGTGCGCACACCCAGCCAGATCGCCAGCGCCACCGCCAAAACTGACAGACTGGCCACCAGCAGGGCCACCCGGTCGAACAGTTGCTGTGCTTCTTCGAGCTGTGTTTCGATGCGCTGTCGTTCGCGCTGCAACAGCGCGTTGGACTCCAGTAGCATGGTCTTCAAAGCCGGGTTGACGCGCTCATTGAGCAGCTGCCAGGCCATCTTGGAGTTGTCAGCCTCAATTTCATCGGCGGTCGCAATAAAGGCCTCGGCATAGGCAGCGCGGCACTCCACCAACCTGCGCAGATTTTCTTCCTGGTCGGCATCGCGCAGGTCATTGGCCAGCGATTCCACGATGCCGTCAATACGCCGATTGCGCTCATCCACATCCGCGTATTCGAGCACCCGACTTTCGCGCGGTGCATTGATCAGCCGGATCAACGCATGGCCTACGCCCTCGGTCTGCAACGACAAGGCCTGCACCCGAAGCAAGCGCTGCATGTCGCCAGTGGCAAAGCGTTGTGTCACGCCGGTGATGGTGTGGATCTGGAAGATGGCCTGGGCCAGCGCTACCAGCATCAACACCACCGATATGCCAAAACCCAATGCCAGGCGCAAGCCAATGCGCTGTGGCCACCGACCGAAGCGGATGGGTATCTTCACGGGACCTCCGGCTCCCTACGGACCGACAACAGCAAGCCACTCTGCACGGCCATGGGCAGCCACTGGCTGAAGTCCACGGCGTGGGCTGCATCGAGCGCCTCGGCCAACGATTCGCCGCGCAACAAAGGTAACAACAGTTCTGTCTCGCCCTTGACTGCCAGCCGTACGCCCGGTCGCAAGCCACAGCGCCACACAACAGCATCCTGAGCACAGGCGACGCGCAGCATCTCTCCCACTTGCTCAAATGAGGGGCTGCCATCCCGGTGCGCGGTCAAGATACTGGCCACCGGCCAGGCGCTTCGCACCACCGCGCAACCCGGCGACAATTGCAGGCGCAACTGCTGCGGGTCATGGGTCGTCAAAAGGGCCAGAGTCTGCAGGTCTGCCGCGCCGTCCGCCGCACTGGCACATTGGTGCAGCGCCCATTCGGCCCGAGCCACATCACCCAGGTACGGCACGTCCTTCAATTGCGCACTGGCCCGCACAAACGCCGCCAGCCCACCGCCCCAGCAGGCCACATCGCCACACAGCGGCGGTTGCGCGTGCCACAAAGCCCGCGCCAAATCTGCAAAACTTTCATCACCCACAATCTGGGCCAGCACCGGGTAGGCGGCAGCAAGGGCCCGCTCGGCCAACGCATGGCCATTGGTTTGATAGGCTTTTAGGCCTCTAGACCGCGTATCTTCTACATAAGAAGCTATATTTTTCATAGCATTCTCGCTAGGCCATGCCAGCAGTGCATCCAGCAACGCCTGCTGCTGGCGGGCCAACGCACTCATGACCTGCCCTCCTGGGAGGTAGGCCGCGTCAAAAGCTGCAAAACGTCGGTGCAATGGGTGCGTGCCCGCCAGGCCTCGTCCAGCAATACGTCAAGCGATGGGACATCGGTGTCCCACTCGATCAAGGTCGGCACATTTCCGAAACGCCCTATGGCATGGCGGTACAAGTCCCAGACCGCATCACACACACGGCTGCCATGATCGTCAATGACGATGTCACCATGCGCATCACTTACATGGCAATGGCCAGCGAGGTGGATTTCTCCCACCACGTCAGCGGGAATGGCATCGATCCAGTCCCGGCAGCTCTGCACCGGGTCCAATGCCACGCCATCACGCAACTGCGCATTCAGCGCATTGACATAGATATTGTTGACATCCACCAGCAACTGACACCCCGTGCGCCGGGCCAGTGTGGTCAGGAATTCGGTCTCGATCCAGGCGCGCTCGCCGTCAAAGGGATTCCAGTGCAGGTACGCCGAGAGGTTTTCCACCATGAATACACGCTGAAGCCGGTCCTGTACGCGGCCCACGTTGGCACACAACACGCCCAGCGCCTCGGTGCTGAAGGGAATCGGCAATAGATCAGCGGCATGCACGGTTGCGCCCTTGAACCGCCCCCGCGCAAACGAAGCATGGTCACTTACCCGCACCGGATCCACGCGTTGCACCAAGCGCGCCAACTGGTCCAAATGCCAATTATCCAAACCGACTGCCGACCCCAGCGATAGCCCTACCCCATGCAGACTGACAGGGTATTGGGCACGGCCACGCTCGAGAACCGCCAAAGCTGCGCCGCCGTCTGCGAAGAAGTTCTCGGAATGCACTTCCAGAAAATCGAGAGTCGGGCTGCGCTCCAGCAACTCGGCGTAGTGGGCATGACGCCACCCAACGCCGACATGGCCCGCGGTGGCATCACTCACAGAACGCATTCGCAAGCGTCTAGGCGATCAGCTCTTCTTCAGCATCTTGGCTTCGTCTTGCGACAAGCCCTTCATGCTTTTACAGGTGCCCTTGGCAACATATTTCCATTCCATCTTGTCCATATCAACTTTGGACTGACCGGCGCATGAATGCGCACCGTTGATGCTGGCACAGTCGTTTTGACCCGCCTTGGCGATGCCAAAGCATTTCTCCTTTTCCTGGGCAGCCGCGGGTGCGGAAACCATGGACAGGGACATCACAGCCGCAGCGGTGGCAGCAATCATTGCACGTTGGTTCATTGAAAACTCCTGGGTTTGACAAGTTGAAGTGAAACCAGCGAAGTCTTGCACAAACTGCATGTCTTCGCTGGTTATGGTTTAGTCTGTATGAAAGCCCGATTCTTACAGTCGATTGAAAATAATTTCCCGCAGCCCGCGTACCATACGGACAATGACGCCTTTTGAACAGCAGATTGTTGCCTTGCAGGATTACCTGCTCAAGTTCGCACGCCTGCAATTGCGCAATGACGCCTGGGCCGAAGATGCTGTGTCAGAAACCATGGTCGCGGCACTGGCCAAGCCGCAGTCCTTTGGTAACCGGTCGCAACTCAAAACCTGGCTGGTCGGCATCCTGAAGCACAAGGTCATCGACACCCTGCGCCACCACCACCGCGAAATCAGCGGCCTAGAAAACACAGACGACGAAAAATCCGACCCGTTGGAGGACATTGCGTTTCACGCGGATGGCCACTTCGTCGAAGCCCCCTCTGACTGGGGCAACCCGGAGCAGCAGGCTAGCAGCCAGCAATTTTTTGCCATTCTGGAGGCTTGCGCCAGCAAACTCCCTGCTTCGCAAGGTCGCCTGTTCCTGATGCGGGAATGGCTGGAACTCTCCAGCGAAGAAATATGTAAGGAACTGCAGCTGACCCCGACCAATCTTTATGTCCAGCTTCACCGGGCTCGCCTGCGTTTGCGTGAATGCCTGGAACTCAATTGGTACATGAAAGCCAGCGCATGAGCATGAAGATGATGCCCTTCAACCGAACCTGCCGCGAAGTCGCTGCCTTGCTGGTGGCGCGCGAAGACCGCAACCTTGGCCTTGCCGATCGGTTGGCGCTGCGCATGCACATGGTCATTTGTGACGCATGCCCCCGATTTGAGCGCCAGATGCTCACCATGCGCAACAGCTTGCAGCAGTGGCGCAACTACACCGCTCCCGACGATTCTGCCGAAAACGCCGTACCCCCGAAATAAAATTAGGCGAACCGCCGAATTACCCGCATAATGGTGCAGTATTGCCGAAAATTCGGTGTACGGGTTTGCGGTGATTTACCAGTTTCGCGTCTGCTTTAAGTCTTCATTGGTTTGTTGATTGCGGGTTTGGACACCATCGCGTTTTGAGAGTTATTTTGAGGAGTCCTTACATGGGCAACAAACTTTACGTAGGCAATCTGCCTTATTCTTTCCGTGATGAAGACTTGCAACAAGCGTTTGCAGCCTACGGTTCCGTTTCCAGCGCCAAAGTCATGATGGAACGTGACACGGGCCGCTCCAAAGGCTTCGGCTTTGTGGAAATGGGCAGCGATGCGGAAGCACAAGCAGCCATCGGTGGCATGAATGGCCAACAATTTGGTGGCCGTGGTCTCGTGGTCAACGAAGCGCGTCCAATGGAAGCACGTCCTCCCCGTACTGGCGGCGGCGGCTTCGGCGGCGGTGCTGGCGGCGGCCGTAGCGGCGGTGGCGGCTACGGTGGTGGTGGCGGCGGCCGCAGTGGCGGCGGCGGCGGTGGTTACGGCGGTGGCCGTAGCAGCTACTAAGCAGCTACCGGAGTCAATCTCCAACAAAAAAAGGACCCAAGGGTCCTTTTTTTGTTGGCCGCTACTTCAGTCACCGGTCACGCGCCGCTTGCGCGGACGTCCGGAGAGCACTTTGTCAAAGACGAAATTAGGTAACAAACGCAATCCTTTGGCTACCCATCCCATTTGCCATGGGATGACGCGGTACGTTACGCCAGCGCCGATCGCAGCGAAGGCTTTTTCCGCAAAAACTTCGGGCTGCATCAAGAACGGCATGGCATAGCGATTCTTCTGCGTCAAAGGCGTGTCGATATACCCAGGACAAATGGTGACCACCTTGACACCCGCGTCGCGCACTTCACCCCGCAGACTCTCACAATAACTGATCACACCGGCCTTGCTGGCGCAATAGGCCCCATGACCCGGCAATCCTCGAATACCCGCCACACTGCCAATACCGACAAGCGCGCCGGCCCCCCGCAACGACATGGGTTCGATGAAAGCGTGAAAAGTCGCTGCCAGCCCAATATTGTTGATGGCAAACGTGCGGGCCAACACGTCAATATCCTCGCGCACTGCTGAATCGATCCCGATGCTGACGCCGGCATTCGCAATCACAATATCAGGAACGCCTTGCTCCTCAAGGCACTTCTTCGCTGCCGCTGTAATGCTGTCAATGATCGCGACATCCGCTCCGTAGACTTGGTAGCGTGAAACATCCAGACCAAGGCCCCGCGCCCAACCCAACATTTCTTCGGTACGCCGGGCGACCAACGCCAGGTTGAAGCCAGCTTGGTAGTAGCGCCAGGCCAGCGCCTGCCCAATTCCGCTGGATGCACCGGTAATGAAGATCAATTGGGGCATGGGCAATTCTCCAGAAATAGTCACTTCCCCGCTGGCATCAAGGTGCCACGCACCCGACCGCTCAACTGCAAGACCTGCTCCACATTGTCAAACTCCATGCGGTCTGCGGCAAAACGGTCCTTTCCACGCAACAACTCAACCGGCTTGTGGGACTCCACCCGCTCGGTGTTCATGAATGCGTGCAGAAACTCACCCCTGTACTCCATTCTGGGAAACAGTGCACCGCCGTGGTCCTGAACGGCTTCCCGCACCAGGACCGCATTGCCGATGAGTTGTACTTCGGATGAATCCTCGTTGGTCAGGCCGCGCTCTGCCGTTGCGGTGGTAATGCGCCCCAGGGCATCGAATGATCGCACCCGAACCCGGTCAATCTCCAGCCACTGCGTATCGGGGTAGTGACGGGCCTTTGCACCCTGTACTTCGGTTCGGACTCGGCCCGCCGCATCAAACGTCTTCACAGAAAACTCATGCATGAAATAGTCCGGTTCGTGGACAACCGGACGCAGAGCCACGGAACCTGCGGGCGGCGGGGTACTGCGCACTAGCCAGTAGGTTCCCAACGCGAGCAAACCCATAGACACCAAAGGAAAATACAGTAAAAACCGCTCCCAGGCTTCCCGTAAAACCCCCATCATTGCGCGTACTTCTTGAACAGTTCCACATAGCGACCGCTGGCCACCATCAGGACATCGCAAAACTCCCGCGCAGCACCGTCACCACCCCGCGCTGCTGTGACATGGTCGGCTACAGCCAACACCTCAACATGGGCATTCGCCGGAGCACAGGAAAAAGCACACCGCCGCATCACAGGCAAATCAGGCCAGTCATCGCCCATCGCAGCAGCCTCGCTCCACTCCAGCCCCAAACTCGTCAGCGTCTGCTCGGCAGCCGGTTGCTTGTCCTCTGTGCCGAAATGTGCGTGAACGATGCCCAGCGCCTGCAAACGAACGCGAAGCGCCTTTGAATCGCGACCGGTAATGACCACCGGAGTGATACCCACCTGCTGGAGCAACTTCAAACCGTGGCCGTCCAGCGTATTGAAACGCTTGAGCGTTTCACCGGTCTCAGAGAACAGGAGTCCCCCATCCGTAAGAACACCATCTACATCAAAAAAGGCGACTTTGACCGATCGGGCCTTGAGCAAGAGGACGGGATCAAAGTGGATGACAGGCTTCATCAAATCACCTTCGCACGCATCAAATCGTTGCTATTGAGCGCGCCGCACAGGCGGCCATCTGCGTCCACCACCAAGACACTGGTAATACGCCTGCTTTCCATTAACTCGGCAGCATCAACCGCCAAGGCCTGTGCCTCCACAGTAACGGGCGAACTATGCATAACATCCTGTGCCGTCTTGTCTCGCAAGTCAGTCCCCATCTCAACCAGGCGACGCAAGTCGCCGTCGGTGAAAATCCCCAGAAGCCTGGAGTCCCCGTCCACTACCGCAGTGGCGCCCAGGCCTTTGGCACTCATCTCACGCATCAAGTCGCTGAAACTGGCCCCCGGCAACACAAGGGGAACCTGGGCTCCGGCGCGCATCACATCACTGACGTGCGTTAGCAGCTTGCGTCCCAAAGCACCGCCCGGGTGTGAGCGGGCAAAATCTTCGGCCCTGAAACCTCTGGCATCAAGCAATGCAACCGCAAGAGCATCGCCCAACGCAAGCTGCGCGGTTGTGCTGGCAGTAGGGGCCAGATTCAAAGGGCACGCCTCTTTGTCAACGGCTGTGTCCAGCCAAATATCGGCGTGTTCGGCCATGGTGGATTGGTGACTACCAGTCATCGCGATCACCGGGGTGCCCAATCGTTTTAGCACCGGCAAAATCGCCGCCATCTCCTGTGACTCACCACTATTGGAAATGGCAAGCACCAAATCGGCTGCAGTAACCATTCCCAGGTCGCCATGGCTGGCTTCCGCAGGGTGCACGAACATGGCTGGCGTCCCTGTGGAAGCCAGGGTTGCTGCAATCTTGCGACCGATGTGTCCGCTCTTGCCCATACCCATTACAACGACTCGGCCCTGGACCGCCAGAACCATCTCCACCGCGCGGGCAAAGGGCGCACCCACCCGGCTCTTGAGCCCCAAAACAGCGGCGGCCTCAATGTCGAAAGTCTCACGTGCCAGCGCAATGGCGCGCTGAGCGGAGAAGCCTGGATGCCGCGTTACGTGGTCAGTCATACAGTCATTTTATAGAGCGCATCGCCACTTGCTAGTATGGTGGCATGACCGGACTGGAAATAACCCTTCTCTACCTCCTTGCCGCTGTGCTGGGCGTGGTGACATGCCGGTACTTCCAACTGCCTCCCATGCTGGGTTACCTCGCCGTCGGAGTAGCGATTGGGCCCAATGCATTGGCCCTTTCACAAAACGCAGATGGCGTGCGCCACCTGGGCGAGTTCGGCGTCGTCTTTCTGATGTTCGTCATTGGTCTGGAATTCAACCTTCCCAAACTGCGGGCGATGCGCCAGCACGTCTTCGGTTTGGGCCTCTTGCAAGTGGTGGTCACCATCCTGGTAGCCACACTGGCCACCGTGGCGCTGGCAACCCTCGCGCCACGGATGTGGGGCATGTCCTGGCAAGCCGCTTTGGCACTTTCCAGCGCTCTGGCGATGAGCAGCACGGCCATCGTCGTCAAGCTGATGGTGGAGAGGCTGGAGCGCGAGTCCGAGCACGGTAAGCGTGTCATGGGTGTCCTGCTTTTTCAAGATTTGGCTGTGGTGCCTTTGCTGGTACTCATACCCGCATTGGGCGCATCCGCCGAACAATTGGCCACTGAACTGCTAATTGCGGCTGCAAAGGCCGCGGCCCTCATCACGGTGCTGTTGGTGGGCGGCCAGCATGTCATGCGCCGCTGGTTGACACTGGTGGCGCAACGCAAGAGTGAAGAATTGTTCGTTCTGAACCTCCTGCTCATTACCCTGGGTCTGGCCTGGTTGACCGAGTGGGCGGGCCTGAGTCTGGCGCTTGGCGCCTTCATTGCGGGCATGCTGATATCCGAAACCGAATTCAAGCACCAGGTGGAAACCGACATCCGCCCATTTCACGATGTGCTGCTTGGACTTTTCTTCATCAGCATCGGCATGCTACTGGACTGGCGATTGGTGTTGGAGCGATGGCCCATGGTCCTGTTACTGCTGGTTGTTCCGACGCTGTTCAAGGCAGCACTGGTAACCGCACTGTCCAAAGTGCTGGGCGCGACTTCCGGCGTGTCGCTGAGAACCGGCCTTTACCTGGCTCAAGCCGGAGAGTTTGGTTTTGTGCTCTTGACGCTGGCGCAGGCCAATGCATTGGTGCCGCCTGCCCTGCTCAATCCCATTCTTGCAAGCATGGTTCTCTCGATGCTCGCCACTCCCTTCATCGTGATGTACAGCAACCGCATCGTGATGAAGCTTGTAGCCAGCGAGTGGCTGCAACAGTCCCTGCAGATGACCGCCATTGCACGGAAATCCATCAATGCCAATCGGCACGTCATCATTTGTGGCTACGGCCGCTGCGGGCAGAATTTGGCCAAGATGCTGGAAAGCCAGGGAATTCCTTACATGGCACTGGATCTGGACCCGGACCGCGTGCGCCAGGCGGCTGCGGCAGGAGATTCGGTTGCTTTCGGCGATGCGGCCAGACTACAGGCCCTGATCGCGTCCGGCTTGGCCCGCGCCAGTGCGGTCGTCATCACCTACCTGGATGTGGCCGGGGCACTCAAAGTGCTGAACCATACCCGTGAACACGCACCGCAGGTGCCCGTAATTGTGAGAACCCAGGATGACCTGAATCTGGATGACCTGCGCGCCGCAGGAGCCACGGAAGTGGTGCCCGAAACTATAGAAGGCTCACTGATGCTGGCCAGCCATGCCCTGGCGCTGGTGGGAGTACCCATGCGCCGCGTCCTACGCATGGTTCAGGATCAGCGAGACGCCAGGTACAACCTGTTGCGGGGCTATTTTCATGGTGCCGACGATGACTCTGTAGACGAAATACAGCACGAAAGACTTGTCACCTTGACGCTGACCGCTGGCGCAAATGCGGTTGGAAAATCGGTTGACTCCTATGCACTCCAGCATATTGGCGTGCGACTGATGAGCTTACGACGCAGTAACGGACCAACGGATTCGCCGACGGGCAGTTCTTTGCTAGATGCTGGGGACACGCTGGTTCTCTCGGGCAAGGCAGAAGCGCTGGCTATCGCGGAGCAAAAACTACTGAGGGGCTAAAGATACTGCCCGAGCGATGGCCGGGGCACAATGGTGAGTGTCAAGGCAATGTATTCCCACAAACTATTCGGCCCGGCCATGCAACACACCAGCATCAACCAGTATCTTCGAGACAACATTCGGACCGTGCCGGATTGGCCAACTCCAGGTGTGCAGTTCCGTGACATCACACCCCTGCTGCAAAGCGCAAAAGTGTTTCGCGTACTGATTGACGCTTTCGTCCACCGCTATATGGACCCCGGAATGCGCCCGGACATTGTGGCCGGGCTGGACGCGAGGGGCTTCATACTGGGGGCAGTCGTTGCCTACGAGCTCAACGTCGGATTTGTGCCAATTCGGAAAAAGGGCAAATTACCGTTCACTACGGTGGAGGAAACCTATGAACTCGAATACGGCAGTGCAACCGTAGAGTTGCACACCGATGCTGTCAAGAAAGGCGATCGGGTGCTGTTGATCGACGATCTGATTGCCACCGGTGGAACCATGATGGCCGGCCGCAAATTACTCGAACGCTTGGGTGCGAGCGTCATGGAAGGCGCAGCCATCGTCGATTTGCCCGAGTTGGGTGGTTCGCAGAAGATCCGCGACTCTGGCTTACCCCTCTTCACACTGGTTGATTTCAGCGGGCACTGAATGCGCGGCATCCTTGCGGTGCCGACCTCGACCCGCTACTTCAGTTCACCGTACTGGGTGCCACTCAAGGGGGAAGCCCTTTCATCAATTTCGGTATCTTCAAAGGCGGGGGGAAGTGGCGCGGGGTTTCTCCGCCCGGAGTGCACAATCTCTCCAGGCGCCGACAAGGGTTTGGGCGCAGGGACCGACGCCAGAGCCTGTTTGAACGCCGCGACTTCGTCAGGTTGCAACGGCTCATAGCCCGGTTTCACCACAGCAGCAGGTGACATTCGCACATCGGGCGTGCTCCGCGCAACAGGTGCCGTACTAGCTGTTCGGGTCAAGCCCGCTGTCACATGCTCATTGACACGCCAGTACACGGCCGTCACCAGAATATCGTGTCGGTTCTTGGCATTTTGGGCGATCACACCCTCGATCTCGGCCAGTCTGGAAGTTTCGCCCACGTACTGGCGGGCAAGGTCCATCATGATCAGGTACTGCCGCCCACGCGAGTCCAGTGAAAGAACTTTGAACTTGTAGCTGGACGACAAAACGCCCGCCTTGATCATCGCCTCGCGCACCTCAGAATACAACAGTTCCCGACGCTCCAGTCTTTCACTCTTGCGATTGGCAGCGCTTCCCGGTGGCTTGATGTGGCCACGTACCCGTCCTTTACCGGAAGGACTGAATGGCACTGTCGCATCAACATGCCCCAGCCCTGAACTCTGCTCGGGCACAGCGTAACGGGCCGGAGGTTTCTTTGAGAACCAGTTCAAAATGGACATTGCTTCTACTTTCGGCTTTGACGACAGAGGCAGTGTATTCCAGCTACTTGCCAATGCAAAATTGGGCAAAAATGACACCCAGCAAATCGTCCGATGTAAATTCTCCAGTGATCTCGCTGAGCGCGTTCTGCCCCAAGCGCAACTCTTCGGCTAATAAATCCAGCGCCTGGTCCTGCGCGGCAAGGTGTTGGCTGGCGACTTCCAGATGCGCTCCGACACGCCGCAGGGCGCTTACATGCCGCTCTCGTGCGATGAAAGTTCCGCCAGCAGGAGGCTGCCAACCGGCCGTTTCGAGCAGCCTGCGCCGCAATGGGTCCAAGCCGGTTCCTGTCTTGGCGGATAGCACAATGCCCCCTGACGGAAGCGCGATATCGGATACGGCATCTGCCTTGTTCCAGACATCAACAATCGGCACAATGTTGTGGCATTTTTGGGCAATAGCCCTCTTGATATCTTCATCTGCAGCTATGTAATCAATAGCAAATCTGCGGGTGAGATCGTGCAGAAACAATACCGCATCTGCGCCTGCTATGGCCTCCCAGGCGCGTTCAATACCGATTTTCTCGACATCGTCGTCGCTGGGGCGCAACCCTGCGGTATCCACGATATGGATCGGTATGCCTTCAATCTGAATGGTCTGCTGGATCTTGTCACGGGTCGTGCCGGCAATGGCTGTCACGATGGCCAGTTCCGCGCCCGCCAGAGCATTGAGCAGCGACGACTTGCCTGCGTTGGGTTGACCGGCAATCACCACAGTCAAGCCTTCGCGCAGCAAGGCGCCATGCGCAGCACGTTGCATCACCCGCTGCAAGGCTTGTTTCAAGCGCGCCAACTGCCCCCTCGCATCCGACTTCTCCAGGAAATCGATCTCTTCCTCGGGAAAATCCAGCGTGGCTTCCACCAGCATGCGCAAGTGAATCAAGCCATCCCGCAGGGTGTGCACTTCCCGCGAAAAAGCTCCTGAAAGTGACTGGGTTGCACTGCGCGCGGCGGCTTCTGTGCTGGCATCGATCAAATCAGCAATCGCTTCTGCCTGGGCCAGATCAATCTTGTCATTCAGAAAAGCGCGCTCAGAAAATTCGCCCGGCTGAGCGATGCGCATGCCCGGTAACAGAGGCTTACCCGTTTCGGGGTTCGCCTCGGCACCCACTTCAAGGCAGCGTGCCAGCAGCAACTGCAGCACCACCGGCCCACCATGGGCTTGCAACTCAAGAACGTCCTCGCCTGTAAACGAATGCGGACCGGGGAAAAACAGGGCCAAGCCCTGGTCTATTGGCGAACCCTGGGAATCACAGAACGGCAGATAAGTCGCCTCGCGTGGCCGTAAGGCGCGCCCCAACAGGCGTTCCACCCACGATCCCATTGCTTTGCCACTAACCCGCACAATCCCCACCGCACCCCGCCCCGGAGCCGTGGCAATGGCAATGATGGGATCGTGGTGCCGGGCGAGCATAAGTAGCCTTGGAATGAGGGGGAGTCTACGCTAGGGATACCGTGAAACCGGCTTTGCCGGCCCACTGGTATCGCTCCCCTTCCAAAGACGGTAGACGCGCAGCGCCTCGGGGAATAACCAAAATTATTTGAATTTCGGTAAGTTGAACTGTGGCGGCACACCCATACGGGTGTTGATCACCCACTGCTGGAGGATGGACAGAATATTGTTGGTTATCCAGTACAGCACCAGACCAGCCGGGAAGAAGAAGAACATCACACTGAAAATAAGCGGCATAAACCACATCATTTTGGCTTGCATGGGGTCTGGCGGCGCCGGATTCAATGCGGTCTGCAACAAGGTGGTAGCCGTCATCACCAGCGGCAATATGTAGAACGGATCAGGAGAAGACAAATCCTTGATCCACAAAATCCAGGGCACGTTGCGCATCTCCACACTGGACAACAGCACCCAGTACAACGCAATAAACACGGGAATCTGGATCATGATGGGGAAGCAGCCGCCCATGGGGTTGACCTTTTCCTCCCGGTAGATTCGCATCATCTCTTGCTGCATCTGTTGCGGATTGTCTTTCAGCCGCTCGCGCATCTCGGTGATCTTTGGATTGACCGCCTTCATCTTGGCCATACTGGCGTAAGCCTTGGCGTTGAGCCAATAAAAGGCAGCCTTCAGCAATACAACCAGAGCCACGATCGACCAGCCCCAGTTTTGAATGAATCCGTGCAGTTTGTCGAGCAACCAATACAGAGGCTTGGCCAGAATGGTCAACCAGCCGTAGTCCTTCACCAGTTCCAGTCCGGGTGCCAGCTTCTCCAGTTCGGTCTCCACTTGCGGACCGGCAAAGAACTTGGCATCCACGGCCTTGGTAGCGCCTGGGGCAATCACATCCAAAGGCGTAATCATCGTGGCGCGGTAGCAGCAGTCGGCAACTGCAGAGCCGATGTCCACACCATCTAGGGAAATACTGCGTTGCACACCTTCGGGCAGCATCCACGCGCTGGCAAAATAGTGCTGCACCATGGAAACGTAACCGTCCGAGGACTGCTTTTCGTAGTCAGCCTTTTTCTTCTTGATTTCTTCAAACTCCACCTTCTGGTACTTCTTGGCCACGGTGTAGACCGCAGGACCAGTGAAGGTGGAATAGAACGAAGATTCGCCAGAGGGCTTGCTACCGTCGCGCACCAATTGCAGATACAACTGCGGCGACAGCGGGGCAGCCGATACGTTGGTTAGCTCATGCTTGACCGCCATGTCATAGGCACCACGGCGCAAGGTGTAGGTCTTGACCAGTTTGATACCGCCCACGTCGCCAGACGTGAACTGAACGGTCATTTCGTTCTCGCCATCCTTGAGCGAACGTGCGCTGCTAACCACCATGGACGTCTTGTGGGTCGGGAAGGCACCTGCCAAACCTACACCAATGACCCCTGTTTGTGCCACATAGACCCTGTCTTTGCTATCGTCCAACAGCACGAAATTGCGGCTCTTGTCTGCCATGTCAGTGTGCTTGAGAAACTCGGTGCGCACCAAAGATCCGCCTTCAGTCTCGAAGGTCAGCTTCAGTACATCGGTTGAGACTTCAATCCGTTCTTTGGGTGTGGATGGGGCAACAGGGACAACCACAGCGCCGGTCGGTACTGCCAAGGCATTGGTTGCAGGGCCAGCAGCGCTGGGCACGCCCTCCGTATTGGCAGCACTAGCACCCGGCGCACCTGATTTGGAGGGAGTAGTCTGCTGGGTTGGACTTGGGAAAAAAGTCGCCTTGTTGCCGTTGTGAACCTGCCATTGGTCCCACAGCATCACCATAGAAAAGCCAAAGATCACCCACAAAATGGTGCGGCGAATATCGTTCATGAAGATTTCTTTTCAGAGGGAGAAGAGGTCAGCCGGGTGAACAGCCGGGGAATTTCGGCGGGAACCGCATCGGTTCCGCCCGCACACCATGGATGGCAGCGCACTATGCGTGATGCAGCCAGATAGCCGCCACTCGCAGCGCCATGGATCTGTAGCGCCTGCAGTGCGTAAACCGAGCACGTGGGCTCGAAACGGCACGCCGAGCCCAACCAGGGACTCAAAAACAGGCGATACGCTTTAACAATACCCAAAAGGATGGTTTGCATCATGCGCCAGATGGCGGTGAAACCCGCAAAAACAACTGCTGGAGCTCAGCCCGCACCGAGGCTTTGAGGGCATCCGACGTAGCGCTAACAAACTGGGCGCGATCGAAAGACGCACGCAGGCGCACCACATGCGCACGCTCGGCCAACTTTGGCTCAAAGTCAGCGCTGACCGCGTAGATCTGGCGTTTGATGGCATTGCGCGTTACAGCACGTTTGGCCCACCGCTTGGGGACCATCGCACCCAGCCACACAGCATGAACCGGAAATAAAGCGGGTACCGCTGACTCAGGCTCCACCGCCACCTGCAATCCACAGCTATGCAATGCAAAGTGCGCAGTTCTGGCAAGCGTCGCGCCGGCCAACACCGCCTGAAACTGGGGCCGCGTCTTTAGTCGCTGCACGGCAATGCCACAACCGGTCGACAAAACCACGCCTGGATGTGCATGTGCTGGGATATGCCAGCGGTCAGTGGTTAGACCGCCAGGCGCTTACGGCCTTTGGCGCGGCGAGCGTTGATCACGGCACGGCCACCACGGGTTTTCATGCGAACCAGAAAGCCGTGGGTACGGGCGCGACGGATTTTGGAAGGTTGGTAAGTGCGTTTCATTTGGAATTCCTAACAGGCTCAATTTGGATCCACCCCATTCAACAGGAGCCTGCAAGGGAAGATCTCGGTCTATTCGCCCAGAACACAATCAGGGCAACCCGCGATTATCGCAAATTTTCTGAGCAGGGGCAACACCTTACATTCGAAACACCGCGTACTGCTGTAAGTCCAACGCCTCAACCAAAATTGTGGATAAGAGTTTGATAAATTACAATCCAGAGCGCAGCAAACAACAACTATCCACAGAAGCTGAAAAGAAAATGCCTGAGGCAATCCCATCCAACCACACCCCGTCACAAGCGCACGACATCGGCCAAAGCCTGTGGCAAAGCTGTGTCGACCAATTAGCCCAGGAACTGCCAGAGCAGCAATTCAATACCTGGATCAAACCCCTGAGTGCACAGGTACTGGAAGACTTTTCAAAGGTCACGATTTTTGTTGCCAACCGATTCAAACTGGATTGGGTTCGCGCCCAATACAGTGGACGCATTTCGGCCATGCTGGAGAAGATGTACGGTCAAAAAGTTGTTGTTGAGTTAGCGATTACTCCGCGTGAAGCACTTTCAAAATCATCACCTTCGATACGGGCGAGCGAATATATTTCTGCCGAAGAAAGCGTTTCACCGGGGGAGTCCGCTTCGTCGGGCTTGCCAAAAAACCGCATCAACAGCATGCTGACATTTGACAGCCTGGTGGAAGGAACAGCCAACCGTATGGCACGCGCAGCCGCCATGCACGTCGCCACCATTCCTGGGCATCTGTACAACCCGTTGTTCATATACGGCGGTGTTGGCCTGGGTAAAACCCATCTGATGCACGCAGTGGGCAACCGGCTACTGGCCGACAAGCCCGGATCCAATGTTCTCTACATCCATGCTGAGCAATTTGTCTCGGATGTGGTTAAAGCGTACCAACGCAAGACATTTGACGAATTCAAAGAGCGCTACCACTCGCTGGATTTGCTGTTGATAGATGACGTACAGTTTTTTGCCAACAAAGATCGCACGCAAGAAGAGTTCTTCAACGCCTTCGAAGCCCTGCTCGCCAAAAAGTCCCATATTGTGATGACCAGCGACACCTACCCCAAAGGACTGACCGATATCCATGAACGCCTGGTTTCGCGCTTTGACTCCGGGCTGACTGTGGCAATTGAGCCACCTGAACTTGAGATGCGGGTGGCGATTCTCATCAATAAAGCCCGCGTAGAGGGGTCGGAAATGCCCGAAGAGGTGGCATTCTTCGTTGCCAAGAACGTGCGTTCCAATGTGCGCGAACTCGAAGGCGCGTTGCGCAAGATCCTGGCCTACTCCCGTTTCAACCAAAAGGAAATCTCCATACAGTTGGCCCGCGAAGCACTGCGTGACCTTTTGTCTATCCAAAACCGGCAAATTTCGGTGGAAAACATCCAGAAAACGGTGGCGGACTACTACAAGATCAAGGTCGCTGATATGTATTCCAAAAAGCGGCCCGCCAGCATCGCCAGACCACGCCAGATTGCCATGTACCTAGCCAAGGAACTGACACAAAAGAGTCTTCCGGAAATTGGAGAATTATTTGGCGGGCGCGATCACACCACGGTTTTGCACGCTGTTCGCAAGATCGGAGGCGAGCGCCAGCAGATGACAGAACTGAATCAGCAGCTACACGTTTTGGAACAGACGCTCAAGGGCTGATCGCGAATAAATCGCTTTTTCGTAAAAATTAGACGTTAAAACTGGGAAAATGGCAGGATTTCGAAAAATTTTGGCACTTGGGGTGAACAGTGCCGCCGAAGATATTAAAAAGAGGTTGACATGATCGTTTTGAAGGCAACACAGGACAAAGTCCTATCGGTTCTGCAATCCGTAGCCGGTATTGTGGAGCGCCGTCACACCTTGCCAATTTTGGCCAATGTACTGGTTCGCAAAACGGGCACGTCGCTGCAGGTCACTACCAGTGATCTGGAGATCCAGATTCGTACAACAGCCGATCTTGGCGGTGACATTGGCGATTTCACCACGACTATCGGCGCGCGCAAGCTAATCGATATTCTGCGCACGATGCCGTCGGACCAGACCGTATCGCTGGAGTCCAGCCAGAGCAAGATCATTCTCAAGGGTGGTAAGAGCAAGTTCACTTTGCAGACCATGGCGGCAGAAGACTTTCCGCTGGTGCAGGAGTCCGCCAACTTTGGTCCGGTATTCAGCGTCCCCCAAAAAACACTCAAAAGCCTGTTAAGTCAGGTGTCGTTTGCCATGGCGGTGCACGATATACGCTACTACCTCAACGGCATTTTGTTTGTCGCTGAAGGCAAACAATTGAGCCTCGTCGCAACCGACGGCCACCGCCTGGCCTTTGCCTCCGCCACATTGGACGTGGAAGTGCCCAAACAGGAAGTGATTTTGCCGCGCAAGACAGTGGTTGAATTGCAGCGACTGTTGTCCGATGCCGAAGGCGCCATCGAGATGCAGTTCGCCAACAACCAGGCCAAATTTGTTTTTGACGGCATGGAGTTCGTGACCAAACTGGTTGAGGGCAAGTTCCCTGACTACAACCGCGTTATTCCCAAGAACCACAAAAACAGCATCACGCTGGGTCGCACCGCCCTTCTCGCTACACTGCAGCGCACTGCTATCCTGACCAGCGACAAGTTCAAGGGTGTCCGCTTGAACATCGACCCCGGATCTCTGCGTGTGGCTTCCAACAACGCGGAGCAGGAAGAGGCAGTCGACGAGCTGGACATCGACTACGGCGGCGACAGCATCGAGATAGGCTTCAACGTGACCTATCTGATCGACGCACTGGCCAATATGAGCCAGGAAATGGTCAAACTGGAATTGTCGGATGGAAACAGCTCGGCGCTGTTCACGATTCCCGACAATGCCACCTTCAAGTACGTCGTGATGCCGATGAGAATTTAATGCTACAAAATATGTAGCGCCTTATGACGCAAACCCCCGGCCTCCCGGGGGTTTAGTCATTGAAGAATACTGGAATTTGCGGGACAGACCCGAGCAAAGCGATGCTCTGTCCTCAACTGATTAGAAGAGTGAGTGAGTTATGACCGAAGAAAACAAGCCCGACAGCACCCCCGAAAACAACGACGCGCACGTGCACACGGGTGAGGGCGGCTCGGACAGCTCCAACTTTCAGCCCACCATCGACACCAACCAGGCGGGAGCGACCGAGGCCTACGGCGAAGGCTCGATCCAGATTTTGGAAGGCCTGGAGGCCGTGCGCAAGCGCCCCGGCATGTACATCGGTGACACGTCCGACGGCACCGGTTTGCACCACTTGGTCTTTGAGGTGGTGGACAATTCGATCGACGAATCACTGGCCGGCCACTGTGACGACATCCTGGTCACCATCCACTCGGACAATTCCATCAGCGTGGTCGACAACGGCCGTGGCATTCCCACCGGTGTGAAGATGGACGACAAGCACGAACCCAAGCGTTCGGCGGCCGAGATTGCGCTGACCGAATTGCACGCGGGCGGCAAGTTCAACCAGAACAGCTACAAGGTCTCAGGCGGCTTGCACGGCGTGGGTGTGAGCTGTGTGAACGCACTGTCCAAGATGCTGCGTCTGACCATCCGGCGCGACGGCAAAGTACACGCCATGGAGTTCAGCAAAGGCTTTGTGCAGAACCGCATCGTCGAGACGCAAAACGGCGTTGAAGTTTCCCCCATGAAGATCATCGGCGAGACCGAGAAGCGGGGCACCGAGGTGCACTTCCTGCCCGATACCGAAATCTTCAAAGAGAACAATGATTTCCACTACGAAATCCTCTCCAAGCGACTGCGCGAACTCAGCTTCCTGAACAACGGCGTGCGCATCCGCCTAAAGGACGAGCGCACCGGGAAGGAAGACGATTTTGCCGGTGCCGGCGGTGTACAGGGCTTTGTCAACTTCATCAACAAAGGCAAGACCGTTTTGCACCCCAACGTGTTCCACGCTATGGGTGATCGGCAGAGCGACCAGGGCACCAACATCGGTGTCGAAGTGGCGATGCAATGGAACAGCGGCTACAACGAGCAGGTGCTTTGCTTCACCAACAATATTCCCCAGCGCGATGGTGGCACCCACCTGACTGGTCTGCGCGCCGCGATGACACGTGTCATCAACAAATACATTGACGAATCCGAACTGGCGAAAAAAGCCAAGGTTGAAGTGAGCGGCGACGACATGCGCGAAGGCCTGTGCTGCGTGTTGAGCGTGAAAGTACCTGAGCCCAAGTTCAGCAGCCAGACCAAGGACAAGCTGGTCT
>Ga0116173_1001056_pt1 | contig 23637 bp, 20 predicted proteins | sample AD_UKC085_MetaG_FD_89800 | JGI IMG/M metagenome (GOLD analysis project Ga0116173, IMG submission 89800) | Active sludge microbial communities of municipal wastewater-treating anaerobic digesters from USA - AD_UKC085_MetaG | ecosystem: Engineered > Bioreactor > Anaerobic > Digestate | place: USA...
CACCGCGACGCCCATGCCGCGCATGATCTCCGTGCTGTCGTTCATGGCGTAGGCCACGCCCTCAAGGACGGCGCGGGCCATGTGCGCCCGCGTGTGCCGCAGGGAGAGGCCGATGAACGCCGCGCGGGCGAAGGGGTCCTTGTGGGGCGTGCGCTCGCCCGTGAGGTAGGGCAGGAAGAGGAGCCCCTCGCTGCCCGCCGGGGCGGTGCCCGCCGCCGTGGTGATCTCCTCGTAGACCTCGCGGCCCTCGGCCTTCGCGCGCACCCACTCGTTGGTCCAGAGCTGGTTGCGGAACCACTGGAGCGACCCCGCCGCGCTGAGGACGACGCCCATGGTGTGCCAGCATCCCGGCACGGAGTGGCAGAAGGTGTGCACCCGGCCCTCCGGGTCCGTGCTGACGGTGTCCGCGAAGGCGAACAGGACGCCGCTGGTGCCGAGGGACGCGGAGACCACGCCCTTGCGGACGATGCCGCAGCCGACGCCGTTGGCGGCCTGGTCGCCGCCGCCCGCCACCACGGGGATGCCCGCGGGCAGGCCGGTTTGCGCGGCCGCCCCGGCGGTGAGGGTGCCCGTGACCTCCGGCCCCTCGAAGGAGGCGGGCAGCAGCGCGGGGTCAATGTCCAGCAGGGACAGCAGCCCGCGGTGCCAGCACCGGTTGGCCACGTCGAAGAGCAGGGTGCCCGAGGCGTCGGCCATGTCGGTGGCGTACTCGCCCGTGAGGACCCAGCGGATGTAGTCCTTGGGCAGGAGCACCTTCCGCACCTTCTCGTAGAGGTGCGGCTCGTTGTCCCGCAGCCAGAGAATCTTCGGGGCCGTGAACCCCGTGAGCGCGGGGTTGGACACCATTTCGATGAGGCGCGCGGCGCCGACCTTCTCGGTGATGGCGTCGCACTGGGCCGCCGTGCGCTGGTCGCACCACAGCAGGGCGTTGCGCAGCACGTTGTTCTCCGCGTCGAGGAAGACCGACCCGTGCATCTGCCCCGTGAGGCCGATGCCCTTCACGTCGGCGGGGTTCACCCGCGCGGCGAGCTGCGCCAGCGCCGACAGCGCGGCGGCGCGCCAGTCCGCGGGGTCCTGCTCCGCCCAGCCCGGCTTGGGGCTGTGCAGGGGGTATTCCACCAGCGCGGACGCCAGGAGGCGTCCGGTCTCGTCCATGGCGATGGCCTTGGTGCCGCTGGTGCCGACGTCGAGTCCGATGACGATGCCCATTTCCCGCTCTCCCTGTCTGGTTACGGCTCCACAACCCACTCGCGGTGGTCGCCGCCGTCGCGCCGCTCCTCGGCGGGCGGCGGCCACGACGCGCGGAACTCGTCCCGGTAGAGGCCGATCCGGTAGTCCGGAATGTCCCTGATCCCCATCTCAAAGGCCGGGGAGTTGTGCCGCATCATGTAGTTGTCCTCCTCCGGCCGGAAAAACTTCGGGTCGGCGAGGCGGCTGTTCTTGTCATGCCCGCGCGCCTGCCAGTCCGGCCACGGAACGTCCGCCGCGTCGTCCTTCTTGTAGGACCGGGCGGCAACCTTCGGGGTGGCGGTGTGGAAGATGAGGTTGTTGTCGAAGGTGGTGGTCTCGGGGTCGTAGGGGCTCAGGGTGTAGATGACCGCCGTGGACGAGCCCGGCTTCGCCGTGCTGAGGCCGCGGTAGTCGTCGCGGGTGTACGCGACCACGTTGTTGGTGAAGGTGTTGTTCGCCGGTTTGCGCGGGTCGTCGCCCATCTTCAGCAGCTCGGGGTAGCGCGTGCTGAACGGCGGATTCTGGTAGTCCATGGCCTCGAGCCGCTCCCGCATGAGGTCCCAGCAGTAGGCGTCCCACCGGTCGTCAATGTGGAGCGCGGGCACGCAGTCCACGAAAATGTTGTTGTCCACCAGGTTGTCGCGGCCGCCGCCGATCATGACGCCGCACAGGGGCACGCGGTAGAAGATGTTCGCCTGCACCGTCACGCCGCTGGAGCAGTCGTCGAGGTACACGCCCCAGGCCTGGTGCGGGGCCTCGTAGTGGAATTTGCCGTCGGCGCCCGCGGCGAGCCCGGAAAGACCGAAGCCGTAGATGTCGTGGAACTTGTTGAACCGGAGCACGTTTCCGCGCTGGGTCCAGTCGCGGCCCATGTAGAACCCGCCGTTGTCGCTGCCCTCCAGGCACACGTGGTGGATGTCGTTGTACTCGATGGTGTGGTCGTTCCCGTTGAGCAGAATGCCGATGTGCGGCGCGTCGTGGATGAGGTTGTTGGCGACGCGGCTGCCCACGCCCGCGACGGTCACGCCGGTCTGGTAGGTCTGGAAGATGGCGCCGAAATGGTGGATGTGGTTGTTCACCGCCTCGTGCGACGCCGGGGTGAGGGTCTTGCGGTCGCCGCCTTCGAGGGAGACGCCGCCGCGGCCCGTGGCGTAGATGTCGCAGCCCGCGACCCTGCACTGTTTGCCGCCGCTGACCACGGCGCCGTAGCCGCCCGTGTTGCGGATGACGCAGCGCCCGGCAAGCACGGACACGCAGTCCTCGATGCGGACCGCCTCGGCGGTGCAGGCCTCCATCGTGAAGCCCATCCACGCGACATGGGCGGCGCCCTTCATGCGCACCAGGGTCTCCACGGCGGGCACAACCACCTCGGCGGCCTCCATGGACGCCGGGGGCAGGAAGTACAGCGTGTTCGACGCGTCGTCAATGCAGAACTCGCCGGGGGCGTCCAGCTCCTCCAGCACGTTCTGGAAGAAGAAGCGGCGGCCCGGTTCGATGGTGTAGGGCAGCTTCTCGCCCAGCTCCACCGTGCGCGTCGCCGCGTCGAAGGACTTGAGCGGGGCGACGGTCTGCCACCAGTTGTAGTTCGGCCAGATGGAGACCTCGACCCCCGCCAGGCTTTTCCACCCCGCCGGACGGTCCGAGGCGGTGACAAAGGAGGTCTCGGGGGCGGCGTCCGACCGGGTCTGGACGAAGGCCCACTTGCCGCCGGGCATGTCGTCCTCCCCCTTGTTCGGCCAGCGGGCGGGAATCTGGCGCTCGCCGTTAAAGAAGAGCTGGCGCGGTGCGCCCTTGGGGAGCTGGAAGTTCGTCATGTCCGCCTTGAGGATTTCGCCCGCGTGCGGGGTGAACTCCGTGACGGGGCGGCCGCCGACAATGCGCGCCGTCTCCCCCGCCGCGGCCTGCCAGACCACGGGGAAGGCCTCCGACCCGGAGTCCTCCTTCCCCAGCACGAGGGGCTCCGTCAGGTAGTACGCGCCCGCGTGGACATAGACCATGCCGCCGTCCGCCGTGCCCGCCGCGCGCAGGGCGTCACGGGCGCGGCCCAGGGTCAGGAAGGGCCCGTCGTTCCCCTCCGCGTTTGGTTCGGGAAGGGTGCCCGACCAGGCGTCGTCGCCGTTCACGGCGACGTGAAACACGGGCATCGGCGCGGCGGCGCAGAGGCCCGCGCACAGCAGAACGGCCACAAAGAAAAATCTGGCGCTCATTCGGGTGTCCTTCCGGCAGCACGCCCCGGGGGCGGGAATGTGCGGGTCATTTCAGCATGAGTTGACGCAGGTTTTCAACGTAGTCGCGCGGAAGCGCGGTGTTCCGCACCTGGCGCGCCGCGCCCCCGCCGGCCGGCGGCGCCAGAGCGCCGGCAACCAGCGCGCGCCCCTCCTCGCCGCAGGCGGCGGTGACCGCCTCCAGAAACAGCGCCGGGTCCGGGGGTGCCAGGGAAAAGGGCCCCGAAGGCGTGTCCCACACGGCGGCAAGCACGCGGCGCACGAATTTCTCGGCCGGCAGCGCCATCAGCCGGGCGCGCGTGCCCAGCAGCACGGGCCGCAGCCCCGAGTCCCCCTCCCGCGCCACCAGGAAATCCTGCGGCCGGAGGGCGGACAAATTCAGCGAGCGCCCCGTCTGCGCGCGCCACACGCGGAACAGCAGGGTGACGATGCCCGCGCGGATTTTGTCCGTGTCCCGCCGCGTGAGGAGGCGGACGCCGCCCGCGCCGCCCGCCGCAAGCTGGACGGCGTTGCCGACAGCCATGGGCGCGGCGTCGGCCGGCCACGCGGCCAGCCACGCGGGCAGTTCGCGCCCCATCTCCGCGCGCTTGTAGCGGTCGGGCAGGTAGACAAAGCCCGCCCCGAGAAAGGGGGCCACATGCTTCGGGTCCGCCTCATAGAGCGCCCGCGCGTTCTCGCATTCCGCCCGCAGGGCGACGCCGTACTCCTGGTGGTTGCGCGCCAGCATCAGGACCGCCGTGCCCTTGTCCCGGTTCCGGTTCGACGCCGTCACGAGGTAGCAGAAGCGGTGCGCCTCCTCCCAGGCCAGGTCGAAGGTGAGGGAGAACAGCGGCGCGGTCCCCAGCAGCTTCCGCAGGGCGGGCTGCAGGAGCGGGTCGCGTCCGGCCAGCAGCTTCTCCACCGCATGCTCCAGCGTCTCCTGGCGGAAAAACTCTTTCGCCTCGGCGATGCCGGGAAGCTGGAGGCTCCGGGTCTTCGTCCACCTCACATGCACAACGTTCGCCGCGGGCCCGCGATCCGCCGCCGCGGCCCGGGCGGCCTTCACCGCCGGACGCGGGGGGCGCCCCGGGCGCAGCGGACGCGGGGCATGCGCGGGACGCGGGGGACGCGGGGCGTCACCGCCGCCCTCCGGGCGGGGGGCGGACCGGTCCGGAGCGCCCGGCCGGGAGGGTCTGCCCGCGCGGAAGGGCTTGGAACTGGAGGCCTTCGGACGGGGCGAAGGGCGGTCCGGCGCACCCGGCCGGGCCGGCTTGTCCGCACGGAAAGGCTTGGAATCCGCCGTCTTCGGGCGGGGGGCGGCGGCACGGCCCGGCCTGCGGGGGGCCGCCGGTTTGCCCTGTCTCGGGGATTTCTCCGATCGAACATTTCTGGCCATGCGCACGCCTTCCGTCCGGCACCGCCGGATCATCCTACGGTTTCAGTGTGGGTGCGCGTAGTGTACCATCCGGGCCGCCCCCACTTCCCTTCCCTGCCCAGTCCCCGGCTGCCGCGTCAGTACAGCCGCTCCGACTCCGCCGGGGGGGCGGGGGGGCCGCCCTCGCGCAGCGCCATTTCCAGTTCGGCGCGTCCCGACTCGTACTCCTCCACCGAGATGCTGCCGATGACCTCCACGCGGAGCTTGGTGTCCATGCTCACGAAACTGACCCCGGTGCCCGTGGGCAGTTTCTCCGGGGCGCCCTCGCTCTGCCACTTCTTGGCGGGCTTGCCGCCGGACCACATGGTGACCACATAGACGCTTTTCATGCGCGCTCCTCGTCGCGCGGGCGCGCGCCCCGCGCGGGTTGACCCAGGGCCTCCAGCGCGGCCTCCGCCGCGCGGTCCACCGAGATGCCGGTCATGCAGCGGTGGTCCGTGGCGCACACGGGCTGCTGGCAGGGGCCGCAGTCCACGTCAATGCGCAGCACCCGGCCCCGTTCCCACGGGCTCTCCGTGTAGGCGGGCGAGGTGGGGCCCATGAGACAGACCACGGGCTTCCCGAAGGCCACGGCGACATGGCGCGGCCCGCTGTCGTTGCCGACCAGCAGGTCGGCGAGGGACACCGCCGCCTTGAGCATGTCCAGGCCCTGCCGGGGGCATTCGAGCAGGGGGTGCCGGGCGGCGTCCAGCAGGGCGCGGCGCGTGTCCTCCTCGCCCGGTCCGGTCAGGAGCACGCAGCGCGCACCGCACTGCCCGCGCAGACGGTCCGCGAGGCTGGCGAACCGCTCCGCGGGCCAGCGCTTGCTCGGGCCGAAGGCCGCGCCCGGCGCGAACGCCACCAGGGGGCCCTCCCCGGTGAACCGCTCCGCGAGTTCCGCGCGCAGGGCCGCCGGGGCCGCGAGTTCGGGGCCAAGGTCGTCGCGTGTTCCCCCGGCCGCCTCCGCCACGTCCAAATATTCAAAGGCCATGTAGACCGGGGTGATACGTCCGTCCACCCGGTGCGGGGCCACGCGCTCCGTGAGCAGGAATCCCCGCCCGTTGCGGTCGTGTCCGACGCGGCGGCGGGCCCCGGCCAGCCGCGCCAGCAGGGCGGCGCGGAAGGAATGGGGGAACACCACGGCCATATCGCGCGCGGCGGGGGCCAGCAGGCGCGCGTGACGGAACAGCTCCACCACCCCGGGCCGGGCGGGCAGGGGGTGCAGGGCGTCCACCCAGGGGAGCCCCTCCAGCAGGGAGCAGACGGCGTCGCGGCCCGCAACGGTAAGGCGCGCCCGGGGATGGGCGTTCTTGAGCGCGCGCAGCGCGGGGGTGCACATTACGGCGTCGCCCACCCAGTTCGGGGCAAGGGCGAGAAGGGCCTCAGGGGCGGCGCACCGCATGGCGGCGGTTCAGGCCTGTTCCGGCGCGGGATCGGTGATGTCCGGAACACCGGGGGCCGGTTCGGCGGCGGGCGCGGGGTCTTCCGCGGCCGCCGGGGGCGGGGGCGCGGCGGCGGCGAGCGCGGCCATCCGGGCCTCCTGCTCGGCGCGGCGCGCGGCGCGCTCCGCACGCGCGCCCGCGGCGGGCTCCTCCCACTGCTCCCGGGTCTCCTCCAGCCAGGCGGTGAGCCCGGCGGCGACCTCGGTCCGGTTGAACTGGCGCTCGGCGCGGAAGGTTTCCCGCCAGCTTCCCCGCCGGACGATGCCGAAGAACGCGGGCCGCTGGCGCACATAAACGGCGACGCAGTGCTCCGGTTCCGGGTCGTCAAAGGCGGCCATGAACTCCGCGGGCGTCATGGCCCCAAGATAGATGTCCCAAAACTCCTGTGCTTTCATGCCGGCCATTGTAGCAGAAGCGGGCAGGGAAACAAGCGGCGTGCGCGCCGCAAACAGAAGGGCGGCGGCACGCGCCTGGTGCCGCCGCCCGTTGTCCGTGTTGGGGGGACGTTATTCCGTGAACACGCCGGACAGGATCGCCAGCGAGTTCGCCACGAGCTCGTTGGGCAGCCCGTCGCCGAGCCGCTCGTACCGCTGGAACTCCACATGGCCGTCCATGAAGAGAACATTGGACCCGCCGGGCACATGGTTGTACGCCTCGGCGACGGCAGCCACCTGGTCGAACATGACCGGCAGGCCGCTCTGGGCGAGGGCCGAGGCGCCGGGGTTGTTGATGTCCGTGATCAGGAAGCGCTCGATGCCCTCACGGAGACGGTAGATGGTGGTCCCCATGCCGTTGCCCACGCCCACGGGAAGGTTCTCGATGTCGCTGTCGAACTTGTTGGCCAGCGCGGCCGCCTGGGCGGGGGACACGTTGTTCGCCCCGGCCATCATGGCCTGGAGCACCTCGGTGCTGAAAAGGTTCGTCACCGCCGCGACCAGCTGGGCGGGGCCGTTCGAGGCCGGGTCAATCGCGGGAGGGGTGGCCATGAGTGCCAGAATGCTGGACAGGGACGCGAACGACGTCACGCCGCAGCGGTCCGTGTAGCAGTCCAGCGTCCAGCCGATGTAGGAGTAGCTGATGTCCGTGGCGCTCGCGCAGCGCTGCTTGCCCGCGCCCGCCCCCGTGGCCGGCCACAGGTAGCTGCCCACGCACAGCTCGCCGTTGTTCGGGTTCGTGAACAGGTCCGCCGCCTCGCCCGCCTCGGGGTCCGAGGGGCACACCAGCACGTTGGCGTCCGTCAGGTACTCGGGGTACATGGCGAAGATGTTCGGCGCGAGGTCAATGGACGGCGCCCGGCCCGTGGCGCTGCGCCACGGCAGGTAGCCGGCCTGGATGGTCGGGAAACTGCCCTTCGCCTCGTTCGCGTACATCTTGAACACCACGCCCATCTGCTTCAGGTTGTTCTGGCAGGAGGAGCGGCGGGCCGCCTCGCGCGCCCGCGCCAGCGCGGGCAGCAGAATCGCCGCCAGAATGCCGATGATCGCGATGACCACCAGCAGCTCGATCAGGGTGAATCCTTTCCGTCGCATATGAATGATCTCCTTTGGCCCGGTGGGCCGATTTCTCCGGCCGAAAAACTGGCCGGGGCGCACTTTTCCCCTCAGCCGTCCCTGCATGAAAACAAAGAAGGCCGGAAAAGCCCGCATTCCCAAAAAAATCCCGTGCGAACAAGCCATGTCCGCCCTGACCTATTGTCGGAAAAACCACGAAAAATGTCAAGAGGTTTTTTGCGCAGGATGCGTTACGGGCGGGGCTTTGTCTCGAAGACATGCAGGGTGGAATGGTCGTCCCCGCTGACGAAGAGGAAGCGGACGCCGTCCGGCCCCATTTCCACGAGGAAGGGGTTCTGGGTCCAGGCGGGGGCGCCGGCGTTCCTCACGGGCACGGGGATTTGGTGGACGGCGACGGGACCGGCGGTGTCCACCAGGTCTATGCCCCCAAGCCGGAGCGCCGGCAGGCGGCCGCCCGGAAGGGTGTATTGCTGCAGGCCGGCGCAAAGCAGCCAGCGGGTGCCGGGGACGCGCTGCATGTCCTGATAGTCTATGTAATGGTTGCCGTTGGGGCGGGACTCCGGGTGGTCGGGGTCCGGCACGGTCACCACGCCGTCGCGGGTTTCCGTCTTCCACGAATACCAGCGGCGCGCCCCCCAGCTCACCCCCACCAGCAGTCCCTCCTCCGGCAGGTGGGCGACGGCCCCCAGGTGGTCGGCGAAGCGGAACACCTCCCGGCTCTCCAGTGTTGCGGGGTCCACGGTGTAAACAATGGACCGGCTGTCGGGACGGTATTCGCCCACAGACACCCACAGGCGCCCGCCGTCATGGTCCATGCCGCCGGGGTGGTACAGGGCCCCCTCGCCCAGGGTGATTTCCCGAAGTTTTCGGCCCTCCCGGTCCATTTCGAAAAGGTGGCCGGTCCCTTTGCCGGCCTCCCGGTCGAGCACCTCCACCGAGGACAGGAAGAGACGGTCCCCGACAGCGGCCATGCCCTGCGGGTGGAAGGAGGGGAATTCGAGCGCGCGGGAGGAGACCTCCGTCCAGACGGCGTCTTTTCCCAGGGCCTGAAAGGCCGCGGCCAGGTCCTGGCCTGCGGACAGGTGGGCGGTGAGCAACAGCGGGGCAACCCAGACGTGCATGACGGCAAACCTCCGGCGGGAACGCCCGCGTGTCATTCGGCCAGCACGACCTCCCCGAAGGAGTCGGGGGTGTGGAAGTCGGGCTTGCCGGGGTGGTTTTTCCAGGTGATCCAGCGGGGCTCACCGTTGAGCCGGTCAAAATCGGCGCGGAAGAGCCCCGCGCGGAAACGTTCGCCCGGCGCGAGGCGCAGGCCCATGGCCTCGACCGCGCGCCGCGAAAGCACCATCTCCACGGCATACGCGCCCCGGCAGGGCCGGGCGGCCACCGCCGCCTCCGCGCCCGGCGTCCAGGCGTCGTCAAACTTCCGGTAGAACCGGCCCGAATAGTCGTGCACCTCGCCCAGCGGGGCCGCCTCGATGCAGTGGTAGACCGCCCCGGGGTCGCCGTTCCAGAGAAACAGCTCGCAGCGGTCCTGGCCGTCCACATCCAATTCGCGGGCCGTCGGGGGCGCGGCCGCCGGGGTGTCATCGGCGCAGGCAAAGGCGCAGACCAGCCGTTCGCCGCTCCAGAAGAGCCAGGCCCGGGTGGTGGTGTCCGCCGGGCCGCCGTCGCCCGCGCGCACGAAGACGCTGACGGGGGCGTGGGTGCGGTAGCAGGGCTCGTCCAGGCTCCCGTCGGCCGTCACGGGCTCCGTCATTCGGGGCACGGCACGCGGCGCGGCGCTTGGGGGGGAGGAGGTGGCGCATCCGGCGGCGGCGAGAAGGGCCGCCGCCGCTGCGAGGACCATGAGGTTACTTTGTAGCGGCATGGGGCGGTCCTCCGAGGGCTGCGGCGTACTCCGCGAGGGGCGGGTCGCCGAAGCGGGTCACATAGTCCGCGTCTATCCAGGTGGCGAAGGTGGTGACGTGGCGGATGCCCCGCTTCGCGTAGGCCGCCGCGTCGGCCCGCATCACCTCCGGGTTCCAGGGGATTTTCACCGAGGGGCGTTTCCAGCCGGAGAAGCGGGAAACGTCCAGCCAGTATTCCAGCACTTGCGCGGTGGCTCGGGGGAACACCTCCAGATTGGCGTCCAGAATCTCCAGATACCCCGCATGCGAGGCCGGTTCGGGCGGGGCGGCGGACAGGGGGGCGTCCGGGTCGTCTATCGGGCGGTCGTAGGCGCGGGCGATGGGCGCGAACTCCAGAAAGAGCCCCTCATGCGGCCGCACCGTTTTCGGCGGCGGCAGCGTCATGTTGTAGGAAATGTGGCTCAGGGTGGCCCCGGGGTCCAGCTCCCGCCGCAGGGCCGCCGCGATGGCGTTCTCCACCGTCACCGCCTGGTCCGTGGCGGAAAGGCCGGCGCACTTCGGGCAGTGGCACCATTCCCGCCCGTCGTCGGGCCAGTAGTAATACCGCCCCGTCGTGGGCCTCAGCACCCGGCCAAAGGCCACCGCCTTCCCGGCAATGATCTCCAGCGCCCGGGGCGAGGACGGGCAGCAGTTGAAGTCCGGCGTGCGCGCCCCCGCGGCGTCCATGCGGAACATGTCCATGTCCGGCGAGGCGAACCATTCGCGGGACAACAGGTCGCCGAAGGCGTGCACCTCGTACTCCACCCCCAGCCCCAGGGCGGCGCAGCGGGAAAGGAGGCGCTCTCCTTGGGCCGAGCGCACAAACTCCGAGAGCACGTCCAGCCGCCGTCCCGCGTGCAGACCGATGGTGGTAAGGCCCGCCGCGGCGGCGCGGTCGGGCCAGTCCTCCAGGGACAGGTCAAAGGGGTACAGCACCACCCCCCGCGTCTGGAACGCGGGGGAATCCGCCCCGGCGCGCGCGCGCCCGCCCACCGCCAGGGCGCCCGCCGCCATCAGGCCCAGGGCCTTCCTTCTCGACATGTCCCGCATGTGTCCGCACTCCCGTCGCTTTTCCTTATCATATCCGCCGCGCCCGCGGAAAGGAAACGGCGGGCCGCGCGTTTGCCCCCGAACGTGATAATGGATTATCATGTATGGGCGCCACACGGCGGGAAGCGGGCGCTTCCGGGAAATGACGTGGTAGCATGAAAGCGTTGTCAAGGGGGGGGCAACGTTGGAGAGCCGCTTATGGTGACGATGGAAGGAGTCCGGCGCACGCTGGGGCCGGGCGTGGTGTTCCAGTGCGACGCGTTTCACGCGGCGCCCGGCGAGCGGGTGGCCCTTTGGGGTCCGAGCGGCTGCGGCAAGTCCACCATGCTTAATCTGGTCTCCGGGCTGCTGCGCCCCCACGGGGGCGTGGTCCGGGTGGACGGGGTGGACATCACGGGGCTTTCGGGCAGCCGTCTGGACGCGTTCCGCGGGCGGTACGGGTTCATCTTCCAGACCTTCAACCTCCTGTCGCCGTTCACGTCGCTGCAGAACGTGGTGCTGGGGATGCGCTTCGCCGACGTGGTGCCGGAGAAGGAGTGGAAGACGCGGGCGACGGCGATGCTGGCGCGGGTGCGGCTGGGGCACCGCCTGCACAGCCGCCCCGGCACGCTGAGCGTGGGCGAGCGGCAGCGGGTGGCCATCGCGCGGGCGCTGGTGAACCGGCCGAAGCTGATCGTGGCGGACGAGCCGACGGGGAGCCTGGACCCCAAGACGGCGGAATCGGTCATGGCGCTGCTCCTTGAGCTGTGCGCGGAGGAGGGCGTGACCCTGCTGCTGGTGACGCACGACCGCGCCGTGGCCGAACGGCTTCCGCGGATGCACGACTGCACGGAACTCGTGAAGGAGACGGTGTCATGAGCCTGTGGCACGTCGCGTGGAACTATTTGTGGAACCGGAAACTGACCACGGCCATGACGATCATCTCGGTGGCCCTGGGCGTGGCGCTGATCTCCGCGGTGCTGACCCTGCGCGAGCAGACGCAGAAGCGCTTCGAGGAGGAGGGGCAGGCCTTCGACCTGGTCATCGGCGCCAAGGGCAACCCCCTGCAGCTGGTGCTCAGCACGGTGTATTTCCTGGACGCGCCCACGGGCAACATGAGCCGGGCGGACTTCGAGGAGATCGCGAAGCTGGAGGACGTGGAGGCCGCGTTCCCCCTGGGCATGGGCGACACCTTCAAGGGCTACCGCATCGTGGGCACGGACCGGGCGCTCATGGACTTCACCTGGGGCGACCGGCGCCCCTACGAGCTGGAGGAGGGGCGCTATTTCGAGGGGGTCCGCGAGGCCGTCATCGGGGCGGCGGTGGCGCAGGACACGGGGCTCCGGGTCGGGTCGTCGTTCATCAGCACCCACGGGTTTGTGGACATGCCCGGCGCCCACGCCCACGAGGACAAGCCCTACACGGTGGTCGGCGTCATGCGCCGCTCCGGCACCCCCAACGACCGGGCCATCTTCTGCGACATGGAGTCCGTGTGGGACGCGCACGACCACGGCGGGGAGGAGGCGGAGGAGCACGCGCACGAGCACGGGGAGGAGTGCGACCACGACCACGAAGGGGTGCGGGCGGACATCACCGCCGCCCTGGTCAAGCTGGCCTCGCCCGCGCTGCGCTTCGAGTACAAGGACCGGATCAACAAGCAGTACAACGCGATGGCCGCGGTGCCGGTGAACGAGATCCAGAAGCTCTACGAGCAGCTGCTGGGCACGGCGAAGGCGGTGCTGCTGGCCATCGGCTACCTCGTGGTCGTCATCTCCTCCATGTCCATCCTCATCGGCCTGTACATGTCCATCCTGCAGCGCCGGCGCGACCTGGCCGTCATGCGCGCCCTCGGCGCCACGCGCGGCGAGATCTTCGGCGCCGTCCTCATCGAGGCCTTCTGGGTCACCGTGCTGGGCATCGGGGTGGGATGGATCCTCGGCGCCGTGGTATGCTACGGGCTGGGCATGTACCTGGTGGCGAAGCTCGGGTTCCACGTCTCCGCCGTGGCCCTCGGGCCGGACCTGGTCACCGCCTACTCCGCGGTCCTGCTCATGGGCCTGGTGGCGGGCATCCTCCCCGCGTGGCAGGCCTACCGGACCGACATCGCGCGCGACCTCGCGGAACTCTAGGCCGCGCCCCCCCATGAAAGGAAGCGCATGAGACGCAAAGCCAAACGCGACCTCCTGACCCTCACCGGCGTGATCGTTGTCCTGGCGGGCATCGTGCTGATCAACGGCTACACCCGGCGCGACGCCCTGCGAGAGCAGTATGTGAAAATGCGCACCGCCTTCGAGGAGAAGCACCGCGGCGAGGGCGTGGAGGTGGTGGACTGGGCGGAGCTCCACAGCGTCACCGGAAAACGCAGCACCGGCGCCGGCTTCCCCGAGTCCCTCAAGAAGAAGGACGGCCGCCTCGTCAACATCTGCGGGTTCATGAGCCCCATTGACCAGTTCAAGAACGTCACCGAGTTCATGCTCCTGCCCGTCCCCATGACCTGCTACTTCTGCGAGGCGCCGCCGATGCGCGACATCATCCAGGTCAAACTCTCCAAGCCCGCCAGCATGGTCAACGAGCCCGTGCTCATCGGCGGACGGCTCCGGCTTCACGAGGGCCCCAAGCAGATGTTCTTCTACACCATTGAGGAGGCCCGGTGGAACGAGGCCGTGAAGGACGATGAGGACCAGACCGACAAGGTTATCGGCGAGGACCACCGCGTGCATTTGCAGGAGGGGTTCCGCAAGATGCGCGAGGGGGACGAGGAGCAGCTCCTGCCCGGATACACGCCGCCCGAAGCGCCCGCAGACAGCGCCGCGCCTGCGGCCACACCGCCCGCCCAATAATTCCCCCCGCCACTTCCTGACCTATGTCGGACCCGTCAGACCTGTCTGACGGGTCCGATTTTTTTCTGCCCCCCGCGATTCTTCCCAGTCCTCCCCTGCCCTTCTGCACGCCAAGCACAATATGTGGTTTCCTCCTTTCGGATTCCCACAATATGTCGTGCTTTCTGCGGATTTTTGATTCTTCCCTATCCTCTTCATACAGCGCCGGTTACGCAAAGACAAGGGTTGACATTCGGGCGTGAACGTGATAGATTAGGGATACTTCGTGGATGATCCGGGAGTGACTGCGGCTTTTACGGATTGGGCTATGAGCGTCTACTTCGGCGAATATCATGTGTCTTTGGATGAGCGCGGGAGGTTTCCCGTGCCCATGGACCTCCGCAAACTGATGCAGGAACGCGGCGATCTGTCCTGGGCCGTCGCCCGGGGGTTTGACGACGCGCTTTTCGTCTATCCCGAGCCGAAGTACCGCGAGGTGATGGGCCGCCTGACGGACGGCGCCATGGACCCCGAGGTGCTGGCGTTCCTGCGCCACTTCGGCGCCGCATCCTTCACACAGCTCGACACGCAGGGGAGGCTGCTCGTCGGTTCGTCCCTGAGGGACTACGCGGGTTTCCTGCGCGAGGCGATCCTGATCGGGGTGGGCGAGACGCTCGAACTGTGGAGCGTCTCGGGATGGAGGAAGTACCAGCAGGACCAGAAGGACAACTACAAGGCTGTGGCGGCCGGGCTGTTCGGCCGCCGTGTGAGTGGCTGCGGGCAAAGAACGGAAGAAGGGAGCACGGGATGCTGAACGTGGAGCGGCTGGAGAACGGGGCTGTGACGGTGCTGCGCCTTCGCGGCGTGATCGACGAGGAGGGCGTGGCCGTGCTTCGGCTGGCGCTTTCCGGGTGCGTGCGCGACGGGCGGCACAAGGTGGTGCTGAATCTGGCGGGGGTGGGGTTTGTCAGTTATCTGAGCATGGCGGTGATTCTGGAGCGGCTCGGGCAGTTCCGGGCGGCGAAGGGCGACCTGAAGCTGGCCTGCCTGAGCCTCTACATGCGCATGCTGCTGCGGCAGATGGCGCTGACGCACCAGTTTGACTGCCACGAGACCGAGGTGCAGGCCGTCACAGGGTTCTCGGCGCCCGCGGCGGCCTGAGCACCCGCCCGGAGGGACCATGGCCGACACGACCGGCGGCGCGCCCCACATTCCCGTGATGCTGCGGGAGGCGCTTGAGTGGCTGGCGGTGCGGCCGGACGGGCGGTATGTGGACTGCACGGCGGGGGCCGGGGGGCATTCCGCGGCCATTGCGGAGCGGCTCACCACGGGCCGGCTGCTGGCCCTGGACCGCGACCCGGCGGCGGTGGAGACGGCGCGGCGGCGGCTGGCGCCCCACGGCGGCGCCGAGGTGGTCTCCGCCAACTACGCACAGTTGAAAGAGGTGCTTTCCGGACTGGGCTGGGGGCCCGTGGACGGCGTGCTCATTGACGCGGGCGTGTCAAGCATGCAGATCGACACCCCGGGGCGCGGGTTCTCCTTCCAGGCGCCGGGGCCGCTGGACATGCGGATGGACACCACCGGCCCGGTGACGGCGGCGGCGTGGCTGGCGCGGACGACGGAGACCGAACTGGTCCGGGTGCTGCGCGAATACGGCGACGTCGGGCCGGCGGGGCGGATCGCGCGGACGGTGCTGGCGCGGGCGCGCGCGGGGCGCATGGAGACCACGGAAGACCTGGCGGCGGCGGTGCGCGAGGCGCTGCCCTTTGTGTCGGGCGAGCCCGCCGAGACGCGGACGGTGTTCCAGGCGGTCCGCATCGCGGTGAACGACGAGCTTTCGGCCCTGCGCGCGGGCGTGGGGCAGGCGCTGGAGGCGGTGGCGCCCGGCGGGCGGGTGGTCGTGATCACCTTCCACTCGGGCGAGGACAGAATCGTGAAAACCCTGTTCCGGGAGGCCGCAAGGCCGGCGGTGGAACTGCTGCGCGACGGGCGCCGGGGGACGTGGGCCCCCGCTCGGTTCCGGCTGCCGGTGGCGCGGCCCGTGGTGCCGGGTCCGGAAGAGGCGCGGACAAACCCCCGCGCGAAAAGCGCGCGGCTGCGGGTGGCGGAGCGGCTGGCCGGCGGCGACGGAAAGGAGGCCTGAGCGGATGCACAAGGGATGGAGCAGGATCAAGGTGCGGCAGGCGCGCTACGGATGGATCGTCTGGGCGCCCCTGGTGGCGTTTCTGTTCGGCATGATGGCCTGGGACGCCTCCCTCAACATCCGGCTGCGCCGGACCGACTACGAGTTCCACAAGGCCGAAACGGAGCGGCGCGCCACGGTGCGCCGGCTCGATGAGAAACTCGCTCTTGAGGCGCAGATGAAGAGCATGGAATGGCTCACGGCGCAGGCCGAGGCCCTGGGGCTCCGCGCCCCGGCGCTGGAGCAGGTGGAGGTGGTCCGGATGGACACGCTTCTCGAACTGCCCCTGCTCCTGGACGCGCCGGAGGTGCTGCCGCCCCTGGCGCCGCCCGCGCCCGCGGCGCCGGACGCCGCGCCGGACTCGGGCGGTGGGCGCGGGGCGCTGCTGGCCGCGGCGCCGGGGCTGTCGGGCCCGGTCCCGCAGACTGCCACGGCCCCCGCGGCGGCAGCGGCCGCCCCGCCCCCCGCGGCGGCGGAGGCCACGCCGCTGGACAAGTCCCTGGACGCGCTGATTTCACCGCTGTAACCGGCAACCACCCGGGGGAGGCCTTAACATGGGCTACCGCAACATTTCCTCTAAATCGCCCATCATGGTCGAACTGGAAGACCTGCGCCCGGGGGCGCCGCAGCAGCGGGCGGTCTGGGTGCTGTTCGGCCTGTTCATGCTCGTGGCCATCGTGCTCGGCCTCCGGCTCCACCTGCTCCATTTCACCCCCGGCGAGAAACTGCTGGAGGAGCAGCGCTTCCATGTGGTGGAGATCCCAATCACGGAGCCGCGGGGGGAGATTTTCGACCGGAACGGGGTGATACTGGCGACCAACCAGGAGGCGCCCTCTCTCTGGGTGGACCCGCGCGACGTGGCGGACGACCGCCAGGACGAGGTGGCCGCCGTGATCTCCGGGCGGCTGGGCATTCCCCTGCCGGAGGTGATGGCCGCCCTCGTGAAGCGGGACGAGGCCGGCAAGGTCCGCAAGTTCTCCATGCTTAAGCGGTGGGTGACGGACATGACCGGTGAGGAGGTGGCGCGGCTGCAGGCGGAGACCGGCGGCGCGGTCCGCGTGGTCAAGGAGACCATCCGCCATTACCCGCACAAGGACGCGGCGGCCCATCTGCTGGGCTACGTTAACCGGTCCGGGGAGCTTTGCGAGGGGGTGGAAAAGGCTTACAACCGGCACCTGAAAAGCCACGCCGGGGTGCTGCGGGCGCGGGCGGACAACCGGCGGCGCCCGCTGCCGTCGGAAACCCTGGACTACCGGGAGGCCGAGGGCGGCGAGCTGCTGCAGCTCACGATAGACCTGAACATCCAGCACAACCTGGAGGCCGCGCTCGACGCGCGCATGGAGGAGACGGGGGCGAAGGAGGCGATGGGGGTGGTGATGAACCCCAAGACCGGCGAGATCTACGCGCTGGCGAGCCGCCCGGCGTTCAACCCGAACGAGTACGACAAGTTTCCCGCCGAACTGCGCAAGAACCGGGCGCTGGTGGACGTGTTCGAGCCGGGCTCGGCCTTCAAGATCGTCACCGCCGCCGCGGCGCTCGAGCACGGCCTGGTCACGCCCAACACGATGATCAACTGCGAGGGCGGGCGCTTCAACCCCTACGGCCACTCCATCGGCGACTTCCACAAGCTGGGGGTGGAGCCCTTCTGGAAGTGCTTCGAGGAGTCGAGCAACATCGCCATCATCAAGGTGGCCGCCATGCTCGGCGAGGCGCGCCTGGAGGAGTGGATCCGGCGTTTCGGGTTCGCCGCCCCCACGTCCCGCGACTTCCCCGGCGAGAGCATCGGCCTCTTCCGCCCCCGGAGCAAATGGTCCAAACTGAGCATGGGCGCCCTGCCCATGGGGCAGGAAATCTCGGTCACCACGCTCCAGCTCGCCCGCGCCTTTGCGGTGCTGGCAAACGACGGGCGGGTGGTGGAGCCCTACTTCGTGGAGCGGGCGGTGGCGCGCGACGGCCGGGTCACCTACCAGCACGAGCCCGTGGTCTCCGAGAGGATCCTCTCCCCGCGCACGGTGGAGACGATGCGCATGCTGTGCCACCAGGTGGTGCTGCACGGCACCGGAAGCGCCGCGAACATGATGGAATACCGGGCGGGCGGCAAGACGGGCACGGCGCAGATGGCCAAGGCGGCGGCGGCGGCTACGACGCCAACCGCTACACGGCGGTCTTCGCGGGCTTTGCGCCCATCGCCGACCCCCGGATCGTGGCCGCCATCGTCGTGCAGGAACCCAAAATCCGCCTGAGGTATGGAGGGTATGTGTGCGGCCCGGTCTTCAAGAAGGTGGTCGGCGAGGCGCTGGCCTCGATGAGCGTGCCCGGGGACCCGGTCACGGACCCGGAACTCGTCGCCAAGCACGAGAAGGAAAAGGAGAAGGCGGAGAAGGAGAAGCTGGCGAAGAACAAGAAGGATGCGAGGCCCGCGCCCGCCAAGCCGGCCGAAGAGCCCCGGGAAGCCGAGGAGGCCGGGGATCCCGACACGGCGGCCTTTGTGCCGATTGACGAGTCGCTGTCCGCCATGATCACCCCGCTCGACGGCCTGGACCTGGTCGCGCGGAAGATGGGCGACCGGCTGGAGACCTCGCTGCCCGACCTGGCGGGCCTGACCAAGCGTCAGGCGCGCGAGCGACTGCAGCGGCTGGGCGTGCCCATGGACGCCCAGGGCGAGGGATGGGTGGTGGCGCAGAACCCGCCGCCGGGCACCGCGCTCGGCGAGGACCTGGTGTGCAGCCTTGAATTCGCGCGGAAGGGGCAGCCCCTTCCGGCGGAGGAGACGCCGAAAGAGGAAAATGAACCGCAGTCAGCTCAGTGAGGCGGCCGGCATCCCCTTTGGGGAAGGGCCGGACTTTGAGGCCACGGGCGTCACGGAGGACTCCCGCAGGGTGAGGCCCGGCTTCGTCTTTGCCGCGCTTCCGGGCGTCCACGCCGACGGGCACGACTACGCCGCGCGCGCGGTGGAGGCCGGGGCCGTGGCGGTGCTGGGCGGGCGGGGCGGCCTCCGGGAGCTGCACGGGGTCCCCTACCTGGGCGCGCCGGCGCCGCGGCGCGCCACGGCGCTCCTCGCACAGGCCTTCGCGGGCAACCCCACGCGCCGGCAGTGCGTTCTCGGGGTCACGGGCACCAACGGCAAGACCAGCACGGCGCATCTGGTGCGCGCGGTGCTTTCCCGGGCGGGGCGGCCCTGCGCCAACTTCGGCACCATCGCCTACCACATCGGCGGGGAAACGCTGAACGCCCCGCACACCACGCCCTTCCCCGAGGACCTGGCGGCCATGTTCGCCCGCGCGCTGGCGGCGGGCAACCGCCACGTGGTCATGGAGGTCAGTTCCCACGCCCTCGACCAGGACCGGGCCGCCGGGGTGCAGTTCACGGCGGCGGCCTTCACCAACCTGACGCAGGACCACCTCGACTACCACGGCGACATGGACCGCTACCGGGCGGCGAAGGGCCTGCTCTTCTCGGCGGTCACGCCGGATCCCGGCGCGGAGTGGCCGCGGTTCACCGTGGTGAACGAGGAGGACCCGGCCGCCCCGTATTTCCGCGGGCTCAGCGCCGTCCCCTGCCACGGTTACGGCGCGGGCGGCGACGTGCGCGCCGAGGGGGTGCGCATGCTCTTCTCGGGCACGGCGTTCCGGCTGGTCTCGCCCTGGGGGGCGGCGGACCTGTCCATCCGCCTCGCGGGCATGCACAACGTGTCCAACGCCCTGTGCGCCGCGGCGCTGTGCCTGGGCCTGGGGCTGGACGTGGCGGAGGTGGCGGCGGGGCTGGAGTCGCTGGACAAGGTGGACGGCCGCTTTGAGGCGGTGAACGCGGGGCAGCCGTTCCATGTGATCGTGGACTACGCGCACACCGACGACGGCCTGGCCAACGTGCTGCGGGCCGCGCGGGCGCTCTGCGAAAAGCGGGTCATCACCGTGTTTGGCTGCGGCGGCGACCGCGACCGGGGCAAGCGCCCGAAGATGGGCGCCGTGGCCGCGCAGTTGTCGGACTTCTGCATGCTCACGTCGGACAACCCGCGCACCGAGGACCCGCACCGGATCCTGCTCGACGTGGAGGTCGGGCTCCAGCGCGCGGGAAAGGCCAAGGGAGACGACTACCTGGTCATCGAGTCCCGCGAGGAGGCCATCCACACGGCCGTCTCGATGGCCCGTCCGGGAGACCTCGTCATGATCGCCGGAAAGGGCCACGAGAACTACCAGATCATCGGAACCGAACGGCGTCATTTCGACGACCGCGAATGCGCCCTGGCGGCGCTCAAGGCGCTCGGCCATGGATGACCGGAGGACACTGGCGGATCTCGCGGGCGCGCTCGGCGTTCCCGTGCCGGAGGGCGCGGGGGGGACGCCGCTGTCCGGCGTGTCCACCGACACGCGGACCCTCGCGCCGGGCCAGGTCTTCTTCGCCCTGAACGGGGAGAACTTCGACGGCAACCGCTTCGTGCCCGCGGCCTTCGCCGCGGGGGCCGCGGCGGCCGTGTGCTCCGCCCCGTCGCCGGGGGGGCCGTGCCTGGTGGTGGACTCCCCGCTGGCGGCGCTCCAGCAGTATGCCTCGTGGCACCGGGGCCGGGTCCGCGCGCGGGTGTTCGCCCTCACGGGCTCCTGCGGCAAGACGACGACCAAGGAGCTTATCGCGGGGCTGCTGGAGACGCGGCTCCGGGTGACGCGCACGCGGGGCAACCTGAACAACGACATCGGCTGCCCCCTCTCCCTGCTGGAGATCGGGCCGGACACGGACTTCGCCGTCATTGAGATGGGCGCGAACCACCCCGGCGAGATCGCCCGGCTGTGCGAGATCGCCCGGCCCGACGAGTCCGCCGTGACGCTGGTCGCGCCGGCGCACCTGGAGGGCTTCGGGACCATCGAGGACGTCGCGCGCGCGAAGGCGGAGATCATGGAGGGCCTGCCCCCGGACGGCGTCTTTTATGTGAACGCGGACGACCCGCGCTGCGCGGCCATGGGCGAGCGCCACCGGGGGCCGAAGGTGGTCTTCGGGAGCCGGGGAGACGTGCGGCTGCTTTCGGCGGACTTCGACGCCTCGGGCGACCTGGCGCTGGAGATTGACCCCGTGGGAAGCCTGCGCCTGCCGCTGCGGGTGCGGGCATACACGACAAACGTGCTGCTCGCGGTGGCGGTCGCCCTGCGCCACGGGGTGACGGACATCGCGGAGCCCCTGCGGGCCGCCTGCGCGCGGCTGGGCCGGTTCCAGGAGCTGCGGGTGGGGCCGCTGACCGTGCTCAGCGACGTGTACAACGCGAACCCCGCCAGCATGGCGGCCGCGCTCGACGCGCTGCGCGACCACCCCGGCGGCGGGGCGCGGATCGCGGTGCTGGGGGAAATGCGGGAACTGGGGGCGGCCTCCGCGGCATTACACAGGGAACTGGGCGCGGCGGCGGCGGCGCGGGGGGCGGACCGGGTGCTGGCCCTGGGCGAGCACGCGGCGGACATCGTGGACGGCGCGCGCGCGGCGGGGGCGGCCCTGGCGGAGGTTTTCACGGACCATGCAACGGCGGCGGCGGCGGTCTTCGGCGCGGCGGCCCCCGGCGACGTGGTGCTGGTGAAGGGGTCGCGCGGCATCCGCATGGAACTGTTCACAGAGGCGTTGAAAAGGCTTTACGGCGTGGAGTGACGCCCGCCCCGGCGAGCTGGAAAGGACGGACCGGTGTTCTATTATCTGGCGGACATGCTGATGTCCCGCTTCAGCGTGCTGAACGTGCTCACCTACCACACGGTGCGCGCGGGCGGGGCCGCGTTCACCGCGTTCGCCCTCACGCTGCTCTTCGGCCCGGCGATCATCCGCCGGCTGCGCGAGATGAAGATCGGCCAGATCATCAAGAAGGACCACGTGGCCGACCTGCACGCCCTGCACAAGGGGAAGGGCGGCACGCCCACCATGGGCGGCATCATGATCATTTTGGCGACCGTCTTCGCCCTCGTGCTGTGGGGGCGGCTGACCAACCGGCTCCTGCTCGCGTCCACGCTGGTGCTGCTGGCCCTCGGCGCGGTCGGGTTTCTGGACGACTACATCAAGCTGAAACGCAGGCACAACGACGGCCTCAGCGCGCGCGCGAAGTTCGCGGGCCAGATTCTCGTCGGGCTGGTGCTGGGCGTCTACCTGTACTTCAACCCCGTCACCGTGAGCGCCTCCGCCGTGTACCCGCGGGACATCATCGGGTGGGAGCGGCTGGAGACGGCCCTGACGGACGCCGCGGGCGGCGGCGACAGCCTGGCCGCCAGGATATGGGGGCGGTTTCCCGAGAAGGTGAAGGGCCGGCTTCTGGACGCGCGCGGCCATGAGCGGCTGGACGAGGAGGACCGGCGCGCGGTGCTGCTGGGGCTGAACGGCGTCCTGCGGGACCGCACCCTGCACAGCGCGGCGTCCTGGACGCCCGACAACCCCACGCCGGAGCTGGCGGGCTTCCTCGCGCGCGGGTTTCCGGCGCTGTCGGAGAAGGAGGTCGTGCGCGCGAACCGGCTGCTGCTGGAGGCCGCGTTTCCCGACGCGGTCGCCCAGAGCCGCCCGGACCTGCACACCAAGCTGGGCGTGCCGGGGTTCAAGGACCTGTTCATCCCCCTCGGCTTTCTCTATGTCCTGTTCGTGGTGCTGGTCGTGGTGAGCATGTCCAACGGGGTCAACCTGACGGACGGACTGGACGGGCTGGCGGCCGGGGTGTCGGTGATCTCCATCATCACCTACGCGGCCATCGCGTACATTGTCAGCCGGGCCGACTGGTCGCACTACCTCTTCCTGACCTATGTGCCCGAGGCAAGCGAGCTGTTCGTGTTCGGCGGCGCGCTGCTGGGCGCGGGGCTGGGGTTCCTGTGGTTCAACAGCCACCCCGCCGAAGTGTTCATGGGTGACACGGGCTCGCTTTCGCTGGGCGGGGCCATTGCCGCCCTGGCGCTGCTGACCAAGCAGGAGCTGCTGCTGCCCATCGTGGCGGGCATGTTCGCCCTGGAGGCCCTGAGCGTGGTGATCCAGGTGGCCTCCTTCAAGACGACGGGAAGGCGGGTGTTCCGCATGGCCCCGCTGCACCATCATTTCGAACTGCTGGGCTGGGTGGAGACGAAGGTGACCATGCGCTTCTGGATCGTCGCGCTGCTGTTCGCGCTGATGAGCCTCGGAACCCTGAAACTGCGGTGAAAGGCGGCGACACGTGGACTGGCTGGAGAAAGGACTGAAGGGAAAGCGGGCCGTGCTGGTGGGGCTGGGGCGCTCCTCCGTGGCCGCCGCGCGCCTGCTGCTGCGCGAGGGCGTGGAACCCTTCATCACCGAGAGCGCGGACGGCGACCGCTTCGCGCCGTTCAAACGGGCCTGCGACGCCCTGGGCGTCCGTTATGAGACGGACGGCCACGGCGGGGGCGTGTTTGAAAACGCCGACCTCATCGTGCCGAGCCCCGGCGTGCCTGCGGCGCTGCCCCCGCTGGAGGCGGCGCGGCGGCGCGGGGTGCCCGTGGCGGGCGAACTGGAGCTGGCGGCGCGGTTCTGCGCGTCGCCGATGCTCGCCGTGACCGGCACCAACGGCAAGACGACGGTGACGGAGCTGCTCCGGTGCATGGTGGAGGCCTGCGGAAAGACGGCGGCGCTGGCGGGCAACAACGACACCCCCCTCTCGGAGGTTGCTTTGCTGCCCGAACCGCCCGACTGGGCGGTGGTGGAGGTGAGCAGCTACCAGATGGAGACGGCGGACCGGTTCCACCCCCGGGTGGCGGCGGTGCTGAATGTGACACCGGACCACCTGAAGCGCCACGGCACCATGGAGGCCTACGCGGCCATGAAGGCGCGGGTCTTCGCCCGCCAGGGCGCGGGCGACGCGGCGGTGCTGAACGCCGCCGACCCGCGCGTGGCGGCACTGCCGGTGCCGGAGGGGGTGCGGCGGGTGCCGTTCGGCGCGGCGGGCCCGCTCGCGGACGGCGTGTGGAC